>MDTB01076476.1_pt1 | contig 44734 bp, 40 predicted proteins | sample 811161 | NCBI WGS metagenome assembly MDTB01 (sample SAMN05326650, study PRJNA326480) | marine metagenome | isolation source: seawater | place: Mediterranean Sea | collected 2009 | reverse complement strand
CTTTTTGATAATAGAATATTTTCTTTATTTGTTAAAAATACATACACGGTCATGGATAACAATGTGCTCACAGCAGTGCCACTTTTTTTATTTATGGGATATTTAGTTGAGAGAGCCGGAATTGTAGCTAAATTATTTTTTGCGATTAGGTTGGCAGCCCATAGATTACCTGCATCAATGGCTGTAGCTGCGCTAATAACCTGTACTTTATTTTCTACAGCAACTGGAATTATAGGAGCTGTTGTAACTTTAATGGGTTTGCTTGCTTGGCCAGCAATGGTTAAAGCGGGATACGATAAAAAATTTGCATCTGGAATAATTTGTGCTGGTGGCTGTTTAGGAATTTTAATTCCACCAAGCATCATGTTGATAGTTTATTCTGTGATTGCACAACTATCACCATTAAGATTATTTGCTGCTGCAATTTTTCCAGGACTAATGTTAGCAGGTCTTTATATTGCATATGCGGTTACTAGAGCTTGGCTTAATCCTTCATTGGCACCAAGACCCCCAGTTGAAGATATTCCACCGAGAGCAGCGATTTTAAAAGAAGTATTGGTTTCTTTCGTACCTTTATTTGGTTTAATAATGTTAGTTTTAGGAACAATTTTAGCAGGAATTGCAACTCCTGCAGAAGCCGCCGCCGCTGGAGCATTTGGTGCAATACTTTTATCTTGGTTTTATAAAACTCTTAAATGGCAAAATTTTAAAGAGTCAGTTTTCCTTACTGCAAAAACTACTGCAATGATTATGTGGTTATTTATTGGATCCTGGACTTTTTCATCAGTGTTCTCTTATTTAGGTGGACATGAAGTATTTGAACATTTTTTTACATCAATAAATATAACGACTTGGCAATTTTTAGTAATTACACAAATTATAATTTTTCTTTTAGGGTGGCCACTAGAATGGACTGAAATTTTAATAATTTTTGTTCCAATATTTTTACCTTTACTTGAAGTTTTTGGTGTTAACCCATACTTTTTTGCAATGTTGATTGCTTTAAATCTGCAAACATCTTTTTTAACACCTCCCATGGCTATGTCAGCCTACTATTTAAAAGGTGTTCAGAAAAATAATGTTGAATTGATGGATATATTTAGAGGGATTATGCCATTCTTAGCCATTGTTATATTTGCAATGTTTCTGATGTATATGTTTCCAGGTATTGCTTTATGGTTGCCCGAAACATTATTTGCAAATTAAGAGTTTAAAATGATTGATATATTTACAATGACATCCAATGAATTAGTTGGGAAAATGAAAGAAGGACAAATCTCATCAGTTGAAGTTTGTACTCAATATATTGATAGAATTAAAAAATTTGAGAAAGATGTTAAAGCTTGGGTATATTTCGATAAAGAAAAACTTTTAGAGAAAGCTTTAGAAGCAGATGATTATAGAAAATCTGGAAAGCCATTAGGTCCATTACATGGTCTGCCTATTGCAGTTAAAGATATAGTTGGGACCTTAGATATGCCTACAAGCTGTGGAACTTCAATAAGAAAAAAAATGTCTAGTGCACAAGACGCAGAGGTAGTAAATTTATTAAAAGTAGCTGGCGCAATTATTATGGGAAAAACAGAAACAACAGAGCTAGCTTATTTTCACCCTGGTAAAACAACTAATCCACACGACTATTCAAGAACACCTGGTGGATCATCAAGCGGATCAGCTGCAGCTGTTGCAGCTCATATGGCACCTTTATCCATTGGCTCACAAACAAATGGATCGGTTATAAGACCAGCGTCATATTGTGGTGTAGTAGGTTACAAACCTTCCTATGGATTAATTTCTAGAAGTGGTATTTTAAAACAATCTGACAAACTTGATCATGTTGGAATGTTTGGCAAATCTGTTGAAGATATAGCTTTATTAGCAAGATCATTAATAAAAAAAGATCTTTACGATACTTCAACAGTACATTATTCAGCAAATGAAATGCTTGAAGTATGTAAGAAAGGCCCTTTATTTGAACCTAAATTTATTTTTTATAAAACAGATAATTGGAAACATATCGATAAAGAATCACAAAAATCTTTTGAATTTTTAATTAAAACTTTTAAAAAAAATATTGAAGTATTCGATACACCTTCTTATTTTAAAGAAATTCCCAGGTATCATAAAATTATCCATGAAACTGATATGTCAAATAATTTTCAAAATTACTATAAACAATCTAAAAAAAAACTTTCACAAAAAATGATAGATGCTATTGAAAGGGGACAAAAATATTCAGCAAAAGATTATGCTGAGGCAATTGATTTTATGAAACAAAGCTATAATTCATACAAAGAAGTTTTCGAAGATTATCATGGTGTCTTAACTCCATCTTCAACAGGAGTTGCTGACAAAGGTTTAAAGAGTACCGGTAGTCCAGAATTTTGTACAGTTTGGACTTACATGGGTCTTCCATCAATTTCATTGCCTTTACTTACAGGTATAAATAATTTACCATTAGGAGTACAGTTAGTTGGAGACAAGCTAGATGATTTAAGATTTTTAGGTACAGCTAATTGGCTGGAAAAAAAGTGTAAAAAATATAATGAATAAAATAACAACAATAATAGGTTGTAGTGTTGCAATATCGTTTTTAGTTGGCTTAGCTACCACTTTAACAAGATCTACAATGATAGGTTTTTTTGATGTATTGCCAGTTTTTATTTTGATGGGAATAGCAATATTTATGATGTTGTATGAAGCTTTTTTCGATAAACGCTAATTTCTTTATAGGAAATTTTTGACTAGAAATATTTATATTAAAACTTTTGGATGCCAGATGAATCAATATGATTCAGAGCGAATGTATGATTCAATTTCATTGATTGATTTTAAAAAAACTAATGACATATCCAAGGCTGATTGCTATTTGCTGAATACCTGTCACATAAGAGAAAAAGCCACAGAAAAAGTTTATGATGAAATAGGTAGAGTAAAGAAAGTTTTTCGAAATCTTAAAAAACCAATGGTAATAGTTACTGGGTGTGTTGCTCAAGCTGAATCTGATGAAATGATAAAAAGAGAGGCTTATATTGATACTGTAATAGGTCCACAATCATATCACAAAATTAATGATACAATTTTAAGTTATTTTAGAAAAAAAGAAAAAATTGATATTACTGAATTTGATGTAGTTAATAAATTTGATTATTTGCAAAAAATCAAAAGAAATACTAATAAAATTTCTAATTATATTACAATACAAGAAGGTTGTGATAAATTTTGCAATTTTTGTGTAGTCCCTTATACAAGAGGCGCGGAATATTCAAGGCCATTTTGGCAAATTTTAAATGAAGCTGAAGATTTAGTAAATAGTGGATCAAAAGAAATTATTTTAATTGGACAAAACGTTAATGCTTACAATTTTGATGAAAATGGAAAAAATTATAGGCTTACTTATTTAATTAAAGAATTAGAAAAAATTAAAGAACTTAAAAGAATAAGATTTACAACTTCACACCCAAAAGATATGACAGATGATCTTATTGAATGTTTTGGAAAAGGAAAAAAATTAATGCCTTTTCTTCATTTACCAGTTCAAAGTGGATCAAATAAAATTCTAAAATTGATGAATAGAAAACATGATATAAAATATTATTTGTCGATAATTTCAAAACTGAAAAAAATAAATGATGAAATAAAGTTTTCAAGTGATTTTATAGTTGGATATCCTGGTGAAGAAGAAATTGATTTTAAAGATACAATTAATCTTATTGACAAATTAAAATTTATAAATTCTTATTCTTTTTTGTTTAGTCCACGACCAGGAACTCCCTCTGCAAAAAAATTAAATATCAATCCTAAGCTTTTAAAAAATAGACTTGAAATACTTCAGGAATATTTATTTAATAACCAAATAAATAATAATAAAAATTTTGTTGGAAAACTCACTAAAATCTTAGTTGAAAATAAGATAGAAAAACAAGGAAAGTTTTTTGGTAGAAATGAATATATGATGCCGGTTATTTTTGACTCTGATATTTGTAAAGAAGGTGAAATTATAGATGTTGAAGTTTTATCATATAATAAAATTAGCTTGTTTGGCAAACATGTAAGAAAGCAAGTTAAAGCCGCTTAAAGTTATGAATAAAATTAATTTATTTAAAAATGATATTAAAACTTCAATAAATTATTCTGAAAATGGATCTATAACAATAAATGTGGCTGACAATAATACACTTTTAGTTGTGGCGGGAGAGCTAGACTCAAATTTAAAAAAATTAGAAAATTTATCAGGATCAAAAATTTTTTTTAGAGGAAACTCAATAATTATAAAAGGAGAAAAAAAATCAAATAAAAAAGTAGAAGAAGCAATTAAAATGCTTATAAATCAGTTTAGACAAGATGGATTTGTAGAAGTTAATGATTTTACTTACTTATTTAATGGAAGTGATAAAAAAGAAAAACCTTTTGATGATAAATTGCATTCAATTGATGAACTAATTAAAACTCCAAGAAAATCAATCATACCAAGAACAAAGAATCAAAAAGAATATGTTAAGGCTTTAAAAAGTAATGAGATAGTAATTGCACTTGGTCCCGCAGGAACTGGTAAAACTTTTTTGGCAGTTGCAGTTGCTTTAACCATGCTGGTTGAAAAAAAAATTGAAAAAATAATTTTATCTAGGCCTGCTGTCGAAGCTGGTGAAAAACTTGGTTTTTTACCTGGTGATATTAAAGAAAAAGTAGATCCTTATTTAAGACCGCTATTTGATGCTTTATATGATTTATTTGGCTACGAAAAGATACAAAAAAAGATTGATGATGGCACTATTGAAATAGCACCATTAGCTTTTATGAGAGGTAGAACTTTAAAAAATTCATTTGCAATATTGGATGAAGCTCAGAATGCAACTTCTACCCAAATAAAAATGTTTTTAACAAGAATAGGAGAAAATTCCAGACTAGTAGTTAATGGTGATCCATCACAAATAGACCTATTATCAAAAAGTCAGTCAGGATTAAAAAGTTCTCAAAATATTCTTAAGGATATAAAAGAAATATCTGTAGTAGAGTTTGATCATACTGATGTTATACGTCACCCATTGGTAACAAAAATTGTTAAAGCTTATCAAAAAAATGATTAAAACAAATATTTTGATAGATAATAATATTTGGTTTAATAGAATTAAAAATCCAAATTATTATTTCAAAAAAAAATTAATTAAGCTGTCAAAAGTTATGCCTAAATTAAAAAAGAAATATGAGATTTCAATTTTACTTTCTTCATCAAAAGAAATAAAAGAATTAAATAAAAAATTTAGAAAAAAAAATAAAGTTTCTGATGTTTTGTCTTTCCCTTTTTGGGACGAATTAAACCCAAAAATTTTTAAAAATGATAAGATTTATTTAGGTGATATTGCAATTTGTTTTGAAGTAATTAACGGTAGAGCAAAAAATAAAAATTTTAAATTAGAATTTGATAAAGCTTGGGTGCATGGTTTTTTACATTTGCTAGGTTATGATCATAATAATGAAAAAAATTATAAAAAAATGAATAATTTAGAAAAAAAAATAATAAATTTTATTTAAAAATTGAAAACATTTAATCAAAAAAAACAATTATTCTATATTCATTTTAAAGCTTTTATTTTAGGTTGCTTTTCTTTATTCTGTTTTGCTCCTTACAACTTATATTTCTTAAATTTTTTAATATTTACATCTTTTTTACTAATTTTTTATAAAAATAAAAAAATATTAACTTTTAAACAAAGCTTTATTTATGGATGTGCTTTCGGTTTTGGTTACTTTTTAAGTAACATTCACTGGATTACTATTTCACTTACATTTGATGAATCTTTTAAAATATTAATCCCATTTGCACTTATTATCATTCCATTATTTTTATCTATTTTCATAGGTTTAGCTACAGTGCTTTCTCGAACATGTGTTGATAATAAAATTTCATTTGTTATATATTTTTCAATTTTATTTAGTTTATTTGAGTTTATTAGAGGAACAATTTTTACTGGTTTTCCATGGAATTTAATTGCTTTTTCATGGTCACAATCTATAGAAAATATACAAATTTTATCTTTAATAGGAACATACTCATTAAGTTTATTTTCAATTACATTGTTTTGTTCACCTTTTTTACTTTTTGTTAATAAATTTAAAATAAAAGATATAGTTTTTTTAGGAATTATTTTTTTAATGTTTATTTCTAATTATGTCTATGGATTTATGGTTTTAAAAAATGACAATAATTTTACTTATTCTGATATTACAATTAAAATAATTTCGTCTAATATTTTATTACATGATTCACTTAAATCTAATTCAGAGATAAAAGAAGTTGAAAATTTAATTACTCTAAGTGAGCCTAAAGACGAAGAAAAAACAATATTTATATGGCCAGAAGGTTCTTTAAAAGAAACAGATTTAAGAAATATCAAACTATATGAAAAAATTTTTTCTAAAAATTTTAGCAAAAATCATATTATAGTGTTAGGAATTAATAGCACATCAGGCGAAGGGATTAATAAAAAGTACTTTAACTCAATGGCTGTTTTAAATAATCAAGCAAATATAATATCAACTTATCATAAAAATAAACTAGTTCCTTTTGGTGAATTTTTACCTTTTGAATTTTTTTTATCTAAATTCGGATTAAAAAAAATTACTGAAGGTTATAATTCTTTTTCTAAAGGATCTGATAGAAAAATTATAAAATTGGCTAAAAAATTTAATAATATAAGTTTTTTACCGTTAATTTGCTATGAAATTATTTACACTGGAAAAATTAAAAGAAAAAATCAATCTCCCGATTTAATTATTAATATATCAGAAGATGGATGGTTTGGAAATTCTGTAGGTCCATACCAGCATTTTTCTCATGCAAAATTTAGAGCAGTAGAAGAAGGATTGTTTGTAGCGAGATCAACAAATAACGGTGTTTCTGCATTTATAGATAGCAAAGGCAGAGTTATAAAATCACTTAAAAATGGAAAATCTGGGGTTTTAAAAGTAAAAAGCCCCATATTTTTGAAGAATACTTTTTTTTCAAAATATGGAAATAATTTATTTTTCTTTTTCTTATTATTGTATATATTGTTTTTTTTAATTTTAAAAAAATATGAAAAATAAAACTTATTTATTTACAAGTGAATCTGTATCTGAGGGTCATCCAGATAAAGTATGTGATCGTATTTCTGATATGGTTGTAGATACATACTTATCAAAAGAACCATTGTCACGAGTAGCATGTGAAACACTTACAACAACAAATAAAGTTGTTTTGGCAGGTGAAACTAGAGGGCCTGACATTAGCAAAGAAGAATTAACTACAAAAGTTAGAGAATGTATAAAAGATATAGGTTATGAGCAAAAAGGATTTCATTGGAAAAATTCTGATGTTGATATTTTTTTACATTCCCAGTCAGCTGATATTGCAATGGGAGTAGATTCATCAGGAAATAAAGATGAAGGAGCTGGAGACCAAGGAATAATGTTTGGTTATGCTTGCAATGAAACTGAAGTTTTGATGCCAGCGCCAATATATTATTCACATAAAATATTAGAATTAATGGCTTTAGATAGAAAAAGTGGAAAAGCAGATAAATTAGAACCAGATTCTAAAAGTCAAGTTACAATGAAATATGAAGATGGTAAACCAACAAAAGTTACTTCAGTTGTAATTTCAACTCAACATTCGCCTGATGTTAACCAATCACAAGTTAAAGAAATTGTAAGACCATATTTAGAAAGATCAATTCCAAAACCTTTACTTGTGGAACTAAAAGATGAAGAGTTTTATGTTAATCCTACAGGTCAATTTATCATTGGTGGACCTGATGGAGATTCTGGATTAACCGGAAGAAAAATAATAGTGGACACTTATGGAGGAGCAGCTCCACATGGAGGAGGAGCTTTTTCAGGAAAAGATCCAACTAAAGTAGATAGATCGGCTGCTTATGCAGCAAGATATGTTGCAAAAAATATTGTTGCTTCTAAGATTGCTGATAAATGTTTAATCCAACTTGCTTATGCAATTGGAGTTTCTAAACCACTATCAATTTATATTGATCTTTATGATGGAGACGATGAAAAATCAAAATATGTTGAAAATCTAATTAGAGAAAACTTTGATTTGAGCCCGAGAGGGATAAGGGAAATGTTAAATTTAAATAAGCCAATTTATGAAAGAACTGCTGCATATGGCCATTTTGGAAGAAAAGCAGGCTCAGATGGATCTTTTTCATGGGAAAAAACCGATAAATCGCATATTTTTAAGAAGTAAGCCTTGAAAAAAAATATAATATAAATTAAATAAACTATAAAAAACCTTATATGTTGATAATGGGCTTAAGCCCATTTTTTTTTGGAAAATAAAATGTTTAATAATAGATCAGATAAATTAGAAATTTTAAGAATAGCAGATGCTGTAGCGAGTGAAAAATCTATAGATAAAGAGCTTATATTATCTTCTATAGAAGATGCTATTCAAAAAGCAGCTAGAACTCGTTATGGAGTTGATGTTGAAATTAAAGTTACAATTGATAGAGAAAAGGGTGAAATTAAAATTTTTAAAGTATCAAAAATTGTAGATAAAATAGATAACCCACATACAGAAATTACATTAAATGATGCAATTAAAATAACGAATAAAAATGATTTAGAGGTTGGTGGTGAGATTCAAGAAGAGCTACCAGCAGTTGATTTTGGAAGAATTGCTGCACAAACAGCAAAACAAGTAATAACCTTTAAAGTTAGAGAGGCAGAAAGAGAAAGACAATTTAATGATTTTGCAGATAAACAAAATGAAATTCTTAGTGGAATAGTTAAAAGACTAGAGTATGGAAATGTAATTATTGATCTTGGTAAAGCAGAAGGAATTATAAGAAAGGAAGAATTAATACCACGAGAAAATATAAAAGTTGGAGATAGAATTAAAGCTTATTGTCATGATGTTAGAAGAGAAAGTAGAGGGCCACAAATATTTTTATCTAGAGCTCATCCACAATTTATGGCTAAGCTTTTTTTTCAAGAGGTTCCAGAAATTTATGATGGTATAATAGAGATAAAAGGAGCAGCTAGAGATCCTGGCAGTAGAGCAAAAATTTGTGTTGCTTCAAAAGATTCTTCTTTAGACCCTGTTGGTGCTTGTGTTGGAATGAGAGGAAGTAGAGTTCAAGCTATAGTAACTGAATTACAAGGAGAAAAAATTGATATAGTAAATTGGTCTGAAGATCCTGCAACATTAGCAGCAAATGCACTGTCTCCAGCTGAAATTCAAAAAGTTATTATAGATAATGAGTCTAAGAGACTAGAAGTAATTTTATCAGAAGAAAATTTAAGTAAAGCTATTGGAAGAAGAGGGCAAAATGTGAGACTTGCTTCAAAGTTAATGGATTTTGAAATAGACATATTAACTGATAAAGAAGATTCTGAAAAAAGACAGTTTGAGTTTAAAGAAAGAACAGATAGTTTTGTCAAGAATTTAGAATTAGATGAAACATTGGGTCAATTGCTAGTAGCTGAAGGTTACACTTCAATAGAAGATATTCAGCAAGCTTCTTCAGATGATTTATCTAATATTGATGGATTTGATGAAAATGTTGCAAAAGAATTAAAAGAACGTGCATCAGAATATATTGATAAAGAAAAATTAGAAATCTCAAAAAAACTTAAAGAACTAGGAGTTGAGGAGAATTTAATAAATTTTAAAGGCCTTACACCAGGTATGCTGATTACTCTTGGAGAACAAAATATTAAGTTATTAAAAGATTTTGCTGATTTGGCTTCTGATGAACTTATTGGTGGATATGATGAGATAAAAGGAAAAAAAGTAAAAATTAAAGGTTATTTAGAAGACTTTGCTCTTTCAAGAAAAGAAGCTGACGAACTTATTATGAATGCGAGGGGTATAGTCTTTAACGACAATATATGACAGATGATAAAACAAAAAGAAAGAAACTAACTTTATCTTCAAGCGCTTCACCTAAAAGTTTAGATAATTTAAGTTTAGCTAGAGAAAAAAATAAAAAATCTGTACTTATTGAAAAAAAAGTACCAAGAAGAAGAAATCAACCTGGGAGTTTTTTTAACAATAAAAAAACTATTACTAAAAATAAGCCTTCATTCCAAAAAGAAGATAATACAGAAGAAGTTCAAAAAAGACCTGCATTTTTAAAAAGTTTTGAAATAAGAAGATTGGCAGAACAAAAAGCCACAAAAAGAATTAATCCAGCAAATAAAACTAAAGATAGCGATAAATCAAAATTATTTGATAAAAAAAGAGAATATAAGCTAACTTTATCTAGAGCATTAAACGAAGAAGAGCCAGGCGCAAAAGAAAGAAGCTTAGCATCAATAAGAAGAGCTAGATTAAAAGAAAAAAAAGATCAAAATCAAAACAACTTAAGTGACAGTCTGGGAAAAGTTATAAGAGAAGTAAATATCCCCCAAGTAATTACTATACAAGAATTATCAAATAGAATGGCTGAACAAGCCAGCAATATAATCAAACATCTTTTAGGCATGGGAGTTAAATCTACAATTAATCATCAAATAGATGCAGATACAGCAGAATATTTAGTTAAAGAGTTTGGGCACAAACCAATTAGAGAAAAAAAACCAGATCTAGTTATAAAAAAAGCTGATAAAATAAAATCAAATTTATTTAAAAAAAGGCCTCCAATTGTAACTGTTATGGGCCACGTAGATCATGGAAAAACTTCAATTTTAGATGCAATGAGAGGTGCTGATATTGTTTCCCAAGAACATGGTGGGATAACACAACATATAGGAGCTTATCAAGTTCAACTAAAGGATAATGAATTAATAACTTTTATAGATACACCAGGACATGCAGCTTTTACGGAGATGAGAGCAAGAGGTTCTAAAGTAACAGATATAGTCGTGCTTGTAGTTGCTGCAGATGATGGGATTAAACCACAAACTATTGAAGCAATTAATCACTCTAAAGCAGCAAAAGTTCCAATAGTCGTTGCTATAAATAAATGTGATTTGCCTGGTGCAGATCCAACAAAAATAAGAAATCAACTTCTCGAACACGAACTAATTGCTGAAGAATTAAATGGAGATATATTAACTGCTGAAGTTTCAGCCAAAACTAAAAAAAATTTGGATAAACTAAAAGAGCAAATTTTTTTACAAGCTGAAATTTTAGAGTTAAAAGCTGATTTTGAAGATAAGGCAACTGGAATAGTTATTGAATCAAAGGTGGATAAAGGACGCGGTGCAGTTTCAACAGTTTTGATAACAAATGGTAAATTAAAAAAAGGCGATTTTTTTGTAAGCGGAGGTGTTTGGGGTAAAGTTAGAGCAATGATAAATTTTAAAGGTCAAAATATTGAAACAGCAACTCCATCTACACCAGTTGAAATACTAGGTATAAATGGAAACGCTTTATCAGGTGATGATTTTGTTGTTGTTGAATCTGAATCAAAAGCTAAAGAAATAAATAAATACAGACTAGAAAATAGTCAAACTTCTAATAAACTAAATCCAATCTCAGTTGAATCAGCTTTTGATGATTCTACTAAAACAAAAGAGCTACCAATTATAATAAAAGCTGATGTTCATGGTTCAAGTGAGGCATTAAAAACCATGATAAATAAGATTAAACATGATGAAGTAAAACCAAAAATTATTTTATCAGATACTGGCTTGATATCTGAAACAGATGTTTCGTTAGCTAAAGCTTCCAATGCAATTTTAATAGCATTTAATATAAAACCTAGCAAAGAGGCAAAAAATCTTGCAGAAAATTATAAAATGAAGATTAATTATTTTAATGTAATTTATGAAGTGCTTGATTTTATAAATTCTGCTTTATCAGGTTTATTAAAACCTATTGAAGAAGAAGAAATTATAGGTTCGGCAGAAGTTTTAGAAATATTTAAGGTTTCAAAAATTGGAAAAGTAGCAGGCTCTAAAGTATTAGATGGTGAAATTATAACAAATACTGGTGCGAGATTAATCAGAGATGGAAGCGTTTTATATACAGGCTTTATAAAAAGTATTTTTAGAGAAAAAAATGCTGCAAAACAAGTTGCCGCAGGTCTTGAATGTGGAATTACTTTAAAAGATTTTGCAGATTTTAAAAAAAAGGATGTGATTGAGGTTTACAAAGTAACAAAAACTGAGAGAAGTTTATAATGGGCAAGAATAATTTAGTAGTTTCCCAACGTCAGCTAAGGGTAGGAGAATTGGTCAGGCAATCTTTAGGTATTATCTTCTTGAAAGACGAGGCAAAACTACCAAATTTTGATACAAAAAATATTACTGTCACTGAGGTTAGAATGAGCGCAGATTTGAAAAGTGCAAGAGCATATGTACTCCCTATAGGAGGCAGGGATGCAGATAAAGCAATTAGTGTCTTGACGGAGTTTTCACATCTTGTTAGAAAGGCTTTATCAAAGAAGCTTGATATAAAATTCCTTCCTCGCGTATATTTTATCAAGGATGATTCATTTGATTATGCAGAAAAAATTGAAAGATTAATACAACAAAATAAATAGATATGACAAAAAAAAATGAAATAATTAAATCTCTAAGCTTACACGATAGTGATACAGGTTCTTCACAAGTGCAGATAGGGTTATTAAGTGAAAAAATAAAAAAAATTTCAAAACATTTTGAAACAAATAAAAAAGATAAACACTCTTCAAGAGGATTATTAAAAGCAGTAAATCAAAGAAAGCAACTCTTAAAATATCTTAAGAAAAAAGATGAAGAGTCTTATAATAAAGTAATATCAAAATTAAAGTTAAGAAAGTAAACAAATGTTTAAAGTATCAAAACAAGAAGTAGAAGTTGAAGGAAAAAAAATAATTTTAGAAACAGGTAAAATTGCAAGACAAGCAGATGGAGCTATTATTGCTTCTTGTGGAGAAACAGTTGTTATAGCAACAGCAGTTGGAGCAAAAAAAGTAAATCCAGATGTAGATTATTTTCCACTTCAAGTAAGCTACCAAGAAAAATATTATGCTGCAGGAAAAATTCCTGGAGGATATTTTAAAAGAGAAGCAAGGCCCAGTGAAGCTGAGACTTTAATCTCTAGATTAATAGACAGACCGATTAGACCTTTGTTTCCTGAAGAGTTTAGAAATGAAGTACAAGTATTACCAACTGTACTTTCTTATGATGGTGTTAATGAACCAGACGTATTATCTATAATTGCTTGCTCGGCAGCCTTAGCAATATCTGGAATGCCTTTCCAAGGTCCTGTGGGTGCTTCTAGAGTGGGATACATAGATGACAAGTATGTTTTAAATCCTTCAAAAGAAGAAATAGAAAAGTCAAAACTAGATTTAATAGTTGCTGGAACTAAAGATGCAGTTTTAATGGTTGAGTCAGAAGCCTCAGGTTTATCTGAAAAAATAATGCTAGATGCTGTTAAATTTGGTCATGAAAAATTTGTTCCTGTAATTGAGGCAATTGAAAAATTAGTTAAAGAATGTGGAAAAGATCAATGGATTGTTGAAAAGAAAGACCTTTCTAAATTAGAAAAGAAAATTTCTGATAGTTTTAATGAAGATTTAAAAAAAGCATTTTCAATTAAAGATAAACAAGAAAGATCTAATTTAATTTCTGAAGTTACGACTAAGTGTAAAGATATGTTTAAAGATGATGAAATTTACTCTGATTTAGATGTTTCAATGACATTAAAAAAAGTTGAAAAAAATATTGTTAGAACTGATATTTTAAAAAATAAATCTAGAATAGATGGCCGTTCTTTAACAGACGTAAGACAGATTGACTGTCAGGTAGGAGTTTTGCCAAGAACACATGGTTCTGCTTTATTCACAAGAGGAGAAACCCAAGCATTGGTTACTTTAACTTTAGGAACTTCTGAAGATGAACAAAGAGTAGAAAGTCTTAATGGATTAAAACGTAATAGATTTATGCTTCACTATAATTTTCCTCCTTTTTCTGTTGGAGAAACAGGAAGAATTGGAACTGGTAGAAGAGAAATTGGTCATGGTAAATTAGCTTGGAGAGCTCTTAATTCTTCATTGCCAGAGCAAGAAAAATTTCCTTATACTTATAGAATTGTATCTGAGATTACTGAGTCAAATGGTTCATCTTCTATGGCAACTGTTTGTGGAGGTTCATTAGCATTAATGGACGCAGGTGTTCCTATGAAAGCTCCTGTTGCTGGTATTGCTATGGGTTTAATTAAAGAAGGTAAAGATTTTTCAGTTCTTTCAGATATTTTAGGAGATGAAGATCACCTGGGAGATATGGATTTTAAAGTTGCTGGAACTAAAGATGGCATAACTTCTTTACAGATGGATATTAAAATTACTGGAATAACATTTGAAATAATGGATCAAGCATTGTCACAAGCCAAAGATGGAAGAATTCATATTTTAGATGAGATGGCAAAAGCTTTAACTGGTTCAAGAGAAAGTGTTTCTAAATATACTCCTAAAATTGAAACAGTCATGGTTGATAAAAAAGATATTGCAGCAGTTATTGGAAAAGGTGGAGCAACAATTAGAGAAATTGTTGAGTTATCAGGAGCAAAAGTAGATGTAAAAGACACAGGCGAAGTAACTGTAGCTGCCCCTGATGAAGAATCTAGAAACAAAGCAATGAACATGATCAAAGATATTATTGCAAAGCCTGAAATGAATAAAATTTATAAAGGCAAAGTAATGAAGATTATGGAGTTTGGAGCTTTTGTAAACTTCCTAGGTAAACAAGACGGTCTTGTTCATATCTCAGAGCTAGCAGCCAAAAGAGTAGAAAAAGTCAGAGATGTTGTAAAAGAAGGTGATGAAGTTACGGTTAAAGTAATTGGCTTTGACAGAGGTAAAGTTAAACTATCCATGAAACAAGCAACAGCTTAATAAGCTAAGTTATAATTCAATATTTTAAATAATTTAAATTTCATATTCAAAATTCTGTGTTTCTTCATTTACTTGAATTTCAAATGCACCATTATTTAAATGAAAATTTCTAGCCATTTTTGTTAGCGGAGATAGAGTAACTAATCTATTTAAATGATTAGATTGCTTAATCATTTTAAATACTTCTTTAACAATTAGTTTACCTCCACCTTTTTTTTTGGACCAAATTGTATAAGCAATAGCAATTTGTCCAATTTTTTGATCTCTGTGAGCACTTTTTAAAAATGCGTCTCTAGTCATTAAATCTAACTCTCTAACTGTTTTTGGAATTTCATTCGTAAAACCAAAACACATAACCGCACATATCTCATTTTTATATTTTACTCCGTATATTTTTCTTCCATAACTTGTTCTAAAGTTGTTATCTAGTTCTGGTCTAACAGGGTCTTCAGTTGTATTACATTCACTTAAAATTACTAACTCTGCTCCTTTAACCCAATCAAAAAAATTATTTATTTCTTTTTTTATAATTTGTTTATTTTTCCTAATTCTGGCTTTTATTCTTGGGTTAAAATTTCTGATAATATTTTTATTCATTTAATTATTAAATATTATACTTAAGTGAATGATTTTATGAATGTGCAAAGTTTGCATATCAGATAATTAAATAATGTGATTTTAAATAAGTTAGGATTATTAAATTTTTTAAGTAATATTCTTTGGATCAGGCATTCCTACTTTATTATATCCAGCATCCACATAGTGAATTTCACCAGTAACACCAGCAGAAAGGTCACTTAACATATATAAAGCTGAATTTCCTACATCATGAATATCAATATTTCTTTTTAAGAAAGAATGATCTTCATTCCATTTATATAGAAATTTTGCATCTCCAATTGCGGAAGCAGCTAGGGTTTTTATTGGTCCTGCGCTTATTGCATTTACTCTTATTCCTTTTGTTCCGAGATCTCTGGCCAGGTATTTTACACTTGACTCAAGCGCTGATTTACACACACCCATTACGTTATAATTTGGAATAGCCTTAGTAGACTCGTATGTTAAAGTTAACATACTACCACCTTTTTTCAAAATTTTAGAAGCTTCTTTAGCAACTTCAGTAAATGAAAAACATGAAATTAACATGCTTCTTAAAAAATTTTCTCTAGTTGTATTTAAATATTCACCTGACAATTCTGATTTATCTGAAAAAGCAACCGCATGAACTACAAAATCAATTTGTCCCCATTGTGATTTAATATCTTCAAAAAGTTTTATCACTTCTTCTTTTTTTTCAACATCACAACTGAATGTAACTTTAGAATTTAATTTTTCTGCTAAAGGAATTACCCTTTTTTTTAATGCTTCACCTAAATAAGTGAATGAGAGCTCTGCTCCGGCCTCTGCTAATTTTTGCGAAATACCCCAAGCGATAGATCTTTCATTGGCAACGCCCATGATCAATCCTCTTTTACCCTTCATTAAACTCATTTAAACCTTTTCAAAAACTAATGTTGCGTTTGTGCCACCAAATCCAAAGCTATTAGACATTATAGAATTTAGTTTTACATCTTTTTCTACTTTTGTAACTATTGGAAATTTTTTTGCTTCATCTGCAATATCATTTATATTAATTGATGCTGATATAAAGTTATTTTTCATCATAATTAAACTATATATTGCTTCATGTACTGATGTTGCTCCTAAAGAATGACCTGAAAGAGATTTTGTCGAACTTATTTTGGGTACATAATCTTTAAAAACTTCTCCAACTGCATTTAATTCTGTAATATCACCTACAGGAGTAGAAGTTCCATGAGTATTAATATAGTCAATCTTGTTTTTACTAGTACTTAAAGCCATTTGCATACATCTTACTGCGCCTTCTCCTGATGGAGCAACCATATCATAACCATCTGAAGTAGCTCCATATCCTGTAAGTTCTGCATAAATATTAGCTCCTCTAGCTTTAGCATATTCGTATTCTTCCAAAACTACTACCCCACCACCACCGGATATTACAAAACCATCTCTAGTTTTATCGTAAGGTCTTGAAGCTTTTTCTGGGGTATCGTTATATTTAGAAGACAAAGCTGTCATAGCGTCAAACATTGCTGTCATAGCAAAATGAACTTCATCACTTCCACCCGCAAACATTACTTTTTGTTTTCCAAGCTGGATAAGTTCCATAGCATTTCCAATACAATGACCACTTGTTGCACATGCTGAACTTATCGTATAGTTAACTCCTTTAATTTTAAAAGGAACTGCCAAAGTAGCTGAAGCAGTACTAGCCATAGTTCTGGGTACTACGAATGGTCCCATTTTTTTTGGGTTTTTTTCACGCGTCTTGTCTGCGGCAAGGATCACATTTTCAATAGAAGGGCCTCCTGATCCCATTACCATTCCTGAATAAACATTACTAACTTCATTTTCATTCAGACCGGAGTCTTTAATTGCTTCTTGCATTGCAATATAATTATAAGCAGATCCAGATCCCATAAATCTTATTACTTTTCTATCAATATAATCTTGAAGATTTATTTTAGGTTTTCCGTGTATATGACTTTTTAGATTATATTCCTTATATTCTTCACAAAAAGAAATTCCAGATTTTGAGTTTAGTAATGATTCCATTACCTCTTTTTGATTATTACCCAAGCATGATACAATCCCAATTCCAGTTATTACAACCCTTTTCATTATTTAAATAATCCCACTTTTAAATTTTCAGCTTCATATATTAATTTATCATCAGCTAATAACTTTCCATCAGCTAGGCCTACTGTGGCACCTTCTTTTTTTAAAATTCTTTTTATATCAATTTCATAAACAGCTTTTTTATTTTTCTTCAAAACTTCACCTGTAAATTTCACAGAGTTTACACCAAGGGCTCTTCCTTTTCCAGGCTCACCTGTCCAACCTAAAAAGAAACCTACTAGTTGCCACATAGCATCTAAACCAAGACATCCTGGCATCACAGGGTCTTCTTTAAAATGACATTCAAAAAACCATAACTCTGGTTTAATCTCCAGCTCAGCATTTATTTTACCTTTTTTATACTTTCCAGATATTGAGTCTATATTAGTGATTTTATCAAACATTAACATTGGAGGGGACGGAAGTTTAGCATTGCCAGGCCCAAACATCTTACCTTCTGCACATTCAATGAGCTCTGTGTAATTATAATTATTTTTTTTAATCATTAGGTTTTTGCTGAATCTTAAACTAATACTTGATTTAATATAAGAAAAATTATATATTTAATTAGAATTATTATAAAGTAAAAAACTAATAAATTCAATACGTTATGGAAGATAATAAAAAAAACAACTTTAAAAGTATTATTGATAAACTGAGATCAAGCGGCTTGAGACCTACAAGGCAAAGGCTGTTAATTTGTAAAGTTTTATTTGGTGAGAACAAAGACTTTCATTTTACCGCTGAAGATCTTGATAAAATAATTAAGAATAATAATGAAGCAAAAATATCTTTAGCCACAATATATAATACCCTTCATTCTTTAAAAAAGTGTGGCTATTTAAACGAGGTATCAATAAGTGGAAACAAAACATATTTTGATACTAACACAACTTCACACCATCATTTTTTCGATGAGGCTAATAATTCTCTAACAGATATTTCAGAAAATGAAGTTGAAATAAAAAAAATTCCTATAGCACCTAAAGGAAAAAAAATTAAAACGGCTCAAGTCTTGATTAGACTTGAAAATGATAATCATAATCAAAATTAATACATTAATATCAATAAGTTAAAACTTTAATTATAATAACTCTAAAGTATTGACATTATTTAGTATTAAACTATATCTATATTAATAATATTTCATTTAAAAAAGGAGAAATAATGTCATTAAAAGGAAGTAAAACAGAAGAGAACTTAAAGGCAGCATTTGCCGGAGAAAGCCAAGCTAATAGAAGATATTTATATTTTGCACAAAAAGCTGATGTAGAAGGATATAATGATGTAGCCTCAGTATTTAGATCTACTGCAGAAGGTGAAACTGGTCATGCTCATGGACATTTAGAATACTTGGAAGAAGTTGGTGACCCAGCAACAGGCAAGCCTATTGGAGAAACTAAAGATAACCTAGCTTCAGCAGTAGCAGGCGAAACTCATGAGTATACAGACATGTACCCAGGAATGGCAAAAACAGCTAGAGATGAAGGCTTTGAGGAGATTGCTGATTGGTTTGAAACTCTTGCTAAAGCTGAAAAATCTCATGCTGGTAAATTTCAAAAAACACTCGAGTCAATTAAGTAAAAAATCAATTTATGGTGGAGGAAACTCCACCAAAATCTAATATAATTAATAAATGAATAAAGAAGGTAGTACTCAAGCACCAACAAGACATCCTATAGAATTTAATCATCCTGATTTTCTGGATATAAAAAAATTAGATGATGAAATGAGAAGAGTATTTGATGTATGTCACGGATGTAGAAGATGTTTTAATTTATGTGACTCATTCCCTAAACTTTTTGACATGATAGATGAATCAAAAGAAGAAAATGTTGAGAGTCTTAATAGCAAGCAGTTTCCATCAGTAGTAGATTCTTGCACACTTTGTGATATGTGTTTTATGACAAAATGTCCTTATGTTCCGCCTCATGAATTTAATATTGATTTTCCTCATTTAATGTTGAGATACAGAACACTTCAAAAAAAACAAAATAAATTACCATTCATTCCTGCGCAATTAGCAAGAATGGATAGAAATTCAAAAATAGGAATTAAATTTTCAAAAATAATTAATTATATTACAAATACTAAAAATAAGTTTATACGAAAAATTTTAGAATTTATTATAAAAATAGATTTTAGAGCTAAACTTCCAAAATATAACTCAGAAACTTTTGAAAATTATTTTAAAAATAATAATAATAAAATTTTAGTACAGAACCCAAATAAAGAGAGAAAAGTTATTATTTATTCAACTTGTTTTGTAAATTTTAATAAAAAAAATACTGGAATTGCAGCTCTTAAAGTTTTAAAAAAAAATGGAGTAACGGTCGAACATGCCTATCCAGGGTGTTGTGGCATGCCCTATTTAGAACAAGCAGATTTAACAAAAGTTATTGATCAAGCAAAGAAAGTTTCAAAAAATTTATTAGAGTGGGTTGAAAAAGGATATAGAGTTGTCACTTTAACGGCAAGCTGTGGTTTAATGTTAAAGTTTGAATGGCCGCTTTTACTTCCTAATGATGAAAATATAAAAAGACTATCAAAAAATACTAGTGATATAGATGAATATATAGTTGATATTGCAGAAAAAGAAGGTCTAGCAGAGGGTTTAAAGGAAATAGATGGAGGTGTTACAGTTCATAATGCCTGTCATGCACGAGCACAAAATATGGGAATAAAAGCTCGAGATATGCTTAAACTTATTCCGAATGTTAAATTAGATGTTGTTGAAAGATGCGCTGGTCATGGTGGTACTTTTGGTATTATGAAAAATACCCATGATCTTGCTAGAAAAGTAGGTCAGCCAACTGCTAGACAAATTAAAAATAAAAAAAATAAATACATGGCATCAGATTGCCCTTTAGCCGGAAAACATTTAGATCAATTATCTGTAGATACAAACATTGTTCATGATGAGGCATTACATCCTATCGAAATTTTAGCTAAATCTTATAAACTATGATTATGAATAAATTTGCAAAAGAAATAACCAAAGCAGACTTAATTTCATTTGAAGAGTATTCTAAAAATAGAAAAACTCTTAGAAAAGAAATAGTTAATTATAAAAGAAATAGAAGAGTTTCATTAGGTCCGTATGCTAATTTTTATTTTGAATCTTACAAAACAATGAAAGCTCAAATACAAGAAATGCTTTATATTGAAAAAGGTGGAGATGAACAATTAAAAGATGAACTAGCTGCTTATAATCCTCTGGTACCAAATGGTAAAGAACTAGTTGCTACTTTAATGTTTGAAATAGATAATCCTCTTATTAGAACAGAATTTTTAAATAAAATAGGAGGAATAGAAAATAAGATATTTTTTAAAGTAGGAAATCAAAAGATACAATCAATTCCAGAAAATGATGTTGACAGGACTTCAGCTGAAGGAAAAGCTTCATCAGTTCAATTTGTACATTTTAAATTTACAGATGATCAAATAGCAAGTTTTAAAAATTTAGAAAATGAAGTGTTAATTGGAATTGATCATAATGTTTATAATCATACTGTCACACTATCATCAGAAGTAAAAAAAAACTTATTAGAGGATTTTAATTAAATTCGTCCCCATAATGCTTTTTTTTTAACCCATCCAACATATTCATCAACTCCTACCTTGCACCAAACCTTTTTACATTTTTTAATAATTAATATTTTACCTTTTGAAATTTTTGCTAGCGGCTCAGAATAAATAGTTGAATTTTTAAATAACAGAGAATTATCTTTTATATTTATTGCAGTTTTCTTTTTTGACAGTTGAGAAATATGTATCCATCCTTCATTATTTTCAAAATCTTTTATTTTTCTAAAATTATTCCAACTATCTAGTACTAATAAAGGTAAATATTTTTTTTTATAAATATATTTTACTGGATATTCAAAAGAATGACCTTGTCTGACAAAAACTTTATCTTTTTTTAATGATAAAAATTTTTTTTCTTCTAATGCAATTGATATATTTTGAAAAAGAAAAAGTATTATAAAAATCAAAAATAATTGACCTTTATAATTTATTTTTTTTATTTGTATTTTGAACATTCTATACATTGGTGATTTTTATTTAATTTGATTTTTCTAAAATTTAATTTCAGAGAATCTATTATGAGGATGTTTCCACAAAGTGTTTTACCAATACCCAATATTTCTTTAATAATTTCATTTGCTTGAATTGAACCTATTGTTCCCGCTAAAGACCCTATTATACCTTCATAATCGCAGTTTTCATCTATTCCTACAGGTATATCTGGTATAAAACATCTTAGGCAAGGTGAATTTTTAAAATTTTTGAAGTTAAAAGTGTATATATGTCCTTCGAACTTGCTGATAGCACCAACGATGAGTATTTTTTTATTTATTAAACTATAACTATTTAATAAAAATCTTGTCTCAAAATTATCGCTAGCATCAGCTATTATATCAAAGTTTTTTGCTATTTTATTAATATTTAAATGATTTAACTTTTTATTAAATTCATAAATTTTAATATCTGGATTAATTTTTTTTAATTTTTTAAGTGCTGATGAAGTTTTGCTTTTATTAATATCTGAATTATTAAAAAGAATTTGTCTTTGTAAGTTAGATAAGTTGACTTTATCAAAGTCTACAATTCCAATATTACCTACACCTGCAGCAGCTAAATAAATTGATATAGGTGAGCCCAATCCTCCCATTCCAACAATTAAAACTTTAGAGTTCAAAATTTTTTTTTGACCAACAGGCCCTATATTCTTCAAAATAATCTGTCTTGAATATTTATCTAACTGTTTATTAGTAAGTTTCATTGTCTTTAAATATAAAATTAAATTTTTTTAGTTTAAGTGACTAATGACTCTATCAACTATTTCATCTGAAATAGTAGATTTTTTTTTTAAGTGTAGTATTTCATTATCAATTTTTGAATTTTTATAGAAAATTGTTACTTCATTAAAATCAGAATTAAAGCCAATATTTTTATTTGAAACATCATTACCTATAATCCAATCACAATTTTTTTCCATTAATTTTTTTTTTGCGTTAGTTGTCAAATCATTTGTTTCAGCTGCAAAACCTATAACAAGTTTAGGTCTTAAAGAATTATGATTTGAAATATAATTTAAAATATCAATATTTTTTTCTAAATCCAAATTAATATATTCTTGTTTTTTTATTTTTTGTTTTTTTTCTTCTTTGATTTTATAGTCTGCTACAGCAGCAGCAAATATTGCAACGTCTACAGGTAAATTATTTTGTGCTGCTTTAAACATTTGGTCTGCTGTTTCAACATTTATTAGATTGATATTGTTATCAATTTCTAAATTTGTAGGTCCTGATATAAGTGTAGTTTCAAAACCTTTTTTTGATAATGATTTTGCTAATTCAAATCCTTGTTTACCACTTGACTTGTTAGATATAAATCTGACTGGATCAATATATTCATATGTTGGTCCCGCTGTTACGAGTGCTTTAAATTTTTTATTCTTATTTAGATCAAAAAAATAATTTTCAATTTCTTTAACAATTTTGATTGGATCGGTCATTTTTCCTTCTCCAAATTCTCCACAAGCCATATCTCCAATTTCTGGGCCTATTAGTTTGTAGCCATATTCTTTTAATTTTTTAAGATTTTCTTTAGTTGATTTATTTTCCCACATTCTAACATTCATGGCAGGTGATAAAAAAATTTTTTTATCAGACGCAAGCATAACTGTTGAAGCCAAATCATCTGTGGATCCATTACTTAATTTTGAAATTGTATTAGCTGTAGCTGGAGCAACAAGAATTAAATCTGACCACCTAGAAAGAGATATATGGTCCATTTCAGCTTCATTTTGAGGGTTAAATAGATCATCATAAACCTTTTCTTTAGATAGTGAAGCAACTGACAAAGGTGTAACAAACTCTTTAGCACTTTTAGTTAAAATTGTTTTAACCTCGGCACCTTTTTTTTTAAATAAGCGAATTATTTCTAAACTTTTATATGCTGAAATTCCCCCACATATAATTAAAAGTATTTTTTTTTCTAATAAATTATTCATTTTCTAAATTAAAATACTAATAGCAGCAAAATTACAAGCAATAAAAAACCAATAATTGACTGGTTTCTAAAAGAAAGCATTTCTTTTTTCTTTTCATTTAAAGCAGTATATGAATTTGAATTTTGTGGTATTTGACCACTTGCTAAAAATGTTAAAGCTTGGTTAGCTTTATCCATTACTTCAGGGAATTCAGGTAATCTTTTTAATACCTCAGTAGTACTTTTTAATGTATCTGAAAAAGAATTTATTGGATCTTTTGTTTCTTTTAACCAACTTTCTAAAACTGGCTTTGAAGCTACCCATATGTTTGTATTTGGGTTAAGTTTTCTTGCAACACCTTCAACAACTACCATTGTTTTTTGCAACATTAATAGTTGTGGCTGAGTTTGCATATTGAATTTTTCAGTAACATCAAAAAGTTGTTTTAATAGTTTGCTTCCAGATATATCTTTAACAGATTGTCCAAAAATTGGCTCACCTATAGATCTTAAAGCTTGGGCTAAGTCGTCTACAGGAACATTTTTTGGAACAAGTCCTGCTAAAAGATGAACTTCTGCAACTTTTTTATAATCTCTTTGTATAAAACCAAATAATATTTCGGCCAAAAATCTTTTATTCAATTTATCAAGTCTACCCATAATACCAAAATCAATAGGAACAATTTTTCCATCTTTATCTATAAAAATATTTCCTTGATGCATATCTGCGTGAAAAAAACCATCTCTTACGGCATGTTTCAAAAAATTTTGAATTATATCATTTGCAAGTTTATTCGTATCAATATTTTTATTTTCTAAAGCTTCAGTTTCTCTAATAGAAATACCTTCAACCCAATCAAGCGTCATAACATTCTCACTTGTATAGTTCCAGTAAATTTCAGGTACCTTAAACCCAATATCATTTTTGGTATTCTCTGCATATTCATTGGCAGCCGCTGCTTCAAATCTTAAGTCCATTTCAAGGTTAGTAATTTCTTTAAGTAAAAAAACTACCTCAATTAATTTTAGTCTTTTTGATTTTTTTATTAAAGATTCAATTATAAAAGCAAAAAGCATTAGAGAATCTATTTCTTCATTAAAAATTTTTTTTATATTGGGTCTTAAAATTTTTATAGCTACTTCTTTTATTTTTCCATTGTGATTAATTTTTGCTTTATGAACTTGAGCTATTGAAGCAGCTGCAACAGGTTCACTTAAATTAATTATGGAATTAAAGGCTTCTTCTCCTAGATCCTTTTTAATTATATTTTTTGCTTCTGATAAAGAAAATGGAGGAAGTTTATCTTGGAGAGTTTCTAGTTGTTTAGATAAATCCTCACCTATTATATCAGGCCTTGTTGCCAAAAATTGTCCAAGTTTAATAAAAGTTGTTCCCATACTCTGTAGTGCATTAGAAAGGTTTTTCTTTTCATCTCTATTAAAAGTATTTTCTTTTTCAGTTGAAAAAGAAAAAGATAAAATTTGAAAAAAAATTTTAATAACTGTTGGTGGTTTATGAAACTTAGAAAAAATATTTAAAACATCTGATTTTGCTAATTTTCTTCCAATTTTAAACAAAATTAATAGTTTTATTAACATTAAATTTTCCACCCTGAATGAATTGCAGCTATTCCACCAGAAAGATTTCTATAACTGACATTTTCAAATTTTGAATCCTTGATTTTTTCCATTAATTCGTTTTGATTATAAAAGTCTTTAATACTTTTAACTAAATAATCATATGGATCAGAACTTCCAACAACTAATTTACCAACTTTGGGAATTAGTTTTGAATAAATTTGATAAAAATTTTCCAATATTTCATTCTCAACTTTAGAAAATTCTAAGCAAACAAATCTACCCCCTGGTTTTAAAACTCTATAAGCTTCTTTCAAACATAAATTAATATTTACAACATTTCTTATTCCAAAACTTATTGTATAATAATCAAAAAAATTATTTTTAAACTTAAGTTTTTCAGCAGGGCATTGAATCCACTTAATATTTTTAGTCATAATATTTTTTTTTTTACCAGCATTTATCATACTAGAATTACTGTCCACACAATATGCTGTACCTTTAAAATTTGTTCTTTTTAAGTATAGTTTTGCAATGTCCCCTGTTCCAGTAGCTACGTCTATTAGTTTTGTATCTACATTTGGGCCTAGCCAGTCAATTAGTTTTTTTTTCCAAATATGATGTATACCTAACGACATCAAATTATTCATAAAATCATATTTATCTGAGACTTTATTAAAAACTTGTTTTACAATATATTCTTTATTTAAGATTTTATAATTCATAAAATTTAATTAATCATATGTATATGATAACTACAATAAGTATATAATATTTTATGCCAGAGTTACCAGAAGTTGAAGTGTTAAAATTGTCTTTATCAAGGTTTATTAATAAAGCTACTATTAAAAAGGTAGAAATATTAAATAAAAATTTAAGATATAAAATTAGCTCTAGTTTGATAAAAAAATTAGAAGGAAAAAAAATTCTTAAAATAACTAGAAGAGCAAAATATATAATTATTCATTTTGAAAATTTTTTTTTATTATTACATCTAGGTATGACAGGATTAGTTTTTTTTAGAAAACTTAAAAATATTAAAAAAATTAAAACAAGCTTTTATTATGAAAAAAATGAAATCAAAAAAAAACACAACCATTTAAGTATTTATTTTACCAATGGATTAGTTATGATTTATAATGATGTAAGAAAATTCGGTTATATAAAATTATTAAAAAAAATAAGCGATAAACCTTTTTCAAAATTAGGACCAGAACCGTTAAGCAAATCTTTTAATTGTAACTATTTTAATAAAAAGAAAAAAAATATAAAAAAAAATATAAAAAATCTTCTACTTGATCAAAACTTTGTAAGCGGATTAGGAAATATATATGTTAATGAAGTTTTGTTTCAATCTAAGTTAAGTCCCTATGTAACATCTAAAAAAATTAATAAAATTAAGGTTGTTTTAATTATCAAATTTATTAAAAAGATTATTAAAGATGCTATAAAAAAAGGAGGCTCTTCGATCAAAAATTATAAGCATTCCGATGGAAAATCTGGCAAATATCAAGATTCATTTAAAGTTTATGGAAGAAAAGGGCTGCCGTGCATTAAAAAAGGCTGTAATGCGTTGATTCAAAGAGCTTTTATAGGCCAAAGGTCAAGTTTTTTTTGTCCAAAATGTCAAAGGTAGATATTTATTGACCCTTTATTAACTAAAAGTTATAAAGTCATTCTTTTATGCCAAATACTAAATCAGCTATTAGACGTGTTCGAAGAGTTAAGTTGCAAACAGCAGTAAATAGAATAAGAAAAAGCAAATATAAATCTGTAATTAAAAAAGCTAACGATTTAATTAATAAGAAAGATAAAAAAGCATTAATTAAATTTTTGCCAGAATTCAACTCTGAGCTAATGAAAGCAAGCAAGACGGGTATAATTAAAAAAAATACATCATCACGAATAGTTTCTAGAGTTACAAAAAAAATAAGTAAATTAAAGTAATCAAAATAAATCAATTCTAAGTTGATCAAATCTTAATCTCTGCTCTTCTCAGTTGTTATTTGATCTATATAAGAATTGTTTTAATTAAAATAAATTTTATATACCTACTAATATTAAATTTTTTCAAAATAAACTAAATATAGTTTTATCTACTTATAAGTTGAAACACTTATAAAGTTAAAAATAATACTATAAATAGAATTCAAATTTTTTAAAAAAATTTTGAAAAATTATTTATTAAAATGCAACCAGAATTTTAAAAATATAATTTTTTAATTAAAAAAAAAAAGTTTATCTTGCATATACTGATTAAAAAAATTAAAACTATATTTCAAAAAAAATCAAATGAAAAAAATTGAAAACTTAAAACAAAATCTGCAAGATGGTAATGAAGAAAATTTTTTAAACTGGCAAGATATTTTACAAAAATTAAAAAAAAATTTTGGTAATGATATTTACGAAAGCTGGATAAAAAACATTAATTTAAAAAAAGAATATAATCATTATTTGATTTTAGCTGTACCCACTCGTTTTATTCGTGATTGGGTAGTTTCTAGATATGCTGATAAAATCTTAGATGTAATAAAAGAAAATAAAGAAACGATAACAAGAATTGAATTTGCAATAGAGCCTATTGACATTAAGTCATATGAAAATAGTATTTCTAATTCAAGTAATCAAAGAGGCAATAATTTAAACAATATTACTCCAATAGAGTATTCAATTGTTAATTATAGCCGACTGGATAATAATAAGAGCTTTGAAAATTTTGTACTTGGTGATAGCAATAAATTAGCTTTTACAGCAGCCAAAAAGGTATGTGAAAATTTTACTCATTATAATCCTTTATTCATTTATGGTGGGGTTGGTATGGGAAAGACACATTTATTAAACTCTATTGGTCTAAGCATGAAGGAGAGATTTAATGTAATGTTTATTTCTGCCGAAAGATTTATGTATCATTTTATTAAGTCAATAAAAAATAAAGAAATGGTTAAGTTTAAAGATTTTTTTAGAAAAGCAGATGTATTTATTATTGATGATATACAGTTTGTGCGAGGCAAAGAAGTTATGCAAGAAGAGTTTTTTCATACTTTTAATGATTTGATTGATAAAGGCTCTCAAATAGTTGTATCTTCTGATAGAGCCCCAGCTAATCTAGATAGAATACAAGAAAGAATAAAATCTAGATTATCAGGTGGATTGGTTGTAGATATTCAACCAGCAGATTTTAATTTAAGACTCGCTATAATTAAAAATAAATTGGCTGAAGTTAAAAAAAACTATCCAGATACTATAGATCTAGATGAAGATATACTTGCTTTTTTAGCAACAAAAATAAGAGTTAATACAAGAGAAACAATAGGCGCTTTAAATAGAATTTTAGCTTTTAGTAGAATTTATAAAAAATCACCAAATATTTCTGAGTGTAAAACAATTTTAAAAGATGTTGTGGAGTCAAATATAAATTATATAAATATTGAAAAAATTCAAACAACAGTTGCCTCTCACTTTAAAATTAATATTAAAGAAATGTTATCTGCTAAAAGATCGAGATTTTTGGTTAGACCAAGGCAAATAGCTATGTATTTAGCAAAAAAACATACAACAAAATCATTACCAGAAATAGGTAGAAATTTTTGTGGAAGAGACCATACAACCGTTATTCATGCAGTTAAAACAATAGATAGATTGTTTAAAATAGACCATGAAATGAAAGAAAATATTAATCAAATTGAAAATATTTTTATAAAGTATTAAAATTTGCTATGGAAGTTATCTTAGAACGTGATGTAATTTTAAATTCACTTAATCATATACAAGGAATAATAGAAAAAAAAAATACATTACCTATATTGGCAAATGTTTTAATTGAAGCTTCTGGCTCTAAAGTCAAATTAACAGCAACAGATTTAGACATAATTTTCGTTGAAGAAATAGATACACAAGTAATTGAAGAAGGCTCAACCTCTACATCAGCAGCAATTTTATATGATATAGTTAGAAAATGTTCCGTAAATTCAAAAATTGAAATTAAACTTATAACTGAAAATAAATTACAATTAAAATCAGGAAATTCTAAATTTAATCTTTTATGTTTAAAATCAGAGGATTTTCCACTTTCAAACGAAGATTTTCAAATTGAAGGTATAACCTTTAAATCTGATAATTTAAAAAAAATAATTGATAAAACAAAAATTTCTATTTCAAATGATGAGACAAGGCATTATCTAAGTGGAATTTTTTTTCATAAAACTCAACTAGGAGATAAATTTTATTTTAATGCGATTTCAACAGATAGTCACAGACTTTCAAAAAGCAGCTTTAAAATAGAAAATGATATAGTTTTTGAGCCAATTATATTACCAAGAAAAATTATTTTTATTATTTCATCAATGTTAGAAAACGTATCAAAAGATATAAAAATTTATAATAATAAAGCTAAAATTAAATTTGAGATAAATAATTGTTCTATAATTTCCAAAGTAATTGATGGTAAATTTCCAGACTATACCCAAGTAATACCTAAAGAAAATGTTAAAAATTTGGAAGTAAATCCCAAAGATTTTATAAAATCTGTTGATAGAGTAGCTTCTGTATCTTCAGATAAAAAAGAAGGTGTTAAAATGCAATTATTGAAAGATAATATAAAATTAACTGTGAACAGTCCTAGCAGCGGAGATGGTACAGAATTAGTCCCAGCTAGTTTTAACTCAGATGAAATGTCTATAAGCTTTAATTCTAAATATCTTATGGATGTTGCTTCACAAATGGAAGGTGATAAAATGGTTTTTAATCTTAAAGATACAGGTTCACCAGCTATAATTAAAGACTCATCAGATCCCGATAGTATTTTCGTTATAATGCCAATGAAAATATGATCTTTTTAAGATTATAATTTTAAACAAATTTCTTAAATTGGTAAAAAAATGCTATAATTAATTTTAATTTCAAAAAATAAATACATGAATAATAAAAATTATACAGCAGAATCTATAAAAGTTTTGAAAGGTCTGGAAGCAGTAAGAAAAAGACCTGGAATGTATATTGGTGATACTGATGATGGTACTGGTCTTCACCATATGGTATTTGAAGTAATAGATAATTCCATAGATGAAGCTTTAGCGGGACATTGTAAAAATATATTTTTGTCAATAAATAAAGATGGCTCAATTACTGTTGAAGATGATGGAAGAGGAATTCCAGTTGATTTACATAAAGGAGAAAAAAAATCTGCTGCTGAAGTAATTATGACGCAATTGCACGCTGGAGGTAAATTTGATCATGATTCTTATAAAGTTTCAGGTGGTTTACATGGCGTGGGTGTTTCAGTAGTTAATGCACTTTCAGAAAATTTAAAACTTAATATATTTAAAGATAAATATGAATATTTTATTGAATTCAAAGATGGAAAAGCAATTAAACCTTTAAAAAAGATTGGCAAAACAATTAAAAAAGGAACTCAGATTAATTTTTTACCCTCTAAAGAAGTATTCAGTGCAGTAAAGTTTAGTTCAACAATTCTTCAAAAAAGAATGAGAGAATTAGCATTTTTAAATAAAGGAATAAGCATTACTTTGACTGATAAAACGCCCAGCAAAGAAAAAGTTTTTAAAAATAAGTATGATGGGGGAATACAAGAATTTATTGAATATTTGGATGCAAATAAAAAAAGTTTAATTAATAAAAATGGTAATAACTTATTTAAAAAACCAATCTATTTATCTGGAAATAAAAATAATGTAACAGTAGAGTGTTCAATTACCTGGAACGCTGGTTACTCTGATGATGTATTATCTTTTACAAATAATATTTTTCAAAAAGATGGAGGAACACATTTACTTGGATTTAGAAGTGCCTTAACTAGAGTAGTTAATAAATATATTGCTAGCAATAATCTTTTAAAAAAGAGCAAAGTAATAATTTCTGGAGAAGATACAAAAGAAGGTTTGACAGGTGTATTGTCTATAAAAATGCCGGATCCAAAGTTTTCATCTCAAACAAAAGATAAATTAGTTTCATCAGAGATTAGATTAATTGTTGAAAATCTAATAAGTAATCAGTTATCAACTTGGTTTGATCAGAACCCAAGTGTAGTTAAAATAATTTTAGCAAAAATAATTCAAGCTGCAGTTGCTAGAGACGTCGCTAGAAAAGCAAGAGAAAATGTTAGAAGAAAAGGTTCTTTGGAACTAGCAGGATTACCTGGAAAGCTAGCTGACTGTCAAATAGGAAGTGCAAAAGGGACCGAACTTTTTATTGTAGAGGGAGACTCAGCTGGTGGATCAGCCAAACAAGGAAGAAACAGAGAGAATCAAGCAGTATTACCACTTCGTGGGAAAATACTTAATACTTATGTTGATGTTAATGGAGCAAAAGTTAATGGCTCAGCTCAAGATATGCAAACAAAAGCATTTTCTAAAATGATGTCATCTAATGAAATTGTAACCTTAATAAATGCAATTGGAACAGGCTCTAAGGATTTTAATATTGATAATCTTAGATATGAAAAGATCATAATTATGACAGATGCAGATGTTGATGGCTCTCATATTAGAACTTTACTATTAACATTTTTTAATAACAGTCCATTTCATGAATTGATAGAAAAGGGACACATTTTTTTAGCACAACCACCTTTATATAAAATAAACAAAGGATCTAAATCTATCTATCTAAAAGATGACAAGGATTTAGAAAAATATATTTTAAAATTATTAGAAAAAGATAAAAAAAAGTCTTCTAAAAATTTTGATATTAAAAAGATTTTAGAAGAAGAAAAAACAAAACTTAATATTCAGAGATTTAAAGGACTTGGAGAAATGAACCCCGAGGAACTGTGGAATACTACATTAAACCCAGAAGTAAGAACTTTATTAAAAGTGGAATATTGTAACTCAACAAAAATTAAGTCAAAAAAAGATCAAGATATAATTAAGATATTAATGGGAGATGAAGTTAGCCCAAGAAAAGATTTTATTTTTGAACATGCACTTGAGGTTTCAAATCTAGACGTGTAATTCTAATGCAATTCACAGAGTTATTTACATCCAAAGACAATATTAGGCTAGATAAAAAAACTTTAGTCATATTAAGGTGGATAGCTATAATTGGACAATATTTTACAATAAGCTTTGTTTATTTTATTTTAAATTTTAAGCTTCCTTTTTTTTACTGTTCGTTCATAGTGTTCTTAGGAATAGCAACTAATCTTTTTTTAAATTTTAAAATTAAAAATAATCAATTAAATAATTTAACGGCAACATTTTTTTTATTTTACGATTTGATTCAACTTGCTTTGTTATTATATTTTACAGGTGGTATAACAAATCCTTTTGTAATTTTATTAATCATTCCTGCTATAGTTTCTTCAACTTTTTTATCTTTAAAAAGCACTATAAATTTATCAATTTTTACAGCTATACTCTTAATTTTTTTAACAATAGATCATTATCCTTTGCCATATTTTGAGGATATACATTTTCATGTGCCAGATTATTATTTATATACCATCCCTATAGCTATTATTATAGGTTTAGTTTTTTTAACTTATTTTGGTTCTAGATTTGGAATAGAATCAAGAAAACATACAGAAGCATTAAACCGATTAGAACTAGTTATGGCAAAAGAACATGAGTTAGAATCAATAGGTTTGCAAGCTGCAGCAGCAGCTCATTCACTGGGTACACCATTATCTACGATAACAGTCATAGCAAAAGAATTAGAAAAAGAAATAGGGGCTAACACAAAATATTCAAAGGATATAGATTTATTAATAAGCCAAACAAAAAGATGCTCAGAGATTTTAAAAAATATTTCCCAAGATCAACTCAATGAAGATAGCTTCTTGACTAATGCAAGAATTTCAGACTTATTAAATGAAATTGTTAACTCCTTTGATAAAATTTCTACTAAAGCAATATTCTTAGATATAGAAAAAAATAAAATAAATCCAAATATAGCTAAAACTTTAGAAATTACTTATGGCTTAAGAAATTTTATAGGTAATGCAGTTAAATATGGTAATTCAATTATTAAAATTAGATTAGAAAGTGATGACCTAATAACAAAAGTAACAATTTCTGATGATGGTCCAGGATTCTCAAATGATATAAGAAGTTTATTAGGAGAACCATATATTAGATCCAAAGATAAAATTATTAGTTCTAAATCTGGATTAGGGCTGGGAACATTTATTGGTAAGACATTATTAGAAAGAATGAAAGCAAAAGTAAATTTTGGAAAATGCCCTGAACTTAATGGTGCTAGGGTAATAATTAGTTGGTCAACTAATCATTTAACATCTATTTAGTTTTTTTAAATTCAAAAGAATAAGCTAAAATTTTATAAGCTAGTTTTGCTACTAAAAAATTATATGAATTAAAACCTTTTATTGGAGATAATTCATTTATATCAGCTCCAACAATTTTAGAATTTTTTGCAGCAATTCTGATAATATCTAAAGTTTCATCCCATAGCAAACCACCAGGTTCAGGAGTTCCTGTTGCTGGCATAATGCTTGAGTCTAATCCATCAACATCAAAAGTTAAATAAACTGTTTTATTTTTTATTAATCTTTTAAATTTATTCAGATTCCATTTACTTTTGTCTTTTGCCCAAAATATATTTATTCTTGAAGAATTTTTTTTTAAGAAAGGAATTTCACTTTTGGAAATATTTCTTATACCAAAAGAAATTACCGAAACATTAGGATAATCCAAACATCTTTTAATAGCTGAAGCATGAGAAAATTTTTCTCCATTATAACTTTCACGTAAGTCTGCATGAGCATCAAAATGTAAAAGACAAATATCTTTAAATTTTTTTGTAAATGGAGCAAGGCATCCTGGAGTAATTGAATGTTCTCCACCAAAAGTTATGGGAAAGAGTTTTTTTTCTAAAATTTCTTGGTTTATTTTAGACATCTTATTAAGCGCTATTTTAATATTTTTATCGATTTTAAATGGTTTTAAAGTTTTAATACCTATTTTTTTATAAGGTTCACAATTTAACTCTTCATCATAAAGCTCTACTTGGTGTGAAGCTTTAATGATTTCTTTAGGTCCATTTTTAGTTCCGCCACCATAACTAACAGTTTTTTCAAGACCAAAGGGAACAACTACAACTTTTTCTTTAAAATTGACTTTATTATCAATTCCTAGAAACCCATTTTTATTTGAAAGATATTTCACTATTTAAATATTTTTGAAAAGTTTTTTCTTTCTCTATTTTTCCAATCACCTTTATGATACGCATCACTAGCTATTAAAGGTAAAACACTAGTTGCTTCAGCAAAAACCATTTGTTCTTTTGTAATATCAACTTTCCCCCAGGAACTTGCTTCTTTGAGTGTAGAACTACTACAAGCACCATCTCTAGAATCAGCTACTGTTATTTGTACGGCATATTTGTGCATGTCTACTTCTTTACCCAATAGCTCTGCACATATAACAGTGTCTTGAACAAAGTTTTTCGGAACGCCACCACCTATCATAAATAAACCAGACCCTTTAGATTTCATTTTTATTTCTGTAAGTTCTCTAAATTCTCTAACAGAGTCTATAGTTAAATGTTTTTTTGGATTTTTTTCTTGATGCATGACTAGACCAAATCCTGCACTAGAATCAGTAAACGCTGGACAAAATATTGGTACATTATTGTCGTATGCTGTCTCTATTAAAGATTCTTTTTTTTTAGCATTTTCTTTTAAATATTTACCTATTTCATATATAAATTCTCTAGAAGTATAGCTTCTTGGTTCTAAAGAATCAGCAATTTCACATATTTTTTTATCACATGTCTGTAATTCGTCTTCGTCGATATAAGTGTCATAAATTCTATCTATGTAATTTTTTCTCAATTCTGTATCATCTTGAAATTGAGAGCCTTGATAATGCTTAAAACCTAAAGCTTCAAAAAAATCCATATCTATTATTGAAGCTCCAGTAGCTACAATTGCATCTACCATGTTGTATTTTACTAAATCCTTATAAATGTTCATACAACCAGCGGCAGAAGTTGATCCTGCAAGAGTTAAAAAAATTGTGCAATTCTTGTCTTTAATCATTTCATTAAAAATATTTGCAGCGTTAGCAGTTTCTCTTGAAACAAAAGACATCTTTTCCATAGAAGAAATAATCTTTCTAGAGTCAAAGGTGGTAATATCAATATGTTCAACTGGTTTTTTTAATAGATCTTTTTTACTATTATGACCTAAGGTTTTTTTATTAGACATTAAGCAACGAGAGTAGCTTTGTTAATGTCTTTATCATACATAGTTATGATTGGATCGTCCTCAACTTCATAAATTTCATTTGAGAAAAATCCATTAAATTGAGTTCTAAATGTTAATCCATATGCACCAAGTTGGCCTAATTCAATATAATCATTTTCTTTAATATTGTTTGGAAGTATAAACGGGCCTTTCATATAATCCATACTGTCACAAGTAGGTCCATAAAAATCAAACGATGTTAGTTTTTTAGAAATTAATCTTCCATTTGTAATTAGACGTGATGGAAAAACTATATTAGGTGTGCCAGCATCAAAAAGCGTTCCATATGTACCATCATTGATATAAAGTTTTTGTTTTTTTCTTAAGTTAACCCTTACAATTGTTGAGCCACTTTCAGCCACTATTGCCCTACCTGGTTCACAAATAATTTTAGGTAACTTAGATAATTTTAAATTATTTAGACTTTTTTTAATTTCTTCAAAATAATTATCTAAAGATTGGGGCACAAGGTCAGGATAAATTGTTGGAAATCCACCTCCAATATTTATGTAGTCAGGAATAATTTTTGTTTTTTTAATTATATTTCCTATTTCAGTAATTCCTTTTGCATAGGAAATTGGATGCATACATTGTGACCCAACATGAAAACTTAAACCAATTTTTTCAGCATGTAATTTTGTTAGTCTTAATAAACCTGCTGCTTCAGAAGTTAGTGCACCAAATTTTTTGGATAAATCTATTTCTGCATGTTCATTAGAAACTGAAACTCTTACAAATAATTCTAAGTTTTTTGCATAATTAGTAGATTCTAATATTTTTATAAGTTCATCTTTGGTATCTAGAGAAAACGTTTTAACTCCAAACTTAAAGTAGGCTTCTTTTATACTTTCTCTACTTTTTACTGTATGCATATAAGAACATTTTACTTTTGCATTTATTTTTTTTATATCTTTAATTTCTTTTGTTGAGGCAACATCAAAATTTTTAATTCCACTTTCTAATACTGTCTTTAAAATTTCTGGATGTGGATTTGTTTTTACAGCATATAAAACTTTACCTGGAAATTTGTTTTGAAAAGTTTTTGATGCTATTTTTATTGATTTTTTTCGAATACAATAAATAGGCTTTTCTGGTTTAAGCTGATTTACAAGCTCGTCGACTGTTTTAAATTTTTGCATTTTATATAGCCCCTTTGTTTATATAAAATTATTAAAAAAATTAATAAAAATTTCTTACTTTTTTCTTTTTTTATAGAAATGAGTAGTAATGTAAAGAGATTCTTTTCCCCAAATTAGATTCTTTTTATACTTGAATTTTTTTTTTTAGTTACTAACTAGATATACAGAATGACAATAAATCAAAAAAATTTGAAAGAACCCGTAAAATTATTAAAAATCAGTGATTTTGCTAATAAATCACTACTTATAGTGGATGATGACTCTCCTTTAAGAGACAGATTGTCAAGAGCAATGGAGAAAAAAGGCTTTTCAGTTACTCAGGCTGAAAGTGTAAAGGCAGGCATTAGCTCAGTTTTAAATTCACCCCCAGGTTTCGCTGTTATTGATTTAAGGCTTGAAGATGGAAACGGACTGGAGGTTGTAAAAGAAATACAGAAAGTAAACAAGGATAGTAGAATAATTATGTTGACCGGTTATGGAAATATTCCAACCGCTGTAGCAGCTGTAAAAGCAGGAGCAATTGATTATTTAGCTAAACCAGTTGATGCAGACGATGTAGAGTCTGCACTTCTAGCAAGCCTAGGGTCTAAAGCAAAACCTCCTGAAAACCCAATGTCAGCTGATAGAGTAAAATGGGAACATATCCATAGAGTTTTTGAACTATGTAATAGAAATGTATCAGAAACAGCTCGTAGACTAAAAATGCATAGAAGAACTTTGCAAAGGATTCTATCTAAAAAATCACCTAGATAATTTTTTTAATTTTTTTAATCAATGGATAGAGCAAAGTTAGTAATATTATTTTAAATAATTCTGCTAGCAAGAAAGGCTCAGCTCCTAATTTAAAAATTGGTTTATCCCATCCAATTAAATTTCCTAGCCACAGTAAACCCAGAATATAAATCCAGCTTACAGAGAAAACTAATCTAAAAAATATATTAACAAAGTTTATAAATGGTTTCTTATTTTTATAATCCAGATTTTTAGATGTTCCTGCAAAATAAACAGCAAACATAAATCCAATTAAATAACCCATTGTTGGTCCAGTAAAATAAATTAAACCAATACCTTTTTCTGGAGAGTTAGCAAATACTGGAAGTCCAAAAATACCTTCTAACAAATAAAGAGATACAGTTGCTAAACCAATCTTATAACCAAAAGCTATTCCAAGAAATAGAACAACAAAAGTTTGCATTGTCATTGGCACAGGATAAAAAGGTATTTTAAATTTTGCAGATATTGTTAATAAAGCAGATCCCAATAAAGAAATTAAAATAAATTTAATTGTTTTATTGAAATAAATTTTGTTAACAGCTTCCATTTATATATCTTACTTTAATATTTTTTATAAATAAAGCTAGTTTTTTGTAAGTTGAATAAATACATCTTCCAGATCTCCATTATCTGTTGAAATATCTAATATTTTTAATTTATCTAGCTTTAAAAAATTTATTATTTCTTCTATATTATTTTGATTTCTTCGGAAAGTAGCAGTTATTTGATTTTTATTAATAGAAAAAATAACATTTTTTAATTGTTTATTAGAAAAATTATCTATGTTTTCAACACTAAACGTTATTTTTTTTGTTTTTAATTTTTGTAAAAGGTTATTTGTAGTATCTAATGCAATTAATTTACCTTTTTTTAAGATCGCAATTCGATCACACATTTCTTGTGCTTCATATAAATTGTGAGTAGTTAAAATGATTGTAACACCACTTTTATGCAAGCTTTTGATATTTAACCATAATTCTTTTCTTAATTGAACGTCTATTCCTGCGCTTGGTTCATCTAAAATTAATATAGGTGGTTGATGAACAAGTGCTTTTGCTATAAGCAACCTTCTTTTCATACCACCTGACAAACCTCTTGAGTAGGCATTAGCTTGTTTTTCAAGAGAAACTAATTTTAAAATTTCATCTGTAATTTGATCTTTCTTTGGAACACCAAATAGTCCAGCTTGAAGTTCTAAAATCGATTTTGGACTAAAAAAAGGATCTAAGTTAATCTCTTGTGGAACAATACCTATAGAAGATCTAACCTGTCTTGGATTTACATCAAGATCAAACCCCCATACATTTACCTTACCAGAATTTTTTATTACCGTTCCTGATAAGATATTTAAAAATGTTGTTTTGCCTGCACCATTTTGGCCTAGCAAGCCAAATATTTCACCCTGTTTTATCTCTAAACTGATGTTATCAAGAGCTTTTTCTGTATTATTTAATTTGTTAGAATAAATTTTGTTTAAATTATTTATAGATAATGCATTATTTTCATTCATGAATTTTAACTTTAAATTAATTAGACTTTAATTAAAATATTAATATATGTCTCTAAAAAAAGAAAACAATCATTATTATTTAGTTGATGGTTCAGGATATATTTTTCGAGCTTATTATGCTCTACCTCCACTAACAAGAAAAAGTGATGGGCTTCCAACAGGTGCTGTTAGTGGCTTTTGCAGTATGTTATTTAAATTATTAAAAGAGTCAAAGTCAGATGATAACTTAGAAAAACCAACTCACTTTGCGGTTATTTTTGATTCAGCAAGAAAAACTTTTAGAAACGAAATTTATTCTGAATATAAAGCTAATAGGTCAGAAGCTCCAGATGATTTGGCACCACAATTTGAATATATAAGAAAATCTGTACTAGCATTTAATTTACCATCAGTCGATTTACTAAATTACGAAGCAGACGATTTGATAGCTACATATACAGAACAAGTTTTAAAAGAAGGTGGAAAGGTTACAATTATATCTTCTGACAAAGATTTAATGCAACTTTATAAAAAAAATGTTCGTCTATATGACCCAATGAAAAACAAATTCATAACTCCTGAAGATATAAAAAATAAATTTGGTGTTGATCCAAAAAAGGTAATTGATGTTCAAGCACTTGCTGGAGACTCAAGTGATAACGTTCCTGGTGTTCCTGGAATAGGAGTTAAAACTGCAGCAGAACTGATAAACAATTATGGAACTTTAGAAAAATTATTAGAAAAAGCTCAAGAAATTAAGCAGAACAAAAGAAGAGAAACACTTATTGAAAATAAAGATAAAGCAATTCTAAGCAAAAAATTAGTTCAATTAAAAAAAGATGTTCCAGTTATTAGAAATATAAATGATTTTAAATTAAATGAAGTAGACAAGGATAAGCTCTATAAGTTTTTAAGAGAAATGGAATTTAATAGATTATTAAGCACAGCTATCTCAACATATGGAGAACCAAATTTATCAAGCACAAATGAAAAACACGAACCTATAAAACAAAATCAAAATATTGATAAAAAGAATTATCATTTAATAAAAGATGCAAATGAAATAGATGAATGGATTAAAGAAGCAACAAAAAATAAAGAATTTGTCATAGATACAGAAACTAGCTCATTAGATGCACATCAAACAGATTTGATAGGTATTTCTCTAAGTACAAAAATTGGAAAAGCTTGTTATATTCCTATTGGCCACAAATCAAAAGGTTGTCTTAAAAAAGAGGTAGTTCTAAAAAAGTTAAAACAAATTCTAGAAGACAAAAACATAAAAAAGATTGGCCAAAATATTAAGTTTGATTTTATTGTTTTGTATAAACAAGGTATTCAAATGAGCTCAATGGAAGATACCATGTTAATGTCTTATGTTTTAAGTGCTGGTAAAAATCGACACAACATGGATACTTTATCCCATATTCATCTTAATCACAAAACTATCACTTTCAAAGATGTGGTAGGTACAGGAAAAAAAGAAATTAATTTTAGTGAAGTTGATATTAAAAAAGCTATGGAGTATGCCTCAGAAGATGCAGATATTACTTATCGATTATATAAAATTTTCTATAAAAACCTACAACTAGAAAAATTAAAAGATATTTATGAATTCTTTGAAAAACCTTTAATCAAAATATTAGCTTTTATGGAAATAGAAGGTATTAAAATTAATAGTAAATTTTTAAAAGATTTATCATTAAATTTTGAAAAGAAAATTAAAGATTTAGAAAAGAAAATTTTTAAAATTTCTAAAAAAGAATTCAATATTGGTTCTCCCAAACAACTAGGAGAAATAATTTATAATCAATTAAAAATAGCAGGTTTAAAAAAAACCAGAAAAGGTAGTTTTGCTACAAGTGCAAATGTCCTTGAGGATTTAGCATTTAAGGGACATATATTTCCACAATTAATTTTAGACTGGAGACAAGTATCTAAACTTAAAAATACTTACTCAGATTCTTTGCCAGAGCACATTAATCCAAATACAAAAAGAGTTCATACTTCTTTTTTATTAGCAGCAACTACTACTGGAAGATTAGCTTCTAGCAATCCTAATTTACAGAATATACCAATTAAATCGGAAGATGGTAAGAATATTAGAAAGGCATTTGTAGCAGAAAAAGGTTTTACATTAATTTCAGCAGACTACAATCAAATTGAAATGAGAATTTTAGCTGATTTAGCGGATGTGAGTGAACTTAAAAAAGCTTTTAAAAATAATGAAGATATTCATTCTTTAACTGCAAGCCAAGTATTTAATATTGATATAAAAAAAGTTGACAAAGATATAAGAAGAAAAGCTAAGGCTATAAATTTTGGAATAATTTATGGAATATCTCAATATGGACTTGCAAAACAAATTAATGTTTCAAACCATGAAGCTGAAGAATTTCTAAAATCTTACTTTTTAAAATTTCCAGAAATTAAAAAATATATGGATAGCACTATTAAATTTTGTAGAAAAAGTGGTTATGTTAATAATATTTTTGGAAGAAGGTCACATTTCAATGGTATAAATGATAAAAATTTTAATGTAAGAAATTTTCAAGAAAGAGCAGCAATAAATGCTCCAATTCAAGGATCAGCTTCAGAAATAATGAGATTAGCTATGATTAGATTAAACAAAAAATTTCAGAGTTTAAAAAATACAAAATCAAAAATTTTACTTCAAATCCATGATGAGCTTATTTTTGAAGTATCCAACGAAGATGTTGAAGACATATCTAAAATTATCAAAAAAGAAATGTCGAGCGTAACTAAAAGTGACCTACACTCGTTCTCAACAGCATTAACTGTAGATATAAATATTGGTAATAACTGGGGTATACTGCATTAATGTATTGATTGCCCAAATTAGAACAATTTAGTACTTTTATAATAGTAAAATTAATTTATGAGTCACACAATTGCTTTAGTTGATGATGATAGAAACATACTAACTACTATTAGTATGGCCTTAGAACACGAAGGTTTTAAAGTTCAAACTTATATTAATGCAGAAAGCGCCCTAGTTGGAATGAATAGGTCACCACCAGATCTTGCTGTGATAGACATAAAAATGCCTAGGATGGATGGAGAAGAACTTTTGCAACGCTTGAGAAAAAAAACTAACATCCCAATAATTTTTTTAACTTCTAAAGAAGAAGAAGTCGATGAGCTCCTTGGACTAAAGCTTGGTGCTGATGACTTTATAAAAAAATCAAGTGGGTTTTCAGTTAAGATTTTAATTGAAAGAATTAGAGTCCAATTAAGAAAAAATAATACAGAAAAAGATGATAATAAAAACATTATTTCCCAGGGAAAATTAAAACTTGATTCTTCACAGCTCGAATGTGAATGGGATGGAAAAAGCTTGCCAGATAAATTGACAACTACTGAATTTTTAATAGTTAAGGAGTTAGCAAAAAGACCTGGTGTGATTAAAGAAAGAGCACAACTAATGGATATTGCTTATAAAGATAACACAGATATAGAAGATCGTACTATTGACAGTCATGTAAAACGAATAAGAAAAAAATTTAAAAAAGTAGATCAAAATTTTTCTGCAATAGAAACTCGTTATGGTAGTGGTTATAGATGGAATGTTAGTTAATGAGATTAAATTTTATAAGATCAAGCTCAATTCTCAGTAAATTTTTATTTGTTAATCTTATTATATTTTTGTTTCTTGGAATTTTTACTATTCTTTATCTTCAAGCAATAAAACCAAATTTAATTAAAAATAGATCCATTCAACATTCAAAAGTTATTGAAAATATATCAAATCATCTTAATAGATTAGAAATAGAATTTAATAAAAAAAGTGTACTAGAATTTTTATTGTCTTCTAGATTTTTGTTTCAAAATTTAGATAGATTACAGTTATATGATTTAAATTTTAAATTAATAGCTGATACAAATACTTTAGATTTAGCAAAAGAATCTTTTGTTGAAAGTCAAAAAATTGAAGAAACAAAAATTGGTAAACTTGAAAAAGAGAAAGATACAAAAATTAAAAACAAAGAAAAAAAACAAAGTATTTTTAATATAGAGAATTTTGTAAAGGAACATTCTAAGAAAAATAATCAAAAATTAGTTTTAGGAAAAAGAATTAATAATGATTTTTATGTAATCACTATAAAGTCATTTAAAAAAGAAAATTCTACAGAAGGTTATATTGTTATTTCTGAAGTTGCGAATGACATCTTAGTTGCAGTCACAGAAAGAAAAAATTTTATTTTAAGAACAGTTTTTTATGTAACGATTGTTATAATTATTTTTTCAGTTATTCTAAATAGATACATTTTAAAACCAATTAGAGTTTTAGTTCAATATACAAAAGCTAAAAAAGAAAAAGATCAAAAAATTGATAAAGTTGAAAAATATTTATCAAGAGCAGATGAAGTTGGGTTATTATCAAGATCGTTAAATGAAATGACAGAAGATTTATATAAGCGAATCAACATAGCCGAAACATTTTCTTCTGATCTTACTCATGAAATAAGAAATCCTCTTGCTTCATTAAAAGCAGCATCAGAAGTATTAGATAAGACTATAGATAATAATAAAAGGACAAAACTAATTACAATCATAAAACATGATGTAGAAAGAATAGATAGACTCATAACAGATTATTCACAAATGTTAAAAGATGAAGCAACTTTTTCAAGAGCTGAAATGAAAAAAATAGATTTAACAAATGTTTTAAACTCTGTAACAGAAGATTTTAATAATGATTTATCTAATCTAAATAAAAAAATTATAGTTAAAGTAATAAGCAATGGTCTTAATGGTAAAAAACCAATAATTTATGGTGTTGAAAGTAAAATAGAACAAGTTATTGCAAATATTTTAGATAATTCCATTTCCTTTAGTTATCCAGATAGTGAGATATTAATTTTTTGTAAACTTATTGATAATAAAATTGAGCTAACTTTTGAGGACGAGGGTCCAGGATTTAATGAAAAAAAAATAGATAAAGTCTTTAGTAGATTTTATAGTAATAGACCAGAAAAATTTGGTGAACATTCAGGTTTAGGCCTTAATATAGTAAAAAATATTGTAGAGCTTCATGGAGGCATTATATCTGCTTCAAACAAGGATAATGGCAAAAAAGGAGCTAGAATAAAGATAATTCTGCCTATTTATAAATAATATAAATTGTAACGAGTTGATAAATTAATATTTAATTGTTAAGTTTCATATCTTAAAAATACAAAAAGGTAAATTATGTCTCAAGATTATAAAGTTAAAGATATCTCATTAGCAGATTTTGGAAGAAAAGAAATTTCATTAGCAGAAACTGAAATGCCAGGATTGATGGCATTAAGAACAGAATATAAAGGAAAATCTCCACTTAAAGGAGCAAAAATTTTAGGCTGTCTTCACATGACAATTCAAACTGCGGTTTTAATAGAAACGCTAGTTGATTTAGGGGCTGAGGTTAGATGGTCTTCATGTAATATTTTTTCTACGCAAGATCATGCAGCTGCTGCAATAGCTAAAGTTGGAATTCCTGTATTTGCATGGAAAGGTGAAACCGAAGAGGAATATTGGTGGTGTGTAAAACAAACTATTGAAGGAAAAAAAGATTGGAAAGCAAATATGATTTTAGATGATGGAGGAGATTTAACAGCTTTGATGCATAAAGATTACAAAGAAATGCTTAAATCAATTAAGGGTTTATCTGAAGAAACAACAACTGGTGTACTTGCATTAAAAAAAATGGAAGAACAAGGTACATTACTAGTTCCTGCCATTAATGTTAATGATTCAGTAACTAAATCTAAATTTGATAATTTATATGGTTGTAGAGAAAGTTTAGTTGATGGAATAAAAAGAGCAACAGACGTTATGATGTCAGGAAAAATTGCAATAGTTGCTGGATTTGGAGATGTTGGTAAAGGTAGTGCTGCCTCTTTAAGACAAAGTGGTGCAAGGGTTATGGTTACCGAAACAGATCCAATATGTGCTTTACAAGCAGCTATGGAAGGTTACGAAGTTGTTTTAATGGATGAAATGATTAAAG
>MDTB01148070.1_pt1 | contig 44743 bp, 56 predicted proteins | sample 811161 | NCBI WGS metagenome assembly MDTB01 (sample SAMN05326650, study PRJNA326480) | marine metagenome | isolation source: seawater | place: Mediterranean Sea | collected 2009 | reverse complement strand
TGTTGACTTGATTGCACCGATTGCGATGGAAGAAGGTCAGCGTTTTGCGATCCGTGAGGGTGGCCGAACGGTGGGTGCTGGCGTCGTAACCAAAATTAAAGGCTGAAAAACTGGTAATTTGCAGGGAAGGCGGGTAGTATTCGCCTCCCTACTATTGCCTAAGCATGAAAGTAGGTGGGGGGTAGCGGTGGCTTCAGCCAGCGCCTAAGAAAGGGGCCGGAATGTTTTCCGATGAGTGCCTCGATCCAAAGACCCATGAGAAAGAACAAGATTCCAACTGGGAATCACGGGACGCTTGAGAGAGCAAAGACACGACAGTGTGCCTTCCTCAAAAGAGGAGGGATTTTTTTGCACCTCAGTTTTGTAAAAAGCGGATAGCAGCTCGTGATTGTTTCGGTTTAAAAGTCGCACTTCGACGATGTTTGAAGTGCAAAAACAAAGAGATAGGCGCGGTATGCAAAATCAGAGAATAAGAATCCGACTCAAAGCATTCGATCATCGGCTGATCGATGTCTCGACCCAAGAGATCGTCAATACTGCGAAGCGTACAGGTGCTCAGATTCGCGGTCCTATCCCACTGCCAACACGCAAAGAAAAGTTCACGATTTTGATTTCTCCCCACGTCGATAAAGACGCCCGGGACCAGTACGAAATCCGAACCCACAAGCGAATGTTGGACATTTTAGAGCCCACAGAAAAGACGGTTGATGCGTTAACCAAACTTGATCTGGCGGCAGGCGTTGAGGTCCAGATCAACCTGGCTTGATCGGTAAAATTATTCGGAGAGTGACAATGACCCTAGGCATTGTAGGCACAAAACAAGGTATGACGCGGGTTTTCACGGAAGACGGGCGTTCAGTGCCGGTAACGGTGGTTGAGGCCACGCCAAACCGAGTCACCCAAGTGAAGAATGTTTCTGTTGATGGCTACCAAGCGATTCAGGTTACCCATGGGGCGGTTAAAGCTTCTCGCGTAAATCGGCCCCAAGCCGGTGTGTTCAAAAAAGCACAAGTGGAAGCTGGACGTTCATTGACAGAGTTCACGACAGACGATGAGGCACTAGAAGTTGGATCGGAAGTGACAGTTGCGCTGTTCGAAGCAGGGCAAAAAGTTGATGTCTCCGGTGAATCGAAAGGTAAAGGCTTCCAGGGCGTGATCAAGCGTCACAACTTTTCAATGCAGGACGCGACCCATGGCAACTCGTTGTCACACAGAGCGCCGGGTTCCATTGGCCAATGTCAGACGCCGGGACGGGTTTGGAAAGGCAAAAAAATGGCTGGCCATATGGGCGCCGAGCAAGTGACGACACAGTCTTTAGAAATTGTTCAGGTCGATTTGGAAAACAACTTGTTGTTAATTAAGGGTGCAGTACCGGGAGCAAAAGGCGGACGTGTGGTCGTTAAGCCCGCTGTTAAGGCTCGAAGTAATCAGGAGGCCCAATCTTGAACTTAAAACTTTCAGAACCAGGGGTAGGCCTGACAGATAAGGCGGTCGAGCTGTCAGAGACTCTGTTTGGTCGTCAATACAATGAAGCGCTTGTTCATCAAGTGGTCGTGTCGTACATGGCAGGTGCAAGGCAAGGCACCAGTGCTCAGAAGACGCGGTCCGAAGTGAGAGGTGGTGGTCGCAAGCCTTTCCGTCAAAAGGGCACAGGTCGCGCCCGGGCAGGCACAATCCGAAGTCCAATTTGGCGGGGCGGTGGCGTTACTTTTGCTGCCAAAACCCAAGACCATTCTTTAAAGGTCAACAAAAAAATGTACCGCGGGGCGATGCAGTCCATATTCTCCGAGCTGGTTCGGCAGGAACGATTGGTTGTCACAGAAGATTTTTCTGTAGCGGCTCCCAAAACGAAAGAAGTACTGCAGCGTTTGAAGGACTTAGATCTAGAGCAAGTGCTAGTGGTTGTCGAAGAGGTTGATGAGAATTTGTACCTCGGTGCAAGAAATATCCGACAGGTGGACGTGACCGATGTACAGGGCGTTAACCCAGTGAATCTGATCGGGTACGAAAAGGTTCTGTTTACCGTTGGCGCCTTAAAGAAAGCTGAGGAGATGTTGGGATGAGTGCCGATGCAATATACAACATCATTTTAGGTGCGCACATTTCTGAAAAGGCTACGATTGTTGCTGATCAGTCGAATCAGTTCGTTTTTAAGGTGCGCAAGACTGCAACCCGCCCCGAGATTAAGGCAGCCGTTGAAAAGATTTACGGTGTCGATGTTGCCGGGGTCACTGTTGCTAACGTTAAAGGTAAAACAAAGAGAACCATGCGAGGCATGAGCCGAAAGCCCAGCTGGAAAAAAGCTTACGTGCGTGTGGTTGATGGACAAGAAATCGACTTCACCGCCGAAGCGAAGTAATCCCAAAAGAATTGAGACGCGAGAAAAGCCATGCCAGTTGTTAAAGCAAAACCAACATCGCCGGGAAGACGGTTTGTTGTCAAAGTGGTGCATCCAGATTTGCACAAAGGCGCGCCGTTTAAAGGGCTGGTTGAAGCCAAGCCGAAGTCAGGTGGCCGAAACAACAAGGGCCGAATCACCACGCGTCATATTGGTGGCGGCCATAAACAGAAGTACCGAATCATCGATTTTAAGCGCAACGCTAAGGATGGGATCAAAGCAGTCGTCGAACGCCTTGAATACGATCCTAATCGCACAGCAAATATTGCGCTTTTAAAGTACGCCGATGGTGAGCGCCGATACATCATTGCCCCGAAAGGTATTTCAGCGGGTGATGAGTTGCAGTCAGGTGAGGGCGCGCCGATACGAACAGGGAACTGCATGGCTATGCGGAATATTCCGATGGGCAGCGTCATCCACTGCGTTGAACTCAAAGCTGGGAAAGGCGCACAAATTGCTCGTAGCGCTGGTACATCTGTTCAGCTCGTGGCCAAAGATGGCCGGTATGTGACGCTACGGTTACGCTCAGGCGAGATGCGGCGGGCGCTTGCAGATTGTCGGGCGACTTTAGGCGAAGTGAGTAACTCCGAACACAACCTAAGATCCTTAGGTAAGGCGGGGGCAACGCGCTGGAGAGGTGTTAGGCCGACCGTACGGGGTGTCGTGATGAACCCGGTAGACCACCCGCATGGTGGTGGAGAAGGAAAAACATCGGGTGGCCGTCATCCGGTTAGCCCATGGGGAATGCCAACGAAGGGTTATAAGACGCGAAAGAATAAGCGGACCGACAAGATGATTATTCGTCGTCGTCGTTCGACTCGATAGGAGATAACAAGTGCCTAGAAGTTTAAGAAAGGGTCCATTTATCGATTTGCACTTGATGGACAAAGTGCAAAAAGCGGTAGAGACCAATGACAAGCGACCCATTAAAACCTGGTCCAGGCGCTCTATGATCGCTCCAGACTTTGTTGGTTTGACAATCCAAGTCCATAACGGCCGACAGCACATTCCCGTCTTTGTGACCGAAGACATGGTCGGACACAAGTTGGGCGAGTTTGCATTAACCCGGACCTATCGCGGTCATGCAGCAGATAAGAAGGCTAAGCGGCGCTAGGCCCCGCGGTTGAGATAAGGATTATTCAATGGAAGTTTCTGCACGATTAAAAGGGGCCCGGATTTCTGCACAGAAAGCCCGGCTCGTTGCCGATCAGATTCGCGGTCAGGAGGCTGGCACAGCGCTCGACACCCTGAGCTTTAGCACCAAGAAAGGGGCTCATTTGGTTAAAAAGTTGCTCGAGTCCGCGATCGCAAACGCTGAGCATAACGAAGGCGCAGATGTCGATGAGCTGTCTGTTGCTTCAATATTTGTTGACGAAGGCATGACCATGAAGCGTCTGAAAACCCGCGCTAAGGGTCGAGCCGACAGAATCTTTAAACGAAGTTGTCACATCACCCTTTCGGTGGCGGATAACTAGAATAACCATCGGTAGAGATTAGGAGACCGGAATGGGTCAAAAAGTACATCCCACAGGCATGCGTCTGGGTATTGTCAAGGAGCATACGTCGATTTGGTATGCGCAAGGACCTGCTTATGCAAAAAACCTGCAGACGGATCTTGCTGTTAGGGCATTTATTCAGAAGCGGCTAGCCCAAGCATCGGTAAGTCGTATCGATATCCATCGCCCTGCGCAGACCGCCAGAATCACCATCCATACCGCAAGGCCCGGCATTGTAATCGGTAAAAAAGGCGAAGATGTGGAGATGCTTCGGCAGGAAGTGAGCCGAATGATGAATGTGCCCGTCCACATCAATATTGAAGAAATTAGAAAGCCAGAAATTGATGCGTACCTGGTTGCCCAGAATGTCACTCAGCAGCTTGAGCGCCGGGTGCAGTTCCGCCGTGCTATGAAGCGAGTGATGCAAAACGCAATGCGCCTGGGTGCTGAGGGCATCAAAGTTCAGGTCTCAGGTCGACTCGGTGGAGCAGAAATCGCGCGTTCAGAGAGCTACCGTGAGGGCCGCGTTCCACTCCACACCTTGCGCGCAGATATTGATTACGCCACTGCTGAAGCTTTGACGACCTACGGCATCCTGGGTGTGAAGGTCTGGATTTTCAAAGGTGAAATTCTTGGTGAGCGAGAAGAGGCAGCAAACAACGCCAGCTCCGCTCAAAATTTTGGTTAATCGTTATGTTACAGCCTAAAAGAACAAAATTTAGAAAGCAGCACAAAGGCCGGAATCGTGGTCTCGCTCAACGCGGGAGCACCGTAAGCTTTGGTGAGTATGCGCTTAAGGCAACAGGCCGAGGTCGTATGACCGCGCGTCAAATCGAAGCGGCTCGACGGGCAATGACTCGAAGGGTTAAGCGGGGCGGGCAGATATGGATTCGAGTGTTTCCCGACAAGCCCATTACCCAAAAGCCACTCGAAGTGCGTCAAGGTAAAGGTAAAGGCAACGTTGAGTATTGGATTGCTCAGATTAAGCCTGGGAAGGTGCTCTACGAAATGGAAGGCGTATCCGAAGAAGTCGCGCGAGACGCGTTTCGTTTAGCTGCGGCAAAGCTTCCGTTTCCGACGACATTTGTTAAACGCGTGATCATGTGATTCGGAGAGACTGATGGCGAACGTGGAAGAATTGCGGGCAAAAAGCCACGCGGAGTTACAAGAAACCTTGGTAGAGATGGCCAAGGAGCAGTTTGGATTGCGCATGCAGAAGTCAATCGGACAGCTCACCCAGACGCACTTGCTAAAGCAAGTCAGTCGAGATATTGCTCGAGTCAAGACGCTGATGAACGAAAAGACCAGCGCTGAATAATGATTGGCCCAAAGGGCGTAATAGAAGACAGAAATAGGATGAGTAGCCATGAGTGGTGATCAAAAAGAAGCAAGGAATGTGAGCGGGACCGTCGTTAGTAACAAGATGGACAAGAGCATCACGGTTTTGGTTGAGCGGCGAATCAAGCATCCGATTTATGGAAAGTACATTAAGCGCTCAAAGAAGATCATGGCTCATGATGCCGAAAATCAGTGTCACGAGGGAGATCTAGTGACGATTCAGGAATCAAAGCCGATTTCAAAGAGGAAAGCGTGGACGCTCAATACAATTGTAAAGCGAGCCGTAGAGATTTAAGGGTGATCTGGAAGGTCCAGGTCCTACCCCAGTGGAGTTAATAGCATGATTCAAGTGCAAACGTATCTAGACATTGCCGATAACAGCGGTGCACGCCGGGTGATGTGCATTAAGGTACTCGGCGGCTCAAAGCGGCGATACGCCGGCGTTGGCGACATTATAAAAGTGACGGTTAAAGAGGCGATCCCTCGTGGGCGAGTTAAGAAGGGACAAGTGCTTGACGCAGTGGTTGTTCGAACTAAAAAAGGCGTGCGCAGAACCGATGGATCGCTGATCCGGTTCGATGGAAACGCAGCGGTCTTGCTCAATGCGAGCAAGCAGCCGATTGGTACCCGTATTTTTGGTCCAGTGACACGAGAGCTTAGAAACGAGAAGTTCATGCGCATCGTGTCTTTGGCGCCCGAAGTTTTATAAGAGATCGGTTTCATGAAAAAGTTAAAGAAAAATGATTTGGTCGTCGTGTTAGCCGGCAAAGATAAAGGCAAAACAGGCGAGATCACCCGGATACTCGATGACACGAGGCTCTATGTCTCAGGGATCAATATGATCAAGCGTCACACCAAAGGTAATCCGCAGGGGGGGCAACCCGGCGGGATCATTGAGCGTGAAGCTCCGATACAACGGTCTAACGTAGCCATCTTCAACCGAGCGACCAGCAAAGCCGATCGCGTTGGCTTCAAGGCGCTAGAAGATGGCAAGCAAGTCCGAATTTTTAAGTCCACTGGTGAGCAGATAGACGACTAAAACTATGACTGATTTAAAGAAAATATACGAAGACACGATTCGGCCCAAGCTAAAAGAAGATCTCGGGTTGAACAATATGATGCAAGTGCCAAAGATCACTCAGATCACCCTGAATATGGGTGTGGGCGAAGCTTTGACTGATCGTAAGCAGTTAGACGCGGCTGTTTCGGATATGACGGCGATCGCGGGGCAAAAACCGATCATTACAAACGCCCGGCGTTCGATTGCAGGGTTCAAGATACGCGAAGGCTATCCGATTGGCTGCAAGGTGACTTTGCGCCGAGCCAGAATGTACGAGTTTCTAGATCGTTTGATCAACATTGCTTTACCCCGGCAGCGGGACTTTAGAGGAATAAGCCCCAAGGCCTTTGATGGCCGAGGCAACTTTTCGATGGGTTTTTCCGAGCAAATCGTTTTCGCTGAAATTGATTACGACAAGATCGACCGTATTCGCGGGCTCGATATTAATATTACAACGACAGCGCAGACCGACGATCAAGGACGGGCACTGTTGCGCGCCTTTAACTTCCCGCTTCGGGAGTCATAAGCCAATTTGACTTGAGCTGCTCGAGACATCGCGCCGCCCATCATTTTACGAACGAAACGTATCTAAACGAGGAAACCATGGCCAAGGTATCAATGATCAATCGCGAGAAGAAACGCGAAAAGATGGTTAAAAAGTATGCCGCAAAAAGAGCTGCGTTGAAGGCCCAGATCCGGGACCTGAATCTTCCTGACGAAGAGCGCTGGGAAGCACAAGTTAAGCTCCAAAAATTACCTCGGAACGCGAGCCCGAGCCGACAGGTTAGACGTTGCGTTATCACAGGACGGCCACATGCGGTTTATCGCCGGTTTGGGCTTGCCCGCAACAAGCTACGAGAAGCTGCCATGCGTGGCGATATCCCGGGCCTCGTGAAGTCAAGCTGGTAATAAGGAGAGACAGACCATGACAATGCAAGATCCCTTAGCAGATATGTTGACTCGAATACGCAACGGCCAAGCGGCGAAACACGTTTTAGTCTCTATGCCGGCATCAACTGCCAAAACTGAGATTGCTCGCGTTTTAAAAGAAGAGGGCTACATCGAAGACTACCAGCAAGGTGTTGATGATGCGGGCAAACCTGCACTTGAAATTACGCTTAAATACCATGCAGGTCAGCCGGTAATCGAAGAGATTAAGCGAATGAGTCGACCCGGACTCAGGGTCTACAAGAACAAGCAAGAAATTCCAAACGTCCAAGGTGGTTTAGGCGTTGTAATTTTGTCAACCAACAAAGGTGTCATGACCGATCGTGCTGCGAGAGCCGCAGGAGTCGGCGGTGAGCTACTTTGCTCAGTATTCTGATTAGACCCTGATAAAAGGTTAGATTCCATGTCTAGAATTGCAAATAGTCCAGTGTCAGTACCCAGTGGCGTCGAGGTCACAATCAATGGTGCTGATTTAAATGTAAAAGGTGCCAAAGGCGCGCTGCAGCTGACGCTGCACGATGCCGTCTCTATCGCACAAGAAGACAGTGTATTGATGCTAAAAGCCGCCAAGGCAACCCAGCAGTCATCCGCACTTGCTGGAACCTTCAGGTCCTTAGTTAACAACATGGTGCTTGGGGTCAGTCAGGGCTTCCAAAAGCAATTGGAGCTTCAGGGAGTTGGCTATCGAGCCCAAGCCCAAGGGCAGAAGTTGAATTTGACACTCGGATTCTCCCACCCAGTGGTCTACGACGTGCCGAATGGGGTTGAGATTGAAACACCTACTCAAACCCAAATTATTGTTAAGGGTATCGATAAGCAGCAGGTGGGTCAGGTCGCAGCAGAAATCAGAGCCTTTCGTCCACCAGAGCCTTACAAAGGCAAAGGCGTGCGTTATGCCAACGAATACGTCAAGCGCAAAGAAGCTAAGAAGAAGTAATCGTTTATCCAAACATCAGTTATGAGAAAGAAGTCTTTTCAGGAGACACAGCGAGATGAAAACTAAGCGGGATGCGCGTCTAAAGCGGGCGCGACGGGGTCGAGCAAAAATTAAAGAGCTGTTGATGCCAAGATTGTGCGTCTATCGATCGCCTCGGCACACGTACGCTCAGATTATTTCTGAGGACGGCAGCGAAGTTAAGGTCGCTGCATCGTCGCTCGAAGAGACACTGCGTGAGGGCACCACAGGCAATGTTGAATGTGCAGCCAAGGTTGGCGCAATGATCGCCGAAAGAGCCAAAGCAGCAGGATTCGAAAAAGTGGCGTTTGATCGTTCGGGCTACAAATATCATGGGCGCGTTAAGGCGCTGGCAGATGCTGCTCGAGAAGCAGGACTGCAATTTTAGGCCTCCAAGGCAAGAGAAAATTAAGGAATAGGCATGGCTTATAACGATCGAGATAATAACGATGAAGGGATCCAGGAAAAGCTGGTCCAAGTCAATCGTGTTGCGAAAGTTGTGAAAGGTGGGCGGATCTTCGGTTTCACCGCGCTCACAGTGGTCGGTGATGGGAATGGTAAGGTCGGTTACGGTCGCGGCAAGGCGCGTGAAGTGCCACAGGCCATCCAAAAAGCCATGGAAGCTGCCAGACGTAACATGATCGACGTTGACTTAAATGGGTCCACGCTGCAATACGAAGTCAATGCCCGTCACGGTGCCTCGAAGGTTTTCATGAAACCTGCATCTGAAGGTACTGGAATTATTGCGGGAAAGACAATGCGTGCAGTCCTCGAGGTTGCCGGCGTAAGAAATGTGTTGGCCAAGTGTTACGGCTCTACAAACCCTGTGAATGTGATCCGTGCGACGTTCAAAGGGCTTCAGGATATGCGCTCACCGGAATCCATTGCAGAAAAACGCGGTCTATCCGTTGAGCAGATCTTAGGGTAATTCACCATGGCAGATAAAAAATTAAAGGTCACATTGACCAAAAGTAAGAATGGACGCCTAAAGTCGCATAAGGCTTGTGTCGCTGGGTTGGGGCTACGAAAAATTCGACAGTCTTCGATCTTAGAAGATACGCCTGCTGTGAGAGGCATGATCAATAAAGTCGCGTACATGGTTTCTGTTGAAGAGATCACGGCGTAAGGGAGACGATCAAGATGCGTTTAAATTCCATAACAGGTGCGCCAGGCAGTCGGCAGTCCAGAAAGCGAGTCGGTCGAGGGATTGGCAGCGGGCTTGGTAAGACGGCCGGACGCGGGCATAAAGGCCAAAAATCGCGCTCAGGGGGTAAGGTTCGACCAGGATTTGAGGGCGGACAACAGCCGCTACAAATGCGACTCCCGAAGTTTGGTTTTACAACTGAAAAGAGCCGCATGACCGGCGAAGTCACACTGTCTGAAGTGGCATCAGCCAACGCGGATATCGTGAACCTAGACGTATTGAGACAGGCTGACTTGATCAACGGTCAAACCAAGCGGGTCAAAGTGATTCTGTCAGGAAAAATCGACCGTGCAGTCACAATCCAAGGACTCGGGGTCACTAAAGGGGCGCGTGCTGCGATAGAGGCCGCCGGCGGCAAGATAGAGGATTAAAGACTAAAGGGTTGTTAAAGAAAGGCCCTTTTGATGACCATGGGGTTGGCTGAAAACCTCGTGGCATTATCCGAATAGAAGGTGTGGTTGTAGAGCGGGTAGCTGTTAAAGAGAAGGTAGCTGTTAAAGAGAAGGTAGCTGTTAAAGAGAAGGTAGCTGTTAAATAGACAACAGTAAAATAAAAAGCCACTAGAAGTTAACAACGAAAATCATTAACAAAACTAGCAACAAGTAATACCAGGGTAAGGCAGAAGACAATGACAAGCGCGCTCGCACAAGGTAAGGCAATGGCGACAGGAGGCGGACTCTCCGAACTCCGCAGTCGACTGCTGTTTGTGCTTCTGGCGATTGTCGTCTATCGCATCGGTAGCCACATTCCAGTGCCGGGCATCGACCCAGAGCGTTTGCGATTGTTGTTCAACCAAAATCAAGGCGGTATTCTCGATCTGGTTAATATGTTTGGTGGCGGCGCCCTGGAGCGAATGAGTATCTTTGCGCTCGGGATCATGCCGTATATTTCGGCCAGTATTATTACTCAGTTGCTGGTAGCGACAACGCCGTCCTTGCAGCAATTGCGGAAAGATGGCGAAGCTGGTCGGAAGAAAATCTCACAATACACGCGGTATGGAACCTTGGCCTTGGCGCTTGTTCAGGGAATGGCCATGAGCAGTGGTTTGGTCTCTCAAGGGCTATCTTATACGGGTAGTTTTATGTTCCATTTTGTTGCCGTAGCGACCCTGGTAACGGGTGCTATGTTCATCATGTGGCTTGGCGAGCAAGTGACTGAGCGAGGGATCGGGAACGGTATTTCAATCATTATTTTTACGGGAATCGTATCGGGTTTTCCTGGGGCTATTGGTCAATCTTTTGAGCAGGCCAGACAAGGGGAAATTCAAATCATCGCATTGCTCGGGATCGCCGCGTTAGCGATTATTATTGTTGCTGGGGTGGTCTATGTTGAGCGTGGGCAGCGACGGATCACAATCAATTATGCCAGACGTCAGCAAGGACGCAGGATGTATCAGGCACAAAGCTCGCACCTGCCGTTAAAGGTGAACATGGCAGGTGTCATACCCGCTATTTTTGCCAGCAGTTTACTGTTGTTCCCAGCGTCCTTAGGTCAGTGGTTCGGTCAATCAGAAGGCATGGAATGGATCCAAGACGTAAGTCTTCAGATCGCACCGGGTCAGCCGCTCAATATTATTTTGTTCTCGATGGGAATCATCTTTTTCTGTTTTTGGTACACGTCGATCATGTTTAACCCCAAAGAGGTGGCAGAAAATCTTAAGCGTTCTGGAGCCTTTATACCGGGCTACCGCCCCGGGGATCAGACAGCACGATATATCGATACGATTATCACGCGATTAACCTTATTCGGGTCGCTGTATATGACCTTGGTATGTTTGTTACCCCAGTTCTTGGTGATCCAGTTCAATATTACCTTTCAACTTGGCGGCACAGCCTTGTTGATTGTGGTCGTGGTGATTATGGATTTCATGGCACAGGTGCAAACACACTTGATGTCCCATCAGTATGAATCGCTGATGAAGAAGTCAAATTTACAAAACTTTGGGCGGCGCTAGGAGTTGATGCAATGAAAGTGAGAGCTTCCGTAAAAAAAATGTGTCGGAACTGTCGAATTATCCGGCGAAACGGCTCTGTGCGTGTCATCTGCTCAGAACCAAAACATAAACAACGCCAGGGTTAATCCGGCGACAAAGGTGGACAGGAGCAACGTATGGCTCGTTTAGCTGGAATTAATATTCCTGACGATAAGCACACAGAAATTTCGCTGACCTATATCTATGGGATAGGTCGCACAACCGCTAAAGCTTTATGCGAGAAGACTGGGATCAGTCGAACCGCAAAGGTTGGCGAGTTGACCGAGGGTGAGCTTGATGATTTGCGGTCTGAAATCAGCCAGCTCAGCGTAGAAGGTGATTTACGCCGAGAAACACAACTCAATATCAAGCGATTGTTGGATTTGGGTTGTAACCGTGGCATTCGTCATCGCCGAAGTTTGCCCGTTCGTGGGCAACGAACGAAAACCAATGCGCGAACCCGAAAAGGTCCAAAGCGGCCGGTCAGGAAGTAGGTTTCCTAAGCGCGAAGAAATTCAACGCACGTATTCATGAAAGTAGGTAGACAGTATGTCTGAAACAGAAGCACAACAGGCACCGGTGGTCCGGAAAAAAGGCAAGCGTCAGATCGCTGATGGTCTTGCGCATATACACGCGTCTTTTAACAACACCATTATCACTATCACCGATCGTCAGGGCGGAGCGCTCTCTTGGGCCACGGCCGGAGGCTCAGGCTTCAGGGGCGCTCGAAAAAGCACTCCATTTGCGGCTCAGGTGGCTGCAGAGCGCGCTGGGAATGCAGCGCTTGAATACGGACTGCAAAATTTAGAGGTGTTCGTCAAGGGACCGGGTCCTGGACGTGAAGCCGCGGTCAGAGCGTTGAATGCCGTCGGTTATCGCATAACGAATATCACAGATGTAACACCAGTTCCCCATAATGGATGTCGACCCCCTAAAAAGCGTCGGGTGTAGAAGAGGAGATTGCCAATGGCCAGATATCTCGGCCCAAAACTGAAGTTGTCAAGAAGAGAAGGCACTGATCTGTTTCTCAAGAGCGGTGTCAGACCGATTGAGTCAAAGTGCCGTATCGAAACAGCTCCTGGTATGCACGGACATCGGCGCGCCCGCGCGACAGATTATGGTGTGCAGCTGCGAGAGAAGCAGAAAGTGCGTCGTATCTATGGTGTCTTAGAGAAGCAGTTCCGCAATTATTATAAAAAAGCGGATCGTCAAAAAGGCGCCACGGGCGAAAACTTGCTTCGTATTCTCGAGCGTCGGTTAGACAACGTTGTCTACAGAATGGGGTTTGGTTGCACACGCGCCGAATCGAGGCAGTTGGTGTCGCATAAATCGATCTTGGTGAATGGGCAGCTGGTTAACATCCCGTCTTATCAGGTCGAGGCAGGGGACACGATCACAATCCGTGAGAAAGCAAAGAGCCAGCTGAGAATTCAAGGGGCGTTGAACCTTGCTGCTCAGCGATCATCGGTGGATTGGGTAGAAGTTAATGTCGATCGATTGGAAGGCGTGTTTAAAGCTTATCCAGAGCGCGACGAGCTACCGACAGAAATTAACGAAAATTTGATTGTCGAGCTCTACTCCAAGTAAGCGGTAAAAATTATTTAGATTAAGGAAGGATAAGGTATGCCTCATTCGTCATTAGAGTTTTTAACGCCCAAGCATATCCAAGTTGATCAGGTGAGCAACACGCGTGCGCAGGTTGTGCTTGAGCCGCTTGAGCGGGGCTTTGGTCATACATTGGGCAATGCCTTGCGCAGGATCTTGCTTTCCAGCATGCCTGGCTGTGCGATCACCGAAGTCGAAATTGACGGCGTCTTGCACGAATACAGCTCGATCGAAGGTGTTGAAGAAGATGTGATCGAAATGCTGCTCAACCTTAAAGGCGTTGCTGTTAAGCTCAACACCGCCGATGAAGCAGAATTGTCGTTGACCAAGGAAGGACCTGGCGTTGTGACTGCGGGTGACTTTCTCTTAGATCACGACGTGGAAATCGCAAATCCAGATCATGTTATAGCAACGCTGAACAGCGCCGGAAAGCTCAATCTCAGAGCTAAAGTGGGTCGAGGGAGAGGCTATGAGCCCGCCGATGCTGCAACCGACGAAGAGGAAACAGGTCGAATCATTGGAAGCCTCCTACTCGATGCATCTTACAGCCCTGTCAGGCGAGTCGCGTATAAAGTGGACAGCGCGCGAGTTGAGCAACGAACCGACCTCGATAAGCTCATTATCGATTTGGAAACCAACGGCACCATCGACCCAGAGGAAGCCATCCGTCGAGCAGCAACGATCCTGCAGCAGCAAGTAGCGGTATTTGTTGATCTGGAAAGCAGCGACTTCCCAGAAGAAAAGCAGATGGAAGAGGAAATTGACCCGATATTGCTCCGACCTGTTGATGACTTGGAGCTCACCGTGCGATCCGCGAACTGCTTGAAAGCGGAAAACATTTATTATATCGGCGACCTGATTCGACGGACAGAAGTCGAACTGTTGAAAACTCCGAATTTGGGAAAGAAATCGCTGACGGAGATCAAAGATGTACTCGCATCTCGTGGACTGTCTTTGGGAATGCGCCTTGAAAATTGGCCGCCCATGAGTCTTCGAGGGGACGACCGTTTACTTGGATAAACCAGAGTCCGAATTCGTTCGGACTGAGTTAGATTAGGAATTACCATGCGTCACAGAAAGAGTGGAAAGCAGCTTAACCGTAATGCTTCGCATAGAAAGGCGATGTTTAAGAACATGACGTGCTCCTTGGTTGAGCATGAGGTCATTAAGACCACTGTTCCCAAAGCGAAAGAATTACGCAGATTTGCTGAACCTTTGATCACCTTAGCGAAAGAAGACTCTGTCGCAAATCGAAGGCTGGCCTTCGCGAGAGTGGGAAGTAAGGCTGTTGTGGGTAAACTTTTCTCCGATCTTGGGCCTCGGTTTCAGGATCGGCCGGGTGGTTATACTCGGATCTTGAAGGCAGGCTTTAGAGCTGGAGACGCAGCACCGATGGCTTATATTGAACTGGTGGATCGCGTCATCTCGGAGGACGAAGACCTCGATGAGATGGAGGAGGCCGCCGATGAAACAACCGATGACGCTGGCGACGAGATAAAAGACGACGACAGCTAGCGATTAGCATGTGATACAAGGGCCGGATCATCCGGCCTTTTTCATTTAGGCGACGGGGTTTATGGCAAGGTGTCATTGCCCCAAACAAAGGGAGCATCTATGTTTGTACCGTTTTCCCCTATCCCGAGAACCTTGATGGGCCCGGGCCCTTCAGATGTTCATCCACGAATACTCACCGCAATGGCCAGGCCAACGATCGGGCACTTGGATCCAGAATTTATTCGCCTGATGGACGAGATAAAAGTGCTGCTTCAAGGCCTATTCCAAACGAAAAACGAACTCACCATACCTTTGTCTGCCCCGGGAAGCGCAGGAATGGAAGCGAGCTTCGCGAATCTTGTAGAACCGGGTGATAAGGTTATTATCCTTCAAAATGGTGTTTTTGGCGGACGAATGGCCGAGAACGTTACGCGGTTTGGCGGAGAGTTGGTGCTTTTGCAAACGGACTGGGGGCGTGGGATTGATCCCCAGCAGCTTCGCGTTGCTCTGAAGGAACATCCAGATACAAAGATTGTCGGTTTTGTTCATGCAGAAACATCCACAGGGGTGCGGTCAGATGCAGCATCGCTTTGCCAGCTCGCTCGGGAAGCAGGCTGCCTCACCATTGTTGACTGCGTGACTTCACTCTTGGGCTGTGAGGTTGACGTGGATGGTTGGGGTGCTGATGTGGTGTACAGCGGCACCCAAAAATGTCTGTCCTGCGCGCCCGGATTGTCACCCTTTACGATGTCAGAGCGCGCCGTCGCTGTAACTCAAAATCGAACGACAGCGGTGAAGTCTTGGTTCTTAGACATGAACCTTGTGATGGGGTACTGGGGAAAGGGAACGACCCGCGCGTATCATCACACAGCTCCCGTCAATGCGCTCTACGGACTTCATGAGGCGTTGTTGATTGCTATCGAGGAAGGTCTGCCCTCTGCTTGGGCTCGACATGCGCGCAATCATGAGGCGCTCAAGGCGGGTCTTGAAGCGATGGGATTGAGTTTTTTCGTTCCAGAATCCGAGCGGCTTCCGCAACTCAATCTTGTTGAAATCCCGGAAGGGGTCGATGAAGCGCTGGTTCGCGCTAGGCTTTTGAAGGAATATAACCTAGAGATTGGCGCGGGACTGGGCGTCCTTGCCGGCAAGGTTTGGCGTATTGGGCTAATGGGATACGCCAGCCGCCCGGAAAATGTTTTGCTGTGCGTGAGTGCTTTAGAGGCGGTGCTATCGAGCAGTAATGCGCCGATTAACCGGGGTGTAGCGCTTGATGCGGTTCACGCAGCCTTCGGATCGGCATGATCAAGGCGAGGAATAAAGCGCTGAGTCATTGCTGTTCTCGATCGCCTTGACGCTGCGATCCTACACTGGCGAGTCCTTGTAGGATGGCTCCCAAGGCAAGGATGGGATGACTTTGAGCCCGAGTAATGGGCAGTGGATTAGGGGACTGCGTGATTGAATGTTTGCTAGGGCCTATCCTCAGGTCGTCGCTTAGCCTCTGACGTTGGAGCAAAGCCTAAAGCGCTAAATCAGTGCGCGTTAAGTCCGCAATGCCGCGATGACAGCTTCAGTGGTAACGAGGCCAAAAGGCCTAGATGGCGACCCGTTCTTTAGGCCTAGCAGTATCTAAAACTGTTTTCAGAAAACGGCCCGTTGTGGAGTGTAAATCACCCGCTACATCCTCGGGTGTTCCTGTGCTGACGATGGTCCCGCCGCCGTCTCCCCCCTCGGGCCCGAGGTCAACGATCCAATCCGCTGTTTTGATAACATCCAGGTTATGCTCGATCACAATCAGCGTATTGCCACGGCTTCGGAGTTTATGAATGACTTTGAGGAGCTGCTTGATGTCAAAAAAATGGAGGCCGGTGGTCGGTTCATCCAATATGTAAAGGGTTTGCCCCGTGTCTGTTTTCGCCAGTTCCCGCGCTAATTTGACCCGTTGCGCCTCGCCGCCAGAGAGGGTGGTTGCGCTTTGTCCAAGCCGGATGTAACCCAGGCCAACATCAATGAGGGTTTGAAGCCGTCGCTCAATGACAGGAACAGCACTCAGGAAGGGCAAAGCTTCATCGACCGTCATGTTAAGAACGGCATCGATGGGTTGGCCTTTGTAGCGAATTTCCAAGGTTTCACGGTTGTAGCGTTTGCCCTCACATTCATCACATTGGACGTAGATATCCGCAAGGAAATGCATCTCGACTTTGATGAGCCCGTCGCCTTGGCAGGCCTCGCATCGCCCGCCTTTAACGTTAAAGCTGAACCGTCCTGCTTTGTAGCCTCTCGAACGGGCCTCTGGCGTCGCGGCAAACAAATCGCGTATTGCGGAAAATATGTTGGTGTAGGTCGCGGGGTTGGATCGAGGTGTTCTCCCGATGGGGCTCTGGCTGATCTCAACGACTTTGTCTAGCTGATGCAACCCTTGAACATCCAGATGGGGGGCTGCCTCAAGAGTTGTTGCGCCATTGAGCGCTGTTGCGGCCAAGGGATAAAGGGTTTGGTTGATGAGGGTTGATTTGCCTGAGCCCGAAACCCCTGTGATACACGTCATGAGCCCAAGGGGTATCGATAAGTCCACGGTCTTCAGGTTGTTGCCAGTGGCGCCTGTCACCGTGAGCCATTGATCCTGCTGAGGTTGAATCCGCTTTGTGGGTACATCAATCCTTTGTGCGCCGGACAAATATTGCCCTGTTATCGATTCGGGGCATTCGAGAATATCATCAACGCTGCCCGCCCGAATCACTTGTCCTCCGAGTTCACCCGCACCGGGGCCAATATCAACAATGAAATCAGCGGCTCTGATGGCTTCCTCGTCATGTTCTACAACAATAACGGTGTTCCCTAAATCTCGCAGTCGGGTCAGGGTGCTCAGCAGGCGCTCATTGTCTCTTTGGTGCAGGCCAATGGAGGGCTCATCGAGAATATACATCACGCCAACCAGTCCGGCACCGATTTGGCTGGCCAGCCGAATTCGCTGAGCCTCACCACCAGAAAGGGTGTTAGCAGGCCTCCCAAGTGACAGATAATTGAGGCCCACATCGATGAGAAAGCCTAGGCGCGCCTTTATCTCACCAACGATCTTGTGAGCGATCTCAGCTTGCTGACTTGGAAGGTCCAAAGCGTCGAGATACTTAAATGCCTCAGCGATGCTCAGATTGGAAATGTCTGCATAATTTCTATTCTGGATCAAAACAGCCAGTGCGCCAGGGTTGAGTCGCTCGCCACTGCAGGCGCTACAAGAGCGCTCATGGAGCCACTGGCCCAGTTGATCTTTGACGGTCTGGGATTCGGTCTCTTCATAGCGACGAGAGAGGTTAGGGATAATACCTTCAAAGCGGTGGGATCTAACCACCCGCTCGCCGGTCTGATCTGCGTAATAAAAGGGGATCTCGGTATCTTCGCTACCGTAGAGAATGGCATGCTGATGTGAGTCGCCCAAGGCACTGAAGGGTGCATCGAGCGAAAACTCATAGTGCGCTGCAACCGATTCGAGCAGTTGGTAGTAATAGACATGTTGTCGGTCCCAACCGGCGATGGCGCCCTCAGAGATGGCGAGGCTGGGGTCTTTGACGATGAAATCTGGGTCGAAAATCTGCTTGGTCCCCAATCCATCACAGCTGGTGCAGGCGCCTCTTGGGTTATTGAAAGAAAAGAGCCGAGGCTCGAGCTTGGGCATGGAGTATCCACAGCTAGCACAGGCATAATTCGCCGAAAATAGTTGGTCCGGGGCCGAAGGATCATCGATTTGAGCAATCAGGGCCAATCCATCAGAGGCTTTGACTGCGGTTTCGAATGAATCGGCTAAGCGGGTTGCAAGATCTGCGCGAACACGGAATCGATCCACCACGATCTCAATGGTGTGTCTCTTATTCTTGTCGAGGACAGGTAAGTCGTCTAAGTCGGCGATCTCGCCGTCAATTCTGGCTCGGACAAAGCCTTGGGCCGAAAGTCCTTTGAGCAGCTGATGATGTTCGCCTTTTTTATCTTGGACGACAGGCGCGAGGATCATCAGACGGGTTTCAGGCTCATAGGCCAGGACTTGGTCTACCATTTGGGCGACGGTTTGCGCCTTAAGGGGCTGTTGATGGGTCGGGCAATGGGGTGAGCCTACCCTGGCAAAAAGCAGTCTCAGATAGTCCGCAATCTCCGTTGTGGTTCCAACGGTTGACCGAGGGTTATGGTTCGTGGATTTTTGCTCGATGGAGATCGCTGGAGATAGCCCCTCGATGTGATCGACATCGGGCTTCTCCATAATCGCTAAAAACTGACGCGCGTAAGTCGAAAGACTCTCGACGTAGCGTCTTTGGCCTTCAGCGTAGAGTGTGTCGAAAGCGAGAGAGGACTTGCCGGATCCAGACAGTCCGGTGATGACCGTTAACGAATCTCGGGGGATGTCGAGATCGACGTCCTTTAGGTTGTGCGTTCGAGCGCCTCGAATGGCGATGTGTTTTTTGAGCATTGTCCCGGGTCCGAGTCTCAATCAGTGAGCATGTTGATCTAAGTCGCATCGCTTGCCCGAGGCGGTTGATGCTAGGTGGCACAAAGCCTGTTATTATCCGTCGCCTCGCCGAAAGTTCGATCACACTGGGCGTAGCGCCGGCAACTGTTGGTCAGCGGAGTGCCGGTAAGGCGGCTTCTTTGAGCTGTTAGCGATACTAAGTGTTTGTTCGTCAATTCGCAAAGACCAGATGTTCTTTGGATGTAATTCATGAATTCGCAAGAGCGCCGTACCGCATCGATTGTGGGCCTTTTATATTTCGTCAGGATGCTCGGGCTGTTCAGTATACTGCCGGTGTTTGCGCTTGCCGCGGCCGAGCTTTTTGACAGCGGACCGGCTGCGATCGGCTTGACCCTCGGTATTTACGGCTTATTCCAAGCCGTGTTGCAGATTCCATTGGGCGCGCTCTCTGACCGTTTCGGAAGAAAACCGATCCTGATTGGCGGCCTTCTCGTTTTTATTATCGGTAGTTTGATTGCGGGATTGGCTCAGCGAATAGAGTGGATCGTGCTGGGGCGTGCTTTGCAGGGCTCAGGAGCAATCGCTGGGGTTCTGTTGGCGGTCGTAGGGGATGGTTTGCGACTTGAATACAGAGCGCGAGCGATGGCAATGATCGGTGGCGGAATTGGTTTGGCTTTCGGGTTTTCGCTGGTCGTTGGCCCGTTGCTGTATCAGTTCGGTGGTTTAGCCGCGCTGTTCTTTCTTGCTGCGATAACTGGGATGCTTGCTTTGGTACTTGTGCTGTTTTTTCTGCCAGAGCTAGATGCTGAGTATCAGCAGTCTCGAAGCAGTGGCGGCGTCGTTGAGGTCCTTCGAGATGGTGCATTGCAAACCCTTAATCTCAGTATTTTCATGAACCATTTTCTGTTGATGGCAGGATTTGTGGTGATTCCGGCCTTACTCGAAAAATTGGGTCTGCTGATAGAGGATCATGCCCTGGTGTATTTTGGGCTTTTGGTGGGTTCATTCTTTCTCATGCTGCCTTTAATTTTTAAGTTCCGAGGTGCAAGTCGTTTGGTAACCCAGCTATTGCCTGCTGTTTTGATCATTGGTGCTTCGCTGCTAACAATGATGGTGTCCGCTTCTCTATTGCCGTTTCTTTTTGCGCTCCTGATTTTCTTTGTCGGGTTCAATTACCTAGAAGCCACACTGCCGACCCTTGTATCGCAGATTGCAACCGAGGCACATCGTGGCGCCGCGATGGGTGCCTACTCCTCAGCGCAATTTTTAGGGATCTTTGCTGGCGGTAGTCTGGGTGGATTACTGCTGGCATTGAGCGACTTAACGACATTGGTCATGGCGAATGTCGCAATGGTTGGGCTTTGGATTGCTGTACTCTTGTTTCGTGGCAGGACCGAGCTGCAGAAAGCGTGAAGAGCTGTTTTAAGAAAAAAATTTTGTGAACAAATGTCTTTCGAACAGATGGCGCATCAACAGCTGCCGTCGAATAGGCAGTCGTGTGAAACGAGCCGTGTGAAAAGAGCCGTTTAAAGAGCAGTCGTTTAAAGAGCGGTCGTTTGAAGAGCAGTCGTTTGAAGAAGAGCGCGTTGAAAAATTTGGCGTAAAAGAGCGTGGCGTGAAAGCCGCCGCTCAGATTTGAGTCGCTAAACTAAGCGCAATTCAATTTGAGGTACTCACCGTTTCTCTCGAAGCGCTAATGAAAAGCGAGAGAAGTTGTTCCCACGGCGATGTAGAGCAACGTGTTAGGGACTGAGAGGATGGCTAATTGATCAATCCTACTGCCCAACAGCCCCCGAAGCGGTTATTATTGCCGCTCGGATAAAGCATTTGTTCGAGCCTTTTATGACCCTCTACAAATTTACTTGGGTTAGGTTCAGGGCAATATTAAGGTTATTAAGCATCGCCAGTCGATGAATAGGAGTCGTTATGGCAAGAGGTATCAATAAAGTCATTATTGTGGGGAATCTCGGTCGAGACCCAGAGACCCGATATTTACCCTCCGGTGGTGCGGTGACAAATGTCTCAGTGGCAACCTCCAAGTCTTGGCGGGACCGGGATTCTGGAGAGCAAAAAGAGCGGACAGAGTGGCATCGGGTGGTATTTTTTAACCGATTGGCAGAAATTGCTAGCGAATATTTAAAGCGCGGCTCAAAAGTTTATCTTGAGGGAGAGCTTCGGACCCGTGAGTGGGAGCGTGAGGGCCAGAAGCACTACACCACAGAAATTGTCGCTGGCGAAATGCAAATGTTGGACGCTCGTGGCGGCATGGAGGGTGGTGGCGGTGGCCAGAGCTTCGGTGGCGGCGGGGGTGGTGGCGGATCATCCAGCGGTGGCGGTCGTCCTGCGGATGACTTTGGTCCTCCACCTTCTGACGATTTTGATGATGACATTCCTTTTTGATCGTGGAGCAGTCCCTGTTGGTGATGGCGCTTGACGCTGTTGTTATTCCACTGAGCGGAGATGCTCACGTTTTGGTAGGTTCGCCATGATCAATCAGGTCTTCGAAAGCTCACACCCGGCGCGATGAAAACCCAAGACATCCCGCTCTTTCCGCTGCAAGCGGTTTTGTTCCCCGGAGGCGTTGTTAGCCTTCCTGTTATCGAGGCTCGACATTTAGACGTCATCGCTCGGTCAACCAAAACTGATACGGGAATCGGGCTTGTGCTTGCTGAAGAGGACGGTCGCCAATTAACGATACTCGGGCGTAGCGCGCCCAATATTGCTCGGGTGGGTTGTCTTTGTCGGGTGCTTGACTTTGATCAGGATGACGCAGGTCAGCTCAAGGTCACGCTTATCGCCGAGCGGAAGTTCAAAGTACTCAATACCTATGAAGGCGACGATCGTGCGCTCTTTGGCGAGGTAATGCTCCTCGAGCTTGAGCCTGTGATAGCGACCGGTCCCGAGGATGAATCCATGGTGGATGTGCTCGAACATCTCCTGTCTCATCCCGGGGTGGCCCCCGAAGCAAAGCAAACTGGGTATGGGCATCTTGCGGATCTCGGCGGCCGATTGGCTGAGCTGCTCCCTCTGAAAAATGCTGTACGCCAACGCATGCTAGAAATTAATGATCCTGTGGCGCGACTCAATCATCTTGAAAAACTGCTTGATCAGATGCAGGCGACGGCCGAAGCCCAAGGTGCCTAGAATTTGGAATGCTTGATCCGAGTGATGAGCTCAGGGTCGTGAGTCCAATTTCTGAAATCCATTGATCCAAGGCCGGGTGAAGCCCATCGAGTCTGAATTTAAGGCGTTTTGATCGATCCTCCTGAATCATTGCCAGGGTCGAGTATGTATAATGAGTAGGTGAAAAAGAGATAGGGCGATGGGCATCGAAGCAGAAATAAAACAGATTGGGCTGCGTGCGCAGCAGGCTTCTGCGGGCGCTCGAAGGGCGAGCACTGCTCAAAAGAATCGCGGTCTCGAAGAAATTGCTCAGCACATTCTTGATGCGTCAGACGATTTGATGGCTGCTAACGCCCTGGATCTGGATGCCGCCAGAGCATCGGGTCTTGATGCCGCCAGTCTGGATCGCTTAATTCTGACCGAGAAGGGCATACAAGCGATGAGTGAGGGTTTGCAGCAAATCTGTGCGCTTGAAGATCCGGTCGGAAAAATTAGCCAAATGGCTGCTCGGCCCAATGGTTTAGAAATCGGCAAAATGCGCACGCCCATCGGCGTGATCGGTATCATTTACGAATCCCGTCCCAACGTCACCATCGATGCAGCGGGTTTATGCATTAAATCAGGGAATGCTGTGATTTTACGCGGGGGTTCTGAGTGTATTCAGACCAACCTTGCCTTGTTCGCCTGTATTGGGGATGGATTAAAGGCGGCGAAACTAGACCCTGATTGGGTTCAATTGATTGAAACCACAGATAGAGCTGCAGTTGGCGCTCTGCTTTCATTAGATGAACACATCGACATGATCATTCCTCGGGGTGGCAAGAGTTTAATTGAGCGGGTTTCAAAAGACACAAGGATTCCGATACTCAAGCATCTTGACGGTAATTGTCACCTATTCGTCAATCACGATGCAGATCTAGCGATGGCAGAAGCACTGATCCTCAATTCAAAGACTCAGCGGTACGCTGTTTGCAATGCACTGGAAACGTTGCTGATCCATAAAGCGCTGCCGGAGAATTTCGTCAATGATGTTATCGCTCGGCTTGTGTCGGAGGGCGTGGAGGTTAGGGCGTGCCAGCGAACCCTAGATCAAGCAACCCAAGATCCGCTCGTGGTTGCGGCGACTGGCGCTGATTGGTCTGCTGAATACCTTGGCCCGGTCTTGGCAGTTAAAACGGTCGATGACCTCGACGAGGCAATCCATCATATCAACGCATTTGGTTCCAATCATACTGATACGATCGTGACTCAGAGTTTGACGGCTACCCAGAAGTTTATGCGCGAAGTGGATTCAAGCTCTGTGATGGTAAACGCGTCGACTCGCTTTGCGGATGGTTTCGAATATGGTCTTGGTGCCGAGATCGGTATTTCCACCGACAAACTGCATGCAAGGGGTCCTGTTGGGCTTGAAGGTTTGACCAGTGAGAAATATGTGGTTTATGGGCAGGGACAGATCCGAGGATGAGCGCATCCCAACGGGATTTCGCGGTTTTGGGAGGTAGCTTTGATCCCGTTCATCAGGGGCATATTTCGATTGCAGAGACCATCTCAGATTATCTGGGAACGACCGTGCGTCTTGTGCCGGTCGGTGTGCCAGCGCACAAGTCGAGGTTGGTCGCTTCGCCCAAACAGCGACTTAAAATGTTGGAATTGGCCACGTTAAACCAACCTAGCCTTGTGGTTGATGACCGAGAGCTCGTTCGTGAGTCTGTTTCCTATACCTTTGAAACCCTTTGTTCCTTCCGAGATCAATTGGGTGAATCGGAAAATCTGTATTTCGTTTTGGGGATGGATGCGTATTTGGACTTGCCTTCATGGCACGAGTGGCAGAGCTTGCTGAATGTTGCGCACATCATTGTCTGCCGAAGGGCCAGCGCTAAGACGTTACCGCCTGCGCTTCGGTTGTTTGAGCAAGCCTATCGGGTCCGTTCACTGGATGAATTGAAGGCGGCTCCTTGCGGGTTTGTTTATTATTTAGAAAATGCAGCGGTTGAGGTGTCATCCTCTGAGGTGCGAGCACGACTTTGGCGAGACGACTCGGTGACGGGCATGATCAACCCAGAGGTCGCTCGCTTTATTTCAGAGCAAAAACTTTACCGATCAACCGGCGATGAGGGAATGTCCCAATGAATGTTGAAGAATTAACCCAGTTGGTGGTGTCCGCTTTGGAGGACATTAAAGCCCAAAACCTTGTGACCCTCGATGTGCGGAATCAGACCGATATTGCAGACGTCATGGTGGTGGCTACCGGTCAATCGGCGAGACAGGTCAAAGCGCTGGCCGCCAACGTGGTCGAAGCAGCTAAGCATCAGGGGATGATGCCCATAGGGGTTGAAGGCGAGGATGAAGGTGACTGGGTTCTGGTAGACCTTGCTGATGTGATCGTGCACGTCATGCTGGAGGAGACGCGAGCGTTGTACGATCTGGAGAGTCTATGGAGCTTGTCTCCGACGAGCGTTGGAGATGAGACGATCTCGTGAAGCTTGAATTGCTCGCAGCCGGTACTCGTCCGCCGGAGTGGGTCAGCGCGGGTTTTAATGTTTATCGAGACCGTATGCCACCAGAGTGCCAGTTGATTTTGACCGAGTGCGCGAATGCGAAAAGGTCTAAGAACGGTCACATTGAGGCGTACCAGCGAGCCGAAGGAGAGGCCATGATGCGGCAACTCAAGGGCGGCGCATTTGTGATTGCTTTAGACAAGTCGGGTCGCCATCTGTCAACTGAAATGCTTTCAGAAAAGCTGTCAGAATGGCTACCGATCTACCCTTGGGTTCAATTGATGATTGGTGGCCCGGATGGTTTGTCGACAGAATGTCTGTCACGTGCTGACTTGACATTGAGTCTATCTAAAATGACGTTTCCGCACTTTTTGGTTCGGATCATGCTTGCTGAGCAACTCTACCGAGCCTGGACCATTTTTAAAAACCACCCTTATCATAAATAATCATGGCTGAAGCGCTCGCTCTCAAAGATCATCGACAGGAAAGCCAGATCTATGTTGATCGATCGGCTTTCGGAGCAGTGGTTGTTGCTGTTTTGTTTCTGCTGTTGATCGCCCGGGTCGGGTACCTGCAGGTTTTTGAATTCGCAGACTCGGTCGCACGCTCAGAAAACAATCGAATCCAAGTGGTGGCTCGACCGCCGGTCCGAGGTCGCATCTTCGATACTGAAGGTGCGCTCCTTGCCCAAAATCGTCCCTCGAGGGATTTGGTGCTGATTCCGGAGCAAGTTGCGGATGTTGATGCAAGCCTCGCTGGCTTACGCCAAATCATCGAAGTCAGTGACGAATCAGAGGCCTACTTCAGGCGATTACTCAAGCGTCGAGCCCGCGCGTTCGAACCGGTTCCCGTTTTGCTCAACCTGTCGGATAAGGCGGTTGCGAAATTTGAGGCGAACCGCAGTCGGTTTCCGGGTGTTTCTATAGAGGCTAAGTTGGTTCGATATTATCCAAAGGGCGAGCTCGTGGCACATGCCGTGGGCTCGGTGCGGCGAATCAATGATCAGGATTCAAAGTCACTGGATGCGCCACGTTATTTGGGAACCGATCATATTGGGAAGTTGGGTGTTGAGCGGTTTTATGAGTCGTCTTTGTTGGGTGAGGTTGGATATGACCGTATTGAAGTCAACGCAAGAGGGCGGCAAATGCGCGTTGTCGAGTCACAAAAACCCAGCAACGGATCCGATCTAACGTTGCATTTGCATGCGGGTCTACAAGCAGCTGCCGCACGCGCCCTCGGTGACCGTCGAGGCTCGGTGGTTGCGATCGAGCCTGAAACGGGGGGTATTCTGGCTCTGCTCAGCCAACCCTCTTATGATCCAAATCTATTCGTTCAGGGCATCTCTTATCGTGACTACGATGGGCTTCGTGAGTCGGAGGATGCGCCCTTATTCAATCGTGCGCTTCAAGGACAGTATCAACCGGGGTCGACATTAAAACCTTTTATTGGCTTGGTTGGTTTGGGTGCCAACGTCATTAACGCGGCAGACGCCATTGACGATCCGGGCTGGTATCAGCTACCTGACAACGAGCGGCTCTATCGAGATTGGAATTGGACAAAAACAGATGATGGTGGCCACGGACGGGTCAATCTACAGAAAGCTATTTATCGATCGTGTAATGTTTATTTTTATGATCTCGCGGTACGCCTGGGTATTGATAGATTGTCTAAAGGCCTTGAGCAGTTTGGTCTGGGCCAGGTTACGGTGCTTGATTTGCCTGAAGCCAACAAAGGGTTGGTGCCGAGTCGGGCATGGAAGCGTCAAGCTCGAAAGTTGCCCTGGTATCCCGGTGACACGGTCAATTTAGGTATTGGTCATGGCGATATGTTAGTGACGCCACTGCAGATGGCGGCGGGCGCTGCGATGCTTGCGAATCGAGGGCAATGGGTCATGCCGCGAATGGCAAAAAATCGAACGATCGAGGCCTTGCCTGATCTTCTACCTTCGGGTGCTGAGCCGTTGCCAGAACATGTCTGGGAGCCGATTATCGGCGCGATGGAAAAGGTCGTCCATCGCGGTAATCAAAAGTTTGGCGAGAACGGTACAGCCTGGTCGTATATTGGCCGAGATATTCCCTATCGAATGGCGGGCAAGTCGGGTACTGCCCAAGTTGTGGAGATTCGCCAGGGTGAGGTTTATGACGAAGAGCTCATCGACGAGCGACAAAGAAAACATGCCTGGTTTATAGCGTTTGCGCCGGTCGAGGCACCGAAGATTGCATTGGCGGTGTTGATTGAAAATGGCGGCGGGGGGAGTGAATTTGCAGCTCCAGTTGCTCGTCAGATTATCGACTACTATTTACTAGAAGGTCATGCTGGAATCGATTTAAAGCTGGCAACGCGTGGTGATCGATGAGCGATGATTTTGTCAGGCAGTTACCCAACTGGCAGCCTGGATTGCGAGGGCGAACGGGTGACTTCAATTGGTTTAATCTCGATCCTCTGCTGCTGCTCATCATTGCGAGTATCGTCAGTTTTGGTCTTGTTATCCTTTATAGCGCCGCTGATGGGCAGATTGAGGTGCTCAGAGCGCAGCTCCTGCGATTTGCACTTGGTATTGGCCTGATGGTGGTGCTGGCTCAAATTCCGCCGTACTTCTATCTAAGGCTTGCGCCCTGGCTCTATCTTGTTGGCTTGGTGCTGTTAATACTGACCTATCCCTTTGGCACAGAGGTCAACGGTTCTAAGCGTTGGCTGAGAGTTCCTGGACTGATCAACTTCCAACCCTCTGAGTTGATGAAAATCTTTCTGCCGTTGGTATTGGCTTGGTATTTTAACGATCGGCACTTGCCCCCGAAGCCGAAATATATTTTTATCAGCGGCGTGCTTTGTCTGCTGCCAGCAGCGCTGATTTATGGTCAACCGGATCTCGGCACGGCGCTGATCATTGCCGCATCCGGTCTGATTCTGCTGGTGCTCGCGGGGTTGCCCTGGCGGTATTTTGTTTGGAGCGGTTTGAGTCTCGTTGCAGCGGCACCGGTGCTATGGTTTTTAATCAGAGACTATCAACGCCAGCGAATTTTGACGTTGCTCGATCCTGAGCGAGACCCTTTGGGCGCTGGCTGGAGCATCATACAATCGAAAATCGCCATAGGCTCCGGCGGATTTTCCGGTAAAGGTCTGTTTAATGGTACTCAGACCCATCTTGATTTTTTGCCAGAGAGTCAGACTGATTTTATTATCGCGGTGCTGGCAGAAGAACTCGGTTTTATCGGGGTTGCGTCTTTGCTGCTGGGTTACGGGTTGTTGATTCTTCGGGGGTTGCTGATTTCCCTCAATGCGCAGGATACCTTTGGTCGGCTGCTATGCGGGAGCATCACATTTACATTTTCCGTGTATGTGTTCGTGAATATTGGAATGGTCTCAGGTATCCTGCCTGTTGTAGGGGTGCCCCTTCCATTAGTGAGTTATGGTGGCACTTCCTTGCTCACGCTGTTTGCGGGTTTTGGCTTAATGATGTCGATCCAGAGTCATCGCAGGATTACGCTGTCATGAAAAGAACGAGTCATCGATGAAACACAAACCCAGAATAATGTTCCGAGTTTTTTTGCCTTTCCTTGTGACTGCCTCGGTGATGATACCCATTACCAGCGCGGATTACTCTGAACGTCCGGAAGTTCAGCAGTTTATCAGCGAGCTCAGTGCCTCTGATGATTTTGACGCCCAGACCCTCACAGGCGTCTTTCGAGAAGCGCGTTATAAGCAGTCGATTATCGATGCGATTTCAAGACCCGCTGAGCGCGTCCTGAAATGGGATGGCTATCAAGATATTTTCTTGACAGACCGACGGTTGCGCCAGGGTATCGCCTTTGAAGCAACCCATCGCGAGCTTTTTGCAAAAGCTGAGAGACGTTGGGGGGTTGATCGATGGACGATATTGGCGATTTTGGGTGTCGAGACTTCTTATGGGAGGAATAAAGGGAGCTATCGGGTGATTGATGCTCTGTCGACCCTCGCATTTGATTATCCGCCGCGTTCCAAGTTTTTCAAAAAGGAACTGCGTGAACTCTTTATACTTGCCCGAGAACAGGACAAGTCCGTTGTTGATTTATTGGGATCTTACGCTGGCGCCATGGGCTATGGTCAATTCATTCCCAGTAGTTACCGTGCCTACGCTGTCGACTTTAATGGAGACGCGTTTATCGATATTTGGGATGAGCCTGCAGATGCAATTGCAAGTATAGCGAACTACTTGTCGGTGCATGGCTGGAAGCCCTCGAAGCCCGTTTTGAGAGAGGTCACATCGATCAAGGATCTATCTCCGGCCCTGTTAAACAAGCAGCTCAAGCCGCACCTCAGTGTCGCAGCGTTAATCGATGGTGGGTTGGATCCAGCATTACTGAGCGATGTTGAGTCTGACGTATTGCTGAACCCCTTAAAATTTGAAGGCAAAGCGGGGCCAGAATATTGGTTGGGATATCCGAACTTCTATGTCATTACTCGCTATAACCACAGTCGACTCTACGCGATGGCGATTTATCAATTGAGCGAGCAACTCAGAGAGGGAGGCGCGCAGTGAGTATCAGACCATCGGGTCGTGCTGTGAAGTTGAGCATGAAAGGGTTGTTGGTTTTATTGCTCGCAGGATGCCAGTTTGATGGTCGGCAGATGGTTGCAGCGATGTCTGATGCGATGCGCCAGGACGACGACCTTAATGAGACCATCAGCGAGTCTTCCGCCGACGAAGGGGCAACCGGGGTCGAGAGTGCTGCGGATGAAGTGGCTGTGGATGACGCAAACCCAGAAATGACTTCAGATCAAGGCGAAGGGCTTGCATCTGATGATTCCAATTTAGAGCAAGCTCAACCATCAGGATTGGGCCGTGATCAATCTAAGGGTAGCCCGCGGCCGCCATGGAACAGTCCCTATGAAGTCTATGGGGATCGATACATCGTCAAGGAATCTTCTCGTAGATATCGGGAAGTCGGCATCGCTTCCTGGTATGGGAAAAAGTTCCAGGGCCGTAAGACGTCCAATGGTGAAATCTTCGACATGAACGCGATATCCGCGGCGCATAAAACCCTACCGATTCCAACCATGGTTCGAGTCACGAATTTGGATAATGGCCAAAAAATAGACGTTCGAATTAATGATAGAGGTCCTTTCCATGATGACCGAATCCTTGACCTGTCGTATGCCGCCGCGAAAGAATTGGGCTTTTCGGATCAAGGCACTGCGCCTGTCGTTGTTGAAGCATTGGATGCTTTGAATTATCCAGGAGAGGCGGCGACGCCCAAAAAAGCGCCAAACATTTATCTGCAAGCTGGAGCCTTTCAGGCTAAAAGCAGCGCCGACAAGCTTAAACGAGATATTGAGACAACGTTTATGTTGCAGCGCCTAAATGCCAAGGTCCGCGTGTTGGAGAGCGAGCTGGAAGCCGAAGTAAAGCTTTACAAGGTGTGGATTGGTCCCATACTGAGCACAAATCGAGAGACCATGATCTCCACGATTCTGTCCCAGATGGGGCTGGCGAAACCGGTCAAGGTCGTTGCAAATTAGCGCTTCGAACTCGTTGCCAGTAACATTGTCTCTCAAGCTGTGCTCTCCGATAGGACTCCAAGCATCATGAAAATTTTTGCCGTATTCTGTTTAAGTCTGGTTTCCATAACACTATCGGCTGCCCCCATTATTATTCCAGCGCCGCCACAACTCGCGACCGAAGGTCACATTTTGCTCGATGCGGCAACGGGGACAGTTTTAGTTGAGCAAAATTCGGAGGTGAGGCTGCCGCCTGCAAGCCTGACCAAAATCATGACCAGTTACATTACTGCCTCAGAAATCGAACAAGGCCGGATAGCCTTGGACGACGAAGTCCCAATCAGTGTAAAGGCCTGGAAAACCGGGGGCTCGCGTATGTTTGTTCGAGAAGGGACTGACGTTAAAGTCTCTGACTTGATTCGCGGCATTGTGGTGCAATCAGGCAACGACGCGAGTGTCGCGATGGCCGAATTTATCGCCGGTGATGAAACCGCCTTTGCAGATATTATGAATCAAATGGCAGCTCGGCTAGGCATGGAGAATTCAGAATTTCGCAATGCGACGGGTCTGCCCGATGAATCCCATTACACAACGGCTCGAGACTTGTCGGTGCTTGCAACTGCGCTGATCCAAGACTTCCCCGAGCACTACAAGATTTATCAGGAGAAATACTTTTCTTACAACGACATTCGACAGGCGAACCGTAATAGTTTGCTTTTTAGGGATGATTCGGTTGATGGCGTCAAGACAGGCCATACTCAGGCGGCGGGCTATTGTTTGGTCGCTTCTGCCGAAAAAGCGGACATGCGTTTAATCTCTGTGGTGATGGGAGCGACCTCTGAGCGAGCTCGCGCGGTTGAATCGCAGAAGCTGCTGAACTACGGTTTTCGTTATTATGAGTCGATTAAACTTTACGAGCCTCTGGAGAGTTTAAGGCAGGTAAGGGTTTGGGAAGGGTTGCACGAATCACTGGCTGTGGGTCTCGAGGATCTTGTGCAGCTCACAATCCCTCGAGGATCTAGAGGTACTCTCGAGGCCGACATCGTCCTCGAACCGATCATTCGTGCGCCAATCACACGTGGACAGGTGTTGGGGACCCTGACCGTTCGCCTGGATGGGGAATCACTTTTGGAGCGTCCCGTGGTTGCTTTGAATGGCGTCAAACCTGCTGGGTTCTTTGCAGGCCTCATGGATAGTTTTCAGTTATTTTTGCTGGAGACTTTTTCAGGCGACCCTTTAGCGCTCTGATCTATGGAGAATCCACCAAAAATCAGCTTTCCCTGTAACTATCCGATCAGAGTGATCGGTGTGAGCAGTGAGGCTTTTCGCCGTCAGGTTCTGGATGTTTTTCAGAAGTTTGACGCGGGGGTGGACAAGGATAAATTATCGTACCGCCCGAGTTCTGGAGGCACCTACGAGTCGATACAAGTGCAGTTTTTCGCTCAGAGTGAGGGACAGCTGCAAGCGCTTTTTGAGCAGTTGAAGCGAATTCCGGGTATTAAGATGGTGCTTTAAAATGCGCCAGATCGATTCTGAAATAATGGTCCGTCAGATGGGCCTGCTTAACTATAAGGATGGGCTCAAAGCGCAACAGGCCTTTACCCGGGCAAGGCACTTTGATGATCGTGATGAACTGTGGATTGTAGAGCACCCCTCGGTCTTTACCTTAGGCCAAGCTGGAAAAATGGAGCACGTGCTTAATCCCGGCGAGATCCCGGTGGTTCGATCAGATCGAGGTGGACAGGTCACCTACCATGGACCAGGCCAAGTGGTCATCTACCCGCTGCTCAATGTAAAACGGTGCAAGATGACCGTTCGGGGGTTGGTCTCAAGTCTCGAGCGCGCTGTGATTCATTGCTTGAAAGAATTTGGCCTGGAAGGGGAAACCCGTTCTGGCGCGCCGGGGGTCTACGTTGATGAGCGCAAAATCGCGGCTTTGGGGCTGCGTATCAGTCGTGGATTTAGCTATCACGGCTTGAGTGTTAATGTCGCTATGGATTTGGCGCCGTTCGAACGAATCAATCCTTGCGGGTATACCGATCTCAAGGTGACAGATTTCGTAAGAGAAGGGGTGGTGGTGACCCCGAAACAGGTGTCTGAACGCCTGATCACAAAGTTAAAACAAGAGATTTCTTTGGCAAGGACTGGAGAGACACCGATTGACCCATCTTTGATGGGTGCGAGTTAAGCGAGGACCAACGTGACCGAAAAAAAGAACCGATTGATTCAGGGTGAAAAACTGAGAGGGCTTGAAAAAGTTCGGAGGATCCCCGTAAAGGTCATACCCAGCGAAACCCTGCTTCGTAAACCGGATTGGATCAGAGTCAGGTTGTCTGCTGACCCTGAGGTCGCGCGGATCAAGGGAATCCTGCGAGAACGCAAGTTGGCCTCGGTGTGCGAGGAGGCCAGTTGTCCGAACTTACCTGAATGTTTCTCTCATGGTACGGCGACTTTTATGATCATGGGTGAAATCTGCACGCGCCGATGCCCTTTTTGTGATGTGGCCCACGGAAAACCTAATCCGCTAGATGTCGATGAACCCAGGCAACTTGCCGAAGCGGTTGCCGAGATGGGGCTGAAATACGTGGTTGTCACATCGGTAGACCGGGACGACTTAAAAGACAGTGGGGCGGCGCATTTCGCCGAATGCATCCGGGCAGTCCGAGCCCATAACCCCTCGACGCGCCTTGAAGTCCTGGTCCCTGATTTCCGCGGTCGGATGGACATTGCGCTTGAGATCCTTAAGTCAACGCCTCCCGACGTTTTTAATCACAACCTTGAGACCGTGCCTCGCCTCTACAAAAAAGCGCGACCCGGGGCTGATTACCAATGGTCGCTTGATCTGCTCGAACGTTACAAGCAGATCGCACCAAACGTGATTACCAAATCAGGCCTGATGCTAGGGCTTGGCGAGGCGACCGATGAGGTGATCGCCGTGATGGAGGACCTTCGGGCCCACGACGTCGATATGCTCACCCTCGGGCAGTATCTCCAGCCGAGTCGAGATCACCTAGCCGTGGATCGCTATGTCCACCCCGACGAGTTCGAGGCGTTAAAAGTTGAAGGTCTGAGGCTGGGATTCTCCCAGGTTGCCAGTGGGCCACTGGTCCGTTCTTCGTATCAGGCCGACCAGCAAGCTAAGGCGCATTGGCAGGACCGCAAGTAGGACAATCGGGTCGCTGCTTAAAAGTGAAGCTGTGCCATCGATTGGTCATGGCGTCGAAGGTTGTTAAACGGCCGGTATGATCCCGCGCGATGCCGAGAAGCAGTTTGAGGGTTTCCAGAGCGAGCAGGCTGCCGATGACACCGACGAGCGGTGCGATGACGCCGGTTGTCGCGCAGTTTTGCTCGGTTTGGCGTTGATCGCCGTAAAGACAGGCGTAGCAGGGGCTCGCTGACACATTCGGGTCCCAAATCATTTGTTGGCCTTCAAAACGAATCGCGGCCCCAGAGACCAAAGGTATCCGAGCCTCGACGCAGGCGCGGTTAATGGCAAAGCGTGTCTCAAAATTGTCGGTACAATCAACCATGACATCGACCTCGCGCGCTAAGGCTGCGAGACCTTCCGAGTCGAGACGTCGATCGATGAGATGGCACTCAGTGTTGACGTTGATCTGAGAGAGCGACGCTTTGGCGGACTCCACTTTCGGCGCTCCAAGGGCTGCCTCTGAATGAACGATTTGGCGTTGGAGGTTGCCCAGGTCGACCTGGTCATCGTCCACCAACGTCAATGTACCGACCCCGGAGGCCGATAAGTAGAGCGCAACCGGGCTACCCAGACCACCCAACCCAATGACGCCAACGTGAGACCTTAGCAGCCGCTCTTGTCCCGTTAAATCGACATCCGGGAGAAGAATATGTCGACTATAACGTAGGAGATCATCGTCTTTCATCATGCGCCTAATTGTCCGATAACAGCTCTAGGGTTCCCTGACAGGTCGCGCAATCCTTCGCTGTGCCAGCCCAAGGCGGTCATTGCGTCAATGACTGCAGACTGTTGATTATAACCATGCTCGAGCAGGAGGTGGCCGGTTTCTGTCAGGCGACCCCTGGCTTGAGAAATGATGGTTTTCAAGTCTTCAAGACCCCCATCGGCTGCAACCAGCGCCTGGCGAGGCTCATAGCGCAGCGCAGGAAGATGTGCATCATCCGGTGCAATGTAGGGGGGATTAGCAACGATGATATCGAACCGAGCATCAGCAAAACCATCCAGCCAGTTCGCTTGAACCCAAAACAGATTGCTGAGATTCCGACCGTTGTCTTGCGCGACGTTGAGGGCACGACTGCATTGATCGGTTCCAATGACGGTCCAGTGGGGTCGTTCCTTGGCGATCGATACAGCGATTGCACCTGAACCGGTGCCGAGGTCGATGAGGGTGCGATGGGGCTGTGTGCAGCGCTCTAAAATTGTTGCAATGAGGAGCTCGGTATCGGCTCTAGGGATTAAGGTGTCTGCAGTGACTTTAAATTCTGAGGTCCAAAAAGCTTGTCGGTTGAGCAGGTATGCCAGTGGGACCCCTGCGCGGCGTTGCTCTAGCATTGCCTTAAATAAGGTCAATTGAGTGGGTGAGAGCCTTTGATCTGATCGAGCTAGCAAAGCGGTTCTTGTGAGTCCAAGACAATGGCCCAGCAGCAATTCAACATCAAGGCGGGCGCCGGTATCACCGAGCATCTGCTTGGCTGTAGTGGTCAAAACCGCAACCGAATCCGTCTCAGTCATTGGGGTCCTGACTGAGAGCCGTCAGTAAATCAGCCTGGTGCTCGCTTCGAAGTGGCTCAATCACAGCGCTCAGTTCGCCTGCAATCACCTGGGACAGTCGGTGGAGCGTTAAGTTAATGCGATGATCAGTAACTCGACCGTCAGGATAATTGTAGGTTCTAATTTTCTCCGACCGGTCGCCGCTACCTACGAGAGATCTGCGCTGCTCAGCTTGTTCCTGATTTTGCTCGCTTTGCGCCTTATCGAGCAGCTTTGCCTGGAGCAAGCTCATGGCTCGGGCCCGATTTTTGTGTTGAGAGCGCTCGTCTTGGCATTCAACAACGATGCCGGTGGGAAGGTGGGTTAGCCGCACTGCAGAATCGGTTTTGTTAACGTGCTGACCACCTGCGCCACTAGCGCGATAAGTGTCAACCCGGAGATCCCCCTTGTCGATCTCAATGGCGTCGATGGATTCAATTTCTGGCAACACAGCGACGGTACAGGCAGAAGTATGAATTCGGCCTTGGGATTCGGTTTGAGGAACGCGCTGAACCCGATGCGCGCCTGATTCGAACTTGAGATGGCCGTAGACCTCCGCGCCTTCAAATCTTGCGATGACCTCTTTGTAGCCGCCGTGCTCGCCTTCGCGCTCGTTGATGATCTCCGTTTTCCAGCCGCTGGTCTCAGCATATCGGAGATACATCTTAAGAAGGTCGCCTGCAAATATCGCGGCCTCATCTCCCCCGGTTCCTGCTCTGATCTCGAGGAAAACGTTGTGCCCATCATTGGGATCTTTTGGCAGGAGTAGGATTTGGAGCGCAGCATCGAGCTTTGCGGATTCTTCTTGTAACTCTCGAAGTTCTTCCTCTGCGAGGGCTCTGATCTCTTCATCAGGCTCCTCGAGCATCAATTTGGTTTGGGCAAGGGCCTCAAGATTGGTCGTATAGCGCCCGAACTCATTGACCACAGGCTCTATTTCGGCGTACTCCTGAGAATATCGGCGGAACATGTCTTGGTTGTTAATAATATTGGGATCGCTCAAAAGGGCGGCTAACTCCTCGAATCGTTCTACAATCTGCTCGAGTTTTCGTTCCAAGGACGCTTTCATGGCTGGTGCTCCTCAGCTTCAAGTCCCAGCAGCTGCCGAGCCGTAACAAGGTCGGTCGTATCGCCCTCACTGATCAGTCGCCGGAGTTCGACACTGGGTTTATGAGCGACTTTTTGGGTGATCTGATTGGCGAGTAGCGTCAGCAGTTCTTCTGGGTCATCGCCTTGTTCTAATCGAACCAAGGCCTTCTCAAGCGCTTCACTTTTGACCGCTTCAAGTTGTCTGCGATAGCTGACCACGAGGTTTTGCCCGGCTCTGGTTTTTTCGTTGCGGACAAAGCGATCAATGGCGTCATTGATTATCGATTCGGCGTCTGCCGCTGCGAATTTGCGCTGATCAAGGTTCTCGCTGACGATGTTTTGTAGATCATCGAGGCTATAGAGATAGATATCTCGAAGACGGCCCACTTCAGGGTGGATGTCCCGGGGCACTGCCAAGTCCACCATAAAAATAGGGGCATGCCGGCGCGACTTGAGTGCTGGCTCGACCATCTCGGGAGTAATGAGCGGCCGATTAGCACCGGTGGCAGAAATAATCACGTCGAAGTTTTCGAGATGCGTGGCTAATTGTTCAAGGGGAAGGGTTCTTGCTCCCGCCTCTTTTGCCAAGGCGGCAGCTTTAGTCTCAGTTCTATTGGTGATGGTCAGTTGGCTGACGCCTGCATTCTGCAATTGTTTTGCGGAGAGTTGGATCATTTCTCCTACACCCACCAAAAGGCAGTGGCAGTCAGATAACTGAGTGAACAAATTCTGCGCTAGGCGTACAGCCGCGGCGGGCATAGAAATCAGGTGCTGGCCAATTTCTGTTTCTGTTCGAACCTGCTTAGCGACTTCAAAGGTTGATTGAAATAACCGATGCAGTCGGGTCGATACGGCGTCATGGGTCTTTGCTTGCTCAAAAGCGGTCTTGACCTGACCCAAAATTTGAGGCTCTCCCAGCACCATGGAATCGAGACCGCAAGCGACGCGCATCATATGGCGAGCGGCATCTGCCTCGATAAAGTGATAGAAGTGTGGTTTGAGCAGAGCGTGCTCGATACGATGGTGCGCTGCAAGCCAAGACTCAAGGACGCTGAGGGTATCGGGTTGACCCACCGTAATCACTTCTGTGCGATTACAGGTTGAAAGAATCACCGCTTCACTGCAGAGACCCGTGCTGCGCAGTTCCAAAAGGGCAGGGCGAATCTGATCAGTCGAGAAAGCGATAGCCTCCCGCAGTTCGAGCGGCGCTGACTCATGATTGATGCCAAGGACTAACAGGTTCATGGTATTTTCGTGTCACACCTAATCGGATGACTTTGCTCTCTCGTAAAATTACAATGGGAAGCTCGAAAGTCTTTGGGGCGAGCATGGTGCATTGTACGTTGCTTCGACCTGAAAATCAGGCGCTCAGATCGTTAAGTTTAAAGCAACCGAGCACCGAGAGTGAGGCAGATGAGAAAGACCAAATTAAAGTACGGGTTGCGGATAAAAAAATGAACGGATGGGGGCTAAAAATTCGTTGGCGTTTTTGGACAGGTTTGGCACTCCTGCCAATGGTGCTGGCCGGATGCGCCGGTCAAACGCAGTTGCCCCTTGATGTGCCTGTTCGTCCGGTCCCCCTTGCAGAAACACCTGAAGAAAACACGCAAGTTGCAGAACCCGTCGTTCGAGCCTTTCCAGAAGGCACTCTCCTGGCGCTTTTGAGTGCGGAAGTGGCAGGCTACCGCGGGAACTATCAGTTTGCGCTTGATACCTACCTGCTCGAGGCGCGCAAGACGCGAGATCCTGGCGTTGCAGCGCGGGTCACTCGTCTCGCAGCTTACATGAAGGACGATGAGGCCGTGCTCGAGGGAGCGGGGCTTTGGGTTGACGCCGATCAGCAGTCGCTGGAGGCTCGCCAGTTTTTAGCGGATCAGCTGGTCAAGCGGGGTCGATATGTCGACGCCCTCGGGCAAATGCAGGCGATTGACCGCTTAGGCGGCGAAGCCCAGTTCGATTTTTTCGCCTACCGCGCCTCAAGAATGGCGACAGAAGATCAAAAGGCGCTTTTGGCCGGATTAAAGGCAATGTTTTTGGAGAACCCATCAGAGCCGCAGGTATTGTTTTCTCAAGCGGCGCTGCTTGAGGCGCTAGGACGAATCGAAGATGCATTGGTGGTAAGCGACGCGCTTTTGCTGCTCAAACCGGAGGAACTCAATTTCATCATCCTGAAGGCGAACCTTCTAGGGCAGCTGAATCGAAGAGCCGAGGCAAGAGTCCTGCTGAGTGCAGCGCTTTCGCAAAACCCCGAACAGCTCAGGCTTCAGATGTTGCTGGCCCGCTCACTGTTGGAGGATCAATTATTGGTCGAGTCTAGGGCCGCTTATCAAAAACTGTACGAGGAGAGACCCGAAGACGGCGAAGTGCTATTCGCGATGGCGGTGCTCAGTATCGAAGCTGAAGACTTTGAACAAGCGCGCCTACACCTTTTGCGCTTGGTGCGAACCGGTCAACGCGAGAATCAGGCACAGTACTATCTGGGTCTGGTTGCAGAGCAGGCTGGGGACGCCGCTCTGGCCCTTCGTGAGTTCGGCAAGGTTGATGGGGGTTACGAATTCCTTTCTGCCCAAGGACGAATTGCCGATTTGATTCGCACGACCCAGAGCATGGCGGATGCTAGGGCCTTTCTTTCGGCCAGAAAGGAGGTTCATCCCGTGCTTCGGCCCCAGCTTGACCTGATTGAAGGCCAGCTCTTGTCGCAGTCCGGAGATCAGGACGCGTTGTTTGAGCATCTTGATCGAGCCGTCGCACTTGCGCCGGATGATCTGTCCTTGCTCTATTTTAGAGCGATGAGCGGACAAAAATTCAACCGGTTAAAGGTTTTAGAGCGAGATCTGCGACAAATCATTGTGCTGGATCCAAGTAATGCAGATGCGATGAATGCGCTCGGGTACACGCTTGCAGACCAAACGGACCGTTTCGATGAAGCGTTGGAGTTGATCAGCGAAGCGCTCAGGCTCAAACCGGACGAGCCTGCGTTTATTGACAGCATGGGATGGGTACTCTACCGGCTAGAGCGCCTTGATGAGGCCCTGGTCTATCTTGAGCGGGCGTTAGACCTCTTTCCGAATGATGAGGTTGCCGCGCATTTAGGCGAGGTGCTTTGGGCCTCAGGTAAGACCCGTCAGGCCAAGCGCGTCTGGAACGCGTCGCTGGTTGATTTTCCAGAGAGTCAGTACCTCAAAGCTGTGCTGAAGCGATTTCTTGATCGATAACCCGGCGCAGGGTTGGTCCTTTACTGTAGTACTTGCTGCAATGATTCTCATGGCTGGGTGCCAATCAATCCCAAACGAGGAGCGCTGGACAGCCATATCTGGGCCCCAAAGGATCGAGGGGCGCTTATCGATTACTGGGATCAGGACCAATCCTTCTTTTTCTCTTGAACGGCTGAGCCCAGACCGTCAAATCTTCCGCGCTTTTGGGATCATGGGTTTGGGAGAGGTCTCGGTGTTGTATGACAAGGGCGAGCCGGTAGAAGGCCGATTCGAAGGAAAACGACTATCTGCTGAGCAAATGCAGGAAACTCTGAGATTGAAGACTGGGCTAGAGGTGCCGCTTGCAGTCCTGCCTGCCTGGATCCAGGGCAGAGCAGATTCGCGCTGGGACTCCCGCGGGTCTCCGGAGGAGTTCAAGCAATTGGGTTGGCAAGTCCGACGAGTCATCCAGACAGAGTCGGGTATCCCTAAGAGAACGGAGCTGACGAAGGGCGAACTGAAGATCGTCGTTGGGGTTCAGCGATGGCAGTAGCCCCACCCGTCAAGCTTTATGCGCCAGCTAAGTTGAATCTTTTTTTGCACGTTGTCGGACGAAGGGCCGATGGATACCACGAGCTCGAATCCGTGTTTCGGAGCATCAGTTTGTGTGATGTGATTACGCTTGAGCAGTCATCCCACGGTCGTGAAATTTCCTTGACGGCGCCCTCAAAGTTAGGGGATCCCAGTGACAATCTGATGTTTAAAGCGGCGCAAAGACTGCAAGATACGTCCTCGAGCGCTCCTGGCGCAAATATCCTTCTAGAAAAGAACATCCCTGTCGGCGCTGGGCTTGGCGGCGGCAGCAGCGATGCGGCGGCAACGCTGATTGGGTTAAACGCCCTGTGGTCGCTCAATTATGACCTTAATGACCTTAAGGCTCTGGGTGCCGAAATTGGTGCTGATGTCCCCTTTTTTGTAGAAGGCCATGATGCTTGGGTAGCGGGAATTGGTGAGGTGCTCGAGCCGATCAAATTGCCAGAGGCATGGTACTTCGTTGTGTTCCCGAACGTTTTGGTGCCAACCGCGCAAATCTTTAGTGATCCTCATTTGACACGTGACACCCAGCGAAGCAAAATAGCGCGCTTTCTGCAGTCTCCCGCAGGGCCCGGTTGGAAAAACGACCTAGAGAGCGCAGTGCTGGCAAGCTTTCCAGAGGTTGGGAAGTTAAAAAACTGGTTAAGCCGCAGAGGCGCTGCTAAAATGTCTGGGTCGGGAAGCGCCTGTTTCATCGAGGTTAAATCGAGAGAAGCGGCAGAGGCACTGGCCGAAACGTTACCCGAGACGTGGCAGGGATTTGCCGTAAGCGCGGGGGCGGTTGAGCCGCTGCAGGCCCAGGTCAGGAGGCTGCTGGCAGAGTGAAGGCAGCAACGCTTGCACTCGGATCAGCACCGAAAGTGCTGGGCGGTAAGGGCAAAAGGAAGCAAAGGCAAAAAGCTGTATAAGTAAAAAGCTGTACAAGTGAAAAGCTGTAAAAGTAAAAAGCCGTGAAAGTGTCAAGCAGTAAAGGTTAACAGCAGTAAAGACAAGCAGCAGTGAATTTAAGTCGCTGCAGAAGCGACAACGATAAGTTGTCAACCCAGTTGGTGCGATCGAGCAATGAGCGTGAAGCATCAACAAAGTGTTTCGGATTGGGGTGTCGCCAAGTTGGTAAGGCACAAGGTTTTGATCCTTGCATGCGGGGGTTCGAGTCCCTCCACCCCAGCCACTTTCTAAGCCTAAGGCGGATCCAAATCGTGGCTGAATTAAAAATCTTTACGGGCAATGCCCATCCGGTTTTGGCGACTCGGGTGGGGGATCGACTTCGAATCGATCTTGGTGACGCACAGGTGGGCCGTTTCAGCGATGGCGAAGTCAGCGTTGAAATTAACGAGAACGTTCGCGGTAAAGATGTCTTTATCATTCAACCAACTTGTACGCCCTGCAATGATAATTTGGTAGAGCTGATTGTGATGGTCGACTGTTTGCTGCGAGCGTCCGCAGCCCGGATCACAGCGGTCATTCCTTATTTTGGTTATGCCCGTCAGGATCGGCGGGTGCGATCGGCGCGAGTGCCTATTACGGCAAAGGTCGTCGCCGACATGTTAACCAGCGCGGGCATCAACCGCGTTTTGACCATGGACTTGCACGCAGATCAGATCCAGGGCTTTTTTAACGTTCCTGTTGATAATATTTATGCAACGCCCGTTCTGTTGGTGGATATCGAGCGACAGATCGAGCAAGGCAAGTATGAGGACGTTATGATCGTCTCGCCAGATGTCGGTGGTGTTGTCAGAGCCCGGGCGATCGCCAAGCAGCTGAACGACGCAGATTTGGCAATTATCGATAAGCGGCGGCCTAAGGCCAATGAGTCAGAAGTGATGCATATCATTGGAGACGTAAAAGGGCGAACCTGCATTTTGGTCGACGATATTGTCGACACGGCAGGAACCTTGTGCGCAGCGGCCGGGGCACTTAAAAAAGAAGGCGCGATTAAGGTTGTGGCCTATTGCACACACGCCGTGCTCTCTGGGAAGGCGCTTGATAACATCGCGCATTCCGAGCTCGACGAGCTGGTGGTCACCGACACCATTCCCCTCAGCGATGCTGCGCAAAAGCTATTGAAGATCCGGCAATTGACCATCGCCGAGGAGTTGGCAGAGTCGATCCGTCGGATCAGTAACGAAGAATCATTAAGTGCCCTGTTTGCCAAACGCATCCAGCCGGCACTTTTTTAACGCACTACATCAGTAGTGTAGACCCCCGCCCGTCGTGGTCGCAGCGACGCGTGGATTACCAAGGAGAGCAACATGGCAGCTGAATTTGAGCTACAAGCCGAACTGAGAGCAGATCTAGGGAAAGGTGCGAGCCGCCGCCTACGACTGCAGTCTGATCTAGTTCCGGCCATTATTTATGGCGCGGGCAAAGATCCCCAATCACTTTCGATCCCGCACAAGGATCTCGTCAAAGCCACCGAAAACGAGGCGTTTTTCTCGCATATTCTTACCGTGAACGTGGCTGGAGAAAAGCAGAGCGCGATCATTAAAGATTTGCAGCGTCATCCAGCGAAGAGCCGGATCCTACACGCGGACTTTCAGCGAATTCTTTTGGATCAAGCGATCTCGGTAGAAGTACCCTTCCACTTCTTGAACGAAGAAGGTTGTGTGGGCGTGAAGACGGGTGGTGGACAGATTTCCCACAACATGACCCAGATAACGATCAGCTGTCTGCCGGGTGCACTTCCAGAATTTATCGAAGTAGATCTGCTTAATATGGAATTAGGCCAAGCGCTGCATATGAGCGATATCACCTTACCCGAGGGGGTCACGATTCCCGCTTTGGCTCAAGGCGCTGATTATGACCAAGTCGTGGTTTCAGTGAACGTTAACAAGCGTGCAGAAGCCGAGAAGGCTGCTGAAGCGGAAGAAGAAGCCGCACCCGACGCTCCGCCAGCCGCTGAGGAATAAACCCGCCTTTCAAGGAAGGTTGCATGACCGTCCAATTGATTGTTGGTCTGGGCAATCCAGGCGACAAATATGCCAGCACCCGCCACAACGCGGGTGTTTGGTTTTTAGAGGCGATCCAAGCGCGCTACGGTTGCACGTTTAAATCAGAGAAAAAGTTCTTCGGCGCGTATACCTCTGTCGTTATCGAGGGCCACGAAGTTCGGCTGCTGATGCCCAGCACTTATATGAATGAAAGTGGTCGTTCTGTCTCGGCGATGATTAAATTTTTTCGCATCGATCCAGATAACCTGATGGTTGCTCATGATGAGCTCGATTTGGCACCTGGAGTTGTCAAAATTAAGGCGGGGGGTGGTCTAGCGGGTCATAACGGCCTCAAGGACATCAGCCAGTCTCTGTCCGGGTTTAAGGCGTACAAACGGCTAAGAATCGGGATCGGGCGACCAGGGGCCGGCGATGTGACGCATTATGTGCTGAAGCAACCAGGCGGGGAAGATCGACAATTGATTGATGCGAGTATTGAGCGAGCGCTGAGCGTCCTGCCAGATTTGGTAACCGGCCGCGCCGAGTCAGCAATGCTGAAATTGCACACTCGCTCCGAGATCGCGCCAGTTAGAGAGTAGTTGGGAGAAGTACAATGGGATTCAAGTGCGGCATTGTCGGGTTGCCGAACGTTGGCAAATCAACGTTATTCAATGCCCTTACTAAAGCGGGTATCGCAGCAGAAAATTTCCCTTTTTGCACCATTGAACCTAATTCAGGGGTTGTGCCGATGCCCGACCCTCGGCTCGACGCGATTGCAGATCTGGTTCAACCTCAAAAGGTGATTCCAACCGCAATGGAATTTGTTGATATAGCGGGACTGGTAGCCGGCGCTTCTAAAGGAGAAGGGCTGGGTAATCAATTCTTAGCAAACATCCGTGAAACCGATGCAATTGCTCATGTTGTGCGCTGTTTTGAAGATGAAAATGTCACCCATGTCTCGTCAACCATTGATCCGGCTCGGGATATCGAAATCATCAATACTGAACTTCAGTTAGCGGATCTAGAAACCTTGGAGAAGGCGCTGGCCCGGGTTCAGCGAGTTGCAAAGAGCGGCAATAAAGAAGCCTTAGTTGAAATGGAGGTTTACTCGGGTCTGCTCGAGCACATCAATCAAGGACTGCCGGCGCGAACCCTCGAAATAGCGGATGAGCAGGTTGTTTGGGTGCGTCAACTGCACTTACTCACCATGAAAAAGGTGCTTTTTATTGCCAACGTAGATGAAGACGGTTTTGATGATAATCCGCTGCTGTCGGCGGTTGAGTCGATCGCTGAGGCTGAGCAGGCCGAGCTGGTTGTGATTTGTAATAAACTCGAGGCAGAAATTGCCGAGCTTGATGATAATGAGAAAACGGAATTTTTGACTGATCTTGGTATGACTGAGCCGGGGCTAGACCGGGTGATTAGAGCGGGTTACACCTTGCTCGGCTTACAAACTTTTTTTACCGCCGGTCCAAAAGAAGTCAGAGCCTGGACGGTCCGTCAGCAAGCGACGGCGCCAAAGGCTGCTGCGGTGATCCATACCGATTTTGAGAAAGGCTTTATTCGTGCTGAGGTCATTGGTTATCAGGATTTTGTAGAGAGCAAAGGCGAGGCGGGTGCTAAAGAAGCGGGTAAATGGCGTCTTGAAGGGAAAGAGTATTTGGTTCAGGACGGTGATGTTGTCCACTTTAGGTTCAACGTTTGATGAAAGTATTGAGACATTGGCAGCAGATTGGGTTTCTACGGCAACTTCTGCATGGCGCCGCGCTGATATCGGGGGCATTACTGCCGCTTGGCGGGGCCCCGGACTACACAGCGACCTGGGACCTTTTTTTCAATGGGGTTTTGCCCGCGATGGTGCCGATATTGCTGATCTTGATTGGCTTTGATGTGATGATGTGTAAGGTGCTGGCTGACGGGACAGATGAGCAGGAATCTAAGCGTTTAAGGAATATCTTGATAAGCCACTATTGGGTCTCGGCGCCAGTGTTTTTAGTATTTTTAATGTTTATTGCACCGTCTCTCATTCCTTGACAAAGAAAGGGCATCACAGGACAATCTCGCCTCGTTTTTAATCGTGGCTACGTAGCTCAGCTGGTTAGAGCACAGCATTCATAATGCTGGGGTCGGTGGTTCAAGTCCACCCGTAGCTACCAACTCGCTTTCTTCGCAAAGC
>MDTB01230872.1_pt1 | contig 44744 bp, 43 predicted proteins | sample 811161 | NCBI WGS metagenome assembly MDTB01 (sample SAMN05326650, study PRJNA326480) | marine metagenome | isolation source: seawater | place: Mediterranean Sea | collected 2009 | reverse complement strand
TCTTCCGTATCTTAAGATAAAGTACCATCGGCGCTGAAGGACTTAACTTCCGAGTTCGGGATGGGATCGGGTGTGGCCCCTTCGCAATAATCACCAGGCGGCAATTTATAGTATTTTTATTACAAAATGTAAACAATTTAAAATCAAGTTATTCTGAATTTATTAAACAATTTTCCAAATTATTACTTGTTAAAATAGCCTTAATTCCACAATAATAAAAGAATAATTTGTACAGTAACTTTACTAATAATTGTACAAAAACAGTTGAAATGAATAAAAGTATTTTTTTGTTATGATTTATAAATTTAATTTTTTAAAAATTATTCAATATTTGTTTTATCTATTTCCAATCTCCCTAATTCTAGGCAGCATGATTGTAAATATAAATATGTTTCTGTTCCTGATTTTCGGTTTTATTTACGTTATAAAAAATAAAATTAAAATTATATTTGATCTAAAAAATTTATTGTTACTATCTTTTTTTTTAACAATTATATTATCTTCGTTTATAAATGTTGAATTAATAGGTGAAATCAATTTTTTAAAATCTATTCTCTTAATTAAATTTTTTTTAATTTTTGTTTTAATTGAGTCTTTATTGATCGATGATAAATTGAAAATTAATGTTTTTTTTAAAATTTGTTTAATATTTATTATTATAGTTTCCCTTGATATAATATTACAATTTTTTATTGGTAAAAATATTTTTGGTTTTGAACCTTGGGAGGGGAGAATAACTGGATTGTTCGGATCTGAAGCAATAGCAGGTGGTTATATACAAAAGTTTTTCATTTTTTCATTAATAAGTATTTTTACTATAAAATTTTTTAAAAGTTATTATAAAGATTTTTTTCAAGTATCAATAATTTTAATTTTGCTTTTAGCATCATCGCTAGCAAGTAACAGAATGTCTTTTGCAATTGTTTTTGCTCTAGTGATATTTTTAATTTCATTTTATAAAATAATAAGAAAAAAAATTTTAATCTCATTTTTAATTTTTTTACCCATATTTTTACTCATTTTCAAAAATAATACAGAAATAAAATTATTGTATTCTCATTTTTATGAAAATGTAGATATTATTACAAATAAAACTTTTGAAAAAATTTCGTCAGATAAAAAAGATAATTTAGATTATTCAAATACAAGTCATTTAAAAATTTTTTCAACCTCTTTTAAATCATTTAATGATAAAAAAATTATAGGGAACGGGTTAAAATCTTACAGATATAAATGCATTGATTTTGTACAAAAAGGTGTTGGGGTTTGCTCTACACACCCCCATAATTATCATTTAGAAGTATTACATGATACAGGTATAGTTGGGTTCGTTTTTATTTCTTTATTTGTATTAATATTAATAATATCAAAATATAAAAATTTATCCTCATCAAATATATCTTATTTAAATAAGTTTATCATTTCGTTGATATGCTTAAATTTTTTAATTGAAATATTTCCTATTAAATCTTCTGGTAGTTTATTTAGTACTTGGACTGGAACAATTTTATGGATATCTGTTGCACTCACAACTTATAACGGTGACTTAAAAAAACAAAAATGAGTAATAACTTCACTTACATTTTTTCTTTTATTTTAATATCATTATTAATTACTTTAGGTTTAATTCACCCAACTAACTTTTGGTTTGATAACACTCAGTGGTTACTGGGATCTTCTGATTTGACTAACTCACAAATTAGTTGGCAATATTTTAAGTTGGATGATTGGAGATTTCCGTTGGGTAAAAATCCAAATTACGGAATGGAGGTTGCCAATTCAATAGTTTTCACTGATAATATTCCGTTATTCGCAATATTATTTAAGGTTTTAAACTTTATTATTTATGAAAATTTTCAATATTTTAGTTTTTGGGTATTTCTATGTTTATTTCTACAACTGTTCTTTTCCTACATTTTAATATTAAAATTCACTGATAATAAATTTTATTCCTTTTTAGGAAGTTTTTTATTTTTACTATGTCCATTTTTAATTTTTAGATTGGTACACCATTTTTCTTTAGGTGCTCACTGGCTGATTCTTTACGCTTTTTATATCTGCTACTGTGCAGAGGAAAAAGTAAAAAATTATCATTGGGTTATACTTATATCTCTAAGTCTTCTAATTCATCTATATTTTACTGTTATGATATTCATAATTTATTTTTGTTTTAAAATAGAAGAACTAGTAAATAAAAAAGATTTTAAGATTTTATTTTCTCCTTTTTTAAAAATTACATACGCATTAATAGTTATGTTTATAATTGGTTATTTCGAGTCTTCTCCAATGAATTCAGTTTCTTCAGGCTATGGGGAGTATAAATTAGATATGTTAGGGTTTTTTGATCCTAAGGCTGAAAATACAAAAATGTGGTCAATCTTTTTAAAAGATATAGATGGAACTCATTTAGAGGGATTTAATTATGTTGGGCTTGGAAATGCGATGATTTTGTTTTTGGCTGTTATTCTGTATTTAAAAAATTATAAAAAAAAAAAAATAATTCCTATTAATATTTTAAAAATATCAAATTTATATATTCTTATTTTTTTAATCTGGGCATTGACTACTAACCTTTCTTTTATGGGTAAAGAGATATTTAATATTGATTTACCAAAATATCTTTTTGGATTATTAAGTATTTTTAGCTCAACTGGCAGGTTTGCCTGGCCTGTGATTTATATCTTTTTGTTTATTTCAATCGTTTATATCTTTAAAAATTTTCAGAAAACCAATTCTATTTTTATAATATTAGTATTGTTGTCCATTCAACTTACAGATGTTGTAGCAGGAATAAAAAATAATTCCTTTAAACAAACTGAGAGATACGATCATGATCCAATTTGGAATTTAATTGAAAAAGACTTTAAAAGCTTACGAACAACTTATCTGTATCACAACTATGGATCAATTTTTAGTAATTTGAGCAAAATTTTAGGAAATTTGCAAAATATAAAAACTGATATTACGTTGAATGCCTCATTAGATAGAACAAAAGCTTCAAAGATTAGATATAATTTAACGCAAAATATTAAAAATAATATATTAGATGATGACACTGCTTATATAGTAGATAATTTAGGACATTTAATACAGCTAAAACATTTTTTTAGTAAAAAAAATGTTGGTTTTTTTTACAGAGATAATTTTTGGATTATGCTTCCTAATAAAAAAAAGGAAATGAAAAAATTTGATATAGAAAAATTAAATCAAATTAATTTTATGAAATTAAAATTAAATAAAGAGCATAAAATAAAGTTTAAGAGTCAACTATTGGGTTTCGGGTGGACTCATAACTTCAATAAAGATGGGGCTTGGACAGAAGGCCAAGACTCTTATTTAAATTTCAAATCACCTGAGACAGAGAGTAATAAAGAGTTACTTTTAAGTATTAGACCTTATCAATCTAATAATAATAAAAATTTTGAATTAGAAATTTTTTTAAATGATAACTTGATTAAAAAGGTAAATTTTTATGGTAATAAAAAATTACAAGTTATTAGGATTCCGATAAAAAAAAATATAAGTAACAAAAATTACGTACTTAATTTCAAGCTTAGTAATCTTATTTCGCCTTATGATAAGTTTGAGAGTCCTGATGCAAGAAAACTTGGTATACTTTTAAAATCTTTGCAAATTAAGGAGGTTTTGTGAAATCAATTTCCATCATAATTCCGTGCTTTAATGACGAAAATAAGATAATTAAAAGCTTAAATTATTTAAAAAATAAACTTAAAAAAATTAAAATAAAATATGAGCTTATAGTAATAAATGATGGTAGCTCAGATGATACTTTAATAAACTTAAAAAAATTCAAATCCAATAAAAATAAATTTAGAATTGTAAATAATAATAAAAATTACGGTAAGTCTTATTCTATTAGAAAAGGACTTAAATTTTCAAAGAGCGACTACGTGATTATAATTGACAGTGATTTACCCTACTTCAGTTCTTTAAATAAGGTTTTGAAAAAATTAAGTGAAAGTTTTGACTTTGTTTTTATAAACCGTAGACACAAAAGTAGTCATATAACTAATAAAAATTTGAATTTTTATCAGAGAAGTAGGTACTTTATTGGTTATTTGGTTAGTTTGGCAATTAGATTTTTCCTCAATATGAATATTGATGGGGGGGATACCCAATCAGGATTAAAAGGATTTAAAAAGATTAAAAATTTCAAAAAATTGAAATTTATTTCTTCAAAATTTTTTTTGGATCTCGAAATTATGTATTATTACAATAATTTGAATAAAAAATTTTTTTCTGTTCCTGTAAAATATAAAATTGATGATAATTCATCTATAAAATTATTTGCTTTTAAGAAAAATTTTGAAATTCTGATTGAATTAATTAAAGTGATTTCGTATTTAAAAAAATAATTATTTTTTCACACATTCAATATAGCTATAAAAAGACAAATTGTGTAACGGTAATATAAATGGACTTCGTTTAAATTTTGATATTCTAAAAAAATTTTTTAACACTACTAAAATTTCTTTTTGTGTATTTAAATGTTCGTGACTCATTATTTTTGAGTAATTTAATCCGTATTTAAGTTTAAAGCTGATGCCTGTGGTCAGTTTCCAGCCAAATTTGAATGCAAATTCGCCTTCGCAGGGTATAGCTATTTGCATAATTCCATCTTTATCTAGAAGTGCGTGGCACTTTTTAACTATTTCAGGGAGGTTTTCCAAATGCTCAAAAGTCATGATGGAAATTATTCTATCATATTTATTATTTTTAATTTGAAAAATTGAGTCATAAAATCTGTTAACTTTTTTTTTTTCATCACTATTGATAAATAAATTTTTAAAAGGCTCTACTACATCATATAATGAAATATTTTTTTCATATTTAAGATGATTCAGAGTTCCGGCTCCAATTTCTAAAATTTTATCACTTTTAACATTTGTTTTTGATACTATTTTGTGTGCCCAGCTTTCCATATAACTACTTAGAAAATTAGTTAAACCCTTGCCATCTCTATTGTTTTTGTAATGTTCTTCGTAAACCTTTAGATATTCTTTTGAAAGTGGTGTTCTATATTTAGGGTATTTTTTTTTAAGTGTTAAATAGTCCATAAATTAATATAACCGAGGCAATGATGTTATTTTTGACAAAACATCGTCTAAATTAAAGCCGATTATTTCACTAAAATTTTTTAATACATCATACTTGAAATTGTTATCTTCTTTTGCCATCAGTAATCCATTTTCTCTTGTCAAAAGACCTTCGCAAATTTGATTTGATCTAAAATTATCGAATTCAGAAAAGCCTGCAAGAGTATAATAGATAAAATTGTTAAAAGTAGTTTGACCATCCCCCATCCTCCACTGATTTTTTCCATATGCTAAATCATTTGACCAATTATACTCATTTTTAAGAGTATCGATAATTAGTTCTTCATCCCATTTTACATAATTATAAAAATGTAATGAATTTTCTTTTCTTATAAAACTTGAGAGAAATCCTTGAAAATTATCCAGTAATGCAAGATTTATATAACTTGGGTTGATTAGAGTTTGAGTGCTATAAAAATAAAACATTTTTAATTTATTTAGTAAATTATATGAAGACATTCTTTGATTATTTTGAAGTTTTTGATCGATTCCTGCAAACCCAAGAAAAAACTCTCTTTGTTCAAGTTGATAACCAGTAAATTGAATTACAAGTTTAATTTTATTTTCTTTTGCGATTATATCTCCATAGTCCATAAATGGCTTATCGCCTGCTTGAATGACTGGGAGCATGCCTAAATGAGGTCTTTTTAGCCATGCCATAATATTGTTTCTGACATAATTTCTTTTTTGCTTAATATTTGCAGATCTAATAATATGCTCAATACCCAATTTCCCGCACAATTTAGCTTGGTTTACTCTTGAAATATCTGTTGTAAGACCCCAATCATAGGTAAAAGCAATTGGATTCATTTTAAATTTTGTTTTTAAAAGGTGTAGACCATAACTGCTGTCTCTTCCCCCGCTTAATCCAACAACGCAGTCAGGTTCTGAATTTTTTGATCTATATTTGTCTAAAATATTCATAAGAGAATCCTCACCTAGATATTCTTGTTTTTTATAGTCTCGAAAATAATTAGATACTCCATTTTTATCAAAATTGATAAAAGGGTATGTCGAAGGCAGTATACACTTTGTGCATTTCTGAAGATCTTCTCTTCTCAAATTTTCCTGGGTAATATTATCAAAAATTGCATAATCATTTTTTTTTAAGAAATAATTTTTATTTAAAACCTCTTTTTCAACAATCTTTAATTCGTCGGTAAAAATAATATTTTTATCAACTATTTTTTTAATTTGTTCTTTTTTAAAATTAAATTTATATTTTGATTTTACCAGAAAACTTTTCAGAATATTTTTTTCTGATGCATATATTAGGTGATTTTCATTAATTAAATAATATAGTGATCCACAGTTAGAAGTTAAAAAGTTTAATTTTATATCTGGAACTCTAAAATAAATTGAGTAATTACCTTCTATATTATTTAAATATTCATCTAAATTTTGTAAAAAGTTTTCTCTGCTTTGTGAAAATAAATAGCTTAAATTTTCAAATAATAGAAGTGAGTCACTCTTTACTTTGTAACCTTCTAAATTTTTTTTTTGTGCATTATCACTTTCATTTTTATAATTTCTATCAACTATTATTCCATTATGAGTTCCAATAATATTTTTTGTTATAATAGGTTGATTATTATCTGGTAAAAATTTTGTTCCATTTGTCACTAGCCTTGTTTGTCCATTAATCAAGAGAGGATTATTTTCTAAAATATTTTTAAAAAATAACGAGATGTAATTTTTATAATCTTTTCTTTTAATACCTTCTGAGGGGTCTAAGTTAAGTTTGAAAATTTTTTCATTTTCACCATTTGACATTGAAACGCCAAATGTATCTTGTCCTCTGGCTTTACTTAAATTTGAGAAGAGTTTAATATCTTCTTTGATCTTCTCTTGATCGATCTTGTTAACACTTTTGAAGTTAATTCCGAAAATACCACACATTAATTAATCTTATTTTTTAAATATTTAGAAGATTTAATTATAATGAAAACTAGAAAAAAAACTATAATTAAGGAAAAAAGATATTCAAAGTCAAAAATATCAGTAAATTCAAAGTTTTCAAATGATTTATAATCTTCGATGTGTTTTCCAATTTTATTTAAAACGTAAATTATGGGTAACTCAGATAGAATAACTGCATAAAGAAATAGATTAAAACTTTTAATGATTGAACCAAAAAATATATTATGAAAAAAGTATGGTAAAATGTACCTGCTAGAAGCAATCATCAAAAAATTGAAGTTATTATTTTTGTTTAAATTAATTTTTTTATACAAATTTTTATAAATAGAATACTTTTTAAAAAAAATTGAAAATATTTTACTAGTCCTAAATAGTATAGATGAGCAGATCACTATTAAAAAATATGAGAAAAAAAGACCAAAATCACCTAATAAAAAACCGTTTGCTATTATCAACGGAGAAGTTGGCACAGGGGTTAAAAAAAGAATTAAATTAAATATTACTAATAATGATATGAATAAAGTAAAATTACTATTTTTATAATCAATAATAAAAGTAAGTCCTTGATAAAAAAAAGATCTTAAACTTTCGTAATTTAAAATACAGAATAATAAAAAAATAAACGCTAAAAAAAAAAATAAAAAATTATTTTTCATTTTAATGATAGAAATCGATTGTTTTTTTTAGACCTTGACGTATTTTAAATTTTTGCTTAAATCCCATTTTTTTTATCTTATTAATATTGGGAAAACGCACGAGTGTTCCACCTTTTTGTATACTAGTTTTTTTAATTTTGATCTTTTTTTTTAATATATCAGAAATTATAAATGCTAATTTCTTAATATTTAGTTTTTCAGAAGTCCCGATATTATAAATTTCAAGATGTTTACCTTTTTTTAAAATTAAGTCAAAAGCATCTATAAAATCATTAATAAATATGAATGATCTAATTTCATTTCCCGTGCCTTGAATTTTAAAATTATTTTTCTTAGCTGTAATTTTTTTAAATCTATTAATAAACTCGGGAACCACATGTTCATTTCCCATGTCGGGTCCATAAACATTGTGTGGTCTAAATATTACTAATTTTTTAAAATATCTTTTTCCATAATGTATTCCCATGAGCTCAGTAAGTATTTTTCCACCTCCATAAGAATATCTAGGGTTATATATATCCGGTATTTTTAAACTTTCGTTTTCGTCTGTGGGTATTTTCGATGGTGTTTGATAAACTTCAGAACTTGATGCAAGTATAAGTTCTTTAATTTTACGTTTCTTACAAACATCTAAAACATTAGTAATTCCTTTAACGCCTATCTCTAGAATTTCAGCTGGTTTCTTGTAAAAAAATTTCGTTCCATTTATATATGCAAGATGAATGACTGCATCTATTCCTCTACACGACTTGTAAAATTTCTCATAATCTCTAATATCTCCATTGATTATTTTTAAATTTTTACTTTTCAATAAAACTCTTTTTTTTTTGCCCCTAGATAAATTATCAAAGATTACTACGCTGTTTCCTTCACGAATTAAATAATTACTTATAGCTGAGCCAATAAAACCTAAGCCACCTGTTATTAAATATTTTTTATTTTTTTTTTGCATTTTTAACACCCCATATAAACCATTTTAAATATTCTTTAATCCAGGAAACTGGTTTAAAAGTTGATTTTCCTCCAAATAGCCTATCAACAGATTTAAATGGCACTTCGCTTACTTTATAATTTTTTATAAATACTTTTATTGAAAGTTCAAAAGCGAATGCCCAACCTATTGGTTTTGACTCTAACACAATACTATTCCAAACATTTTTTTTCATCATTTTAATTCCAGTAGTACTGTCAGAAAAAGGATAGTTTGTTAATAATTGAAAAGTTCTATTAGCGGTCCAAGATAAAATAGATCCTATAAAAGATCCTCCTATTCTTTTTCCGCCTAAAGAATATCTCGTGCCGCTTATAAAATCACAATTCTCTTTGGTTATTAAATTCATCATCTCTTCTATTGCTAGAATGGGAAATATATCGTCGACAACTGTAATTAAAAAAATATCATAAACAGACTCCTGAACTCCTTTATCTATTGCATATTTAACGCCACGCTTTTTTGAATTATATAAAGCTTTTACATTGGGCAACTCTGCCTCTAATTTTTTAGCCTCTTCTACAGAATTATCCGTCTCACTATCGTAAACAATTATAACTTCATTCTCGAAGTTTAGAGATGATTTTAGAAGTCTTACCATTGTTGATAAGCTTTCTTTCTCATTAAAAACTGGGATAATTATTGATAATTTTTTTTCCATTTTTTTTTAAGCTTTGTAAATTTTGATATATTTAATGATGCATCTTTAGCAAGTATAAAACTTAAGTCTTTGATGATATCTTTTCTTTTACAAGGCTTGATTTTTTGTTTGTATTTTACATAATTTTGATAATCAGACTGCCTTTTTGATCCAATATTTATAACTCCTTTGAAGGGTGAATTGGCAACTAAATAAATTTCTTTAACTAATTTTTTTACCTCGATCATTGATGTATAAATATCAGTAGCTGCTGTATCAAACTTAATTTTGTTTTTATCAAAAAATCTTGTTCTGATAATAATGGAATTAGAGTATTTTTTAACAATTTTTTCTGCAAAATATTTTGTCCATCCATAAATATTGTAAGGTTTTAAGGTTGATTTTTCTTTATAATTGCCTTTAGTAGAAGGATATACGCCGTCGGTAGAAATATGTATTAATTTAATCTTTTTATAATTATCTTTGTTAAGTTTTTTTAATTCATTTACTAAATTTAGAGCTCCATAAATATTAATTTTTTTTGCTAAAGTTGGTTTTTGCTCACAAATTTTTATTCTAGCTAAAGCTGCGCAATTTATTACAAGGTCAAAATTTTTACTTAAATATCTTCTAATTTGTAACTTATTCAATAAGTCCAGCTTTTCTTTACTAGGCGATGAAATATTTTTAAAGAGCTTTGAACTTTTTATATTTCTACCTAATGAACCCGAACCTCCGATTAATAAAACTTTTTTATTCAAATAATTTTCTTTTTTATTTTTTTATAGCACTTTTACTAAAAAATCAGAAAGAACTAATACATCAATACGATTTTCTAACAAACATTTTATTGCTAAATTAGGTGAAATTATGATTGGTTGCTCATGCGCATTAAAACTTGTATTAATTAAAGCCTTTTTTTTATTCCTCTCACAATATGTTTTTACTAAATCATAATAACGTAGGTTTTGTTCGGGTGAAATGATTTGAGGTCTAGCTGTTCCGTCAATATGAACCACTGCCTCATGGTCTCTTATAAATCTTTCATCACAATCATATGTTCTAGTCATAAAATAAGAAGCAACTTGATTGTCCTCCCAATTTAGATAACACTCTGAGGCGTAATCAATAGGAGTTACAGGTGCAAAGGGCATAAATTCTGTCCTTTCAAGCCTTTTATTTAAATAGTCATTAATAGATTTATTTTCTGCATTTACTAAAATACTTCTAGATCCCAAGGCTCTCGGCCCAAATTCCATACGTCCATCAAAATAACCGACTACTTTATTCTCTTCTAACTGTTTAGAAATTTCAACAGACCTATTACTCATCTTACTAAAAGTTATTTTATCCTTATAATCACTTAATGAATTTAAAATTTCTTTCTCATTATAATTTTTTCCTAGATATACATTTTTAAATTTAACTTTAGAAAGTTTATTATCAATAAAATTTTTATAGCATACGCCACCAACAGTTAAACCACCGTCTCCCATATTTGGAAAAATAAATATATTTTTTACTCCATTAATTTCCGCAATTTTTTGATTAATCTTTACATTTGCAAATAATCCACCTGCTAAACAAATATTTACAGGTTCTTTCTTTTTTAATTTTTTCAGCCAAAATTTTATATATTTTACTATCAAATCCTCGCAATGTTTCTGAACCCCAGCAGCAATATCCTCTTTTTTATATTGAGCGAGTATTTTATTAAAACTTTTTAATTTATTAATATTATGAGGGGAATATAATTTTAAGTTTGTGTTCCAGTGTCCCAAAATGCTATTCCAAGAAACTATTCTTTTAAAAATAGAAATGGTTTTTTTGGAGTCCCCATATGCTGCAAGTCCTGTGACTTTTCCCTCGTGTCTATGAGGAGTAAAACCCAAAAATTTTGTTACTTGTGCATATAAAAAACCAATACTGTCAAAACTTGTTAAAAAATCTATTTCCTTTAAACCGTTCTCAAAATTCGCCTCGGAAACTGTTGTAGATTTAAAATCTCCTCGGCCATCGGCTGTTAGTATCAATGCTTCTTTAAATGGAGAACATGAAAAGGCTGACCAAGCATGTGCCTTATGATGATCTAATAAAATGATTTTATTTTTTTTAATACCCTCACTTTCCATCCATTCATAAAATTGATTTAAAAATTTTCTATCATGAAGTTCGGTTTTGATCCTATGAAAGAATACCTTTATTAATAGTGGATTTTGGACTATTGAAATTATTAATTTTTTAAAAATTTTAAGTATATATTTGTACCAATTATTTTTAAAAGTTACTCTGCTGTAAACTACAGCTTCGATATCATCTACTCCTAAATTATATTTCTTGAGAATATATTCAAAAGCCAACCTAGGTATTCCTGCATAAACTTTGATAAAATTAAATCTTTCTTCGCTCACCGCCTCTAAAATTTCACCATTATAAATTAAACAAACTCCAGATTCGAAACCGTTATGTACACCAAGAACATACCCTTTCATAAGTTAATTTATTTCCATATATCAATAAGAATTTTATTTTTGGATATTGTTAAATTAGAATATTTTTTATGCGGCGCTCCTATAATAATTATATCACTTTTCTTTATGAGATATTCCTTACTAACATTATTTTTACTTTCATAGTATTCGTCAGAGGTAATTACTTTTAATTTATATTGATTTAATAGATTTACCAGAACAATAGATAGCGAGTCTCTTATATCATCAGTTTCAGCTTTAAAAGATAGACCGAGTACTCCAATTATTTTCCTTTTTATATTTTTTATTTTTAATAATTCTTTAATGATATATTTTGGTATTCCCTCATTGATCTTCATTGCTTCATATCCTATATTAAACTTTCTCTTATAAAATGAAGAAAGTTGCATTGTATCTTTTAATAGACATGGACCAGCAGTAAACCCGGCCTTAGCTAAATTAGTATTTCTTTCATAACCATCACGCATTATTTTTCTTACATTTGTATAATCAACATTATTTTGTTTACATATTAAAAAAAATTGATTTGCGATTGCGAAATTTATATATCTGTTTGCATTTGAAAATAATTTTATTAGTTCTGCCTCGGTGACACCAGTTTGAATTATTTTAGAGGAAATTTTTTTAAAAACCTGATTAACAAGATTTAAGTTTTTATTTTTATTACCTGAGATAATTTGTGGCAATTTCGGAAGTTCTTTGATTGACTTACCTTGAACAATACGCTCAGGACAATAAAATATATTTTTATTTTTATTGCCTAAAATTTTAGAAATTTTAAAAAAAGTCCCTGGATATATAGAACTTCTTATTATTATGATTTGATCTTTTTTAATATATTTTTTTAAAGTTCTAAAAAAATTTAAAAATTCTGTTAATTTTGGTTTCAAAGACTTAGTTATTGGTGTTCCAATACATATTATTATAAATTTAGAAAAAGTTATTGAACTAATTTCTTTGTTAATTTTTATTTTTTTTCTTTTATTTATTTGCCTTAATAATTTATTTGCTCCCTCCTCTAAAAATGGAGGTTTGCCTTTAAGAATATTCTCTAAGCTTTTTTTATTTTTATCAATTAGATTAATGTTAAACCCTTTGGATGCTAAAACTAGACCAAGTGGGAAACCTACGTGGCCGGCACCACCAACGATTGATATATTTTTTTTATCTAAAAACCTCATATGTAATATCTGAATTAAAAACTTAGACTATTTGCTTTTTATATTTTTAAATTATGTCTTTAATTAGGATTTTTTATTTAAATAATATCTGATATACACCTTTTAAACTTGACAATAAATGGTAATTAAAAAATCTAAAAATATTGATATATGTCAAATATCTGGAAAAAAAGATCTTAAAAAGGTTTTGTCTTTAGGTTATTTACCTGCAGTGAATAACTATTTCCCATCTAATTTAAGAAAAAATGAGGAAATTTTTTTTCCTGCTGAAATTTTTTATTCAAGAAGTTCCAAATTGATGCAACTCGGAACAATAGTAGACAAAAATATAATTTTTCCAAAACACTATCCATACACTAGTAGTACTACAAAAATTTTAAGAGAAAATTTTAAAGAACTCTATTCAGAATGTAAAAAAATTTTAGATCTTAAAAAAAAAGATTTAGTAGTCGATATAGGTTCTAATGATGGAAATTTGTTAAGTAATTTTAAAGGAAATCATAAAGTTTTAGGTGTGACTCCTGAACAAATAGGAAAGATTGCGATTAAAAGAGGCATTAAAACAATAATTAAATACTTCGATAATTCGACTTGCAATATAATTTTAAAAAAATATGGAAAAGCAAAACTTATTACTGCTACGAACGTTTTTGCTCATATCGACAATGTAGACCAACTAATGAAAAATATTAACAAAATAATCAAAAAAGACGGTGTTTTTATAACTGAGTCACATTATTTAGTTCCACTTATAAAAACAGTACAGTATGACACAATTTATCATGAACATTTGAGGTATTATTCTTTAACTAGTCTTATTTATTTATTTGAAAAGTATAATTTCAAAGTTTTTCACGCAAAGGAAATAAACTCACATGGGGGCTCTATACGAGTTTATGTTTCAAAAAACAAAGAATTTAAAGTTAGAGAATCAGTAAAAAGAATCTTGCAACATGAAAAAAAATATCTGACATGGAATACTTTTAAACAATTTAAAAGAGATGTTATAAAATCTAAAATAAAGCTTTACTCATTAATAAAAAAAATTAAAGATGAAAAAAAAATAATTTTTGGTGTTGGCGCTCCTTCAAGAGCTGCTACCTTAATTAATTACGTTGGTCTCAATGAAGACTTAATAGATTGTATTTTGGAAATAAAAGGATCTCATAAAATTGGTAAATATATGCCTGGAACGAATATTCCAATTGTTAATGAAAAAATTATTAATAAAAAAAAACCTCATTATTTAATTTTATTTTCATGGCATATCTCAAAGTCCTTAATTAAAAATTTGAAGAAGCTAGGGTTTAAAGGGAAGTTTATTTTACCACTGCCCGATCCAAAAATAATAAATTAATTTTACAAAAAGTATCTATAAAAAAAAGCTCCACAAAAATAAGTAAAAAAATAAGATATGAAAATAATTATATTTTTATTATTTTGAAACAAAAAAAAATTTTTATTTTTAAAATCGAATAATGAAAAAAATAATATAATCATTAAAGGCTCGAAATATTCCTGAAAAATAAACTTTGGAAAACAATAAATGAGTAGAGAAAAAAATAATATATTATTAGATTTTGATATCATTAAATATTTTATCATCAAAGTAAGTCCAATTGCTGATATCATTAAAAATATTATAATTTGATTATTAAAAAATAATTTAATAGTTTTCAAAATTACACCACCACCAAGATTTAGATCCTTTAAATAATCAAAGTAATTAAAATGGTTAAAAAGTAATAAAGTAAGTAGAAAAAATATAAAAATTATTACATTTTTCGGATTTGGAAATTTTTTCTCTTTTAAAAAAAATATTATCTCAATAGGTATCAAGTAAAACAAAAATATAGATGAGAAAATAACAAGATTTTTTATAATAAATTTTGGATTATGAAATTCCTGAAATAAATTAATTTTTTGCTCTCCGGTTCCGATAAATACTGAACCGCCCCATAAATATATAAGATAAATTCCCGGTAAAGCTAGCAAGATATAAAAAAAACTTAATTTTTTAAATAAATCTAAATTTTTATTAATTAAAGAAACTAATATTAGGAATATTGGAAAAAAAACTAAATAAGGTCTTGTGTATAAGGCTAGACTAGAAAAAAGAGCTAAAAAAAAAATTCTTGATGTACTATTTTTTTTTTTTAAATCTAAAAATAGTTGGATGGATATCAATAAAAAGAGCCACCCAACATTTTCTGTTAAACCCCAATAAGATGAAGATCTAAAAAAGGGCAATATTAAAAAAATACTCCCATATAAATAACTATCAATTTTGTTAATTTTAAATCTTTTTTCGATAATATTTGAAAAAATAAAAATATTTAGAAGTGATAAAATTGTTATAGATCCTTGAAAAGCTATTTGACTGAATGTAAATGGATTAAGATATGCATTTAAAATATGAAATATAGGCGGACTACCCTCTCCAAATATTGCATAATTTTTTAATGTTAAAAAAAAATTATCTTTAAAAGACAAAATTGCTGGCCAAGTTAAATTAGTAAAATCATTTTCAGCACCTCCTGCTATGTTTTCTCTAAAGAAAAAACCTATTAGATAAATCTGTAATAAAATGAGTAAATATATATATTTTAAATTTTTAGAATTCATATTCAAAATTTGTGGTGGGACTAGTAAGAATCGAACTTACCACCCCTTCGATGTCAACGAAGTGCTCTACCAATGAGCTATAGTCCCCAACCAAAAGCCTTTTTAAGTTTTAACTTATAACAAAAAAATCTAAATTTATTTAGTGAAATATTCGCTTTTTTTAATTTATTCAAATTTTTTTTCGACCAGTCATCTAATTCTCTAAGATAAGTATAAATTTTTTTTGAATAATTATTTTTATGTTTTCTGAAATATATTAAAGGTTTTTGGATACAGTAAAAGTTTTCCTGCAAACTTAGATTTATAAAGAAATCAAAGTCACCAATAATATTATAATTTTTATTAAACTTTTTTTTAAAAAAAAATTTACGGTTCATCATTACAGTAGAAATTCCAATTTTATAGTCGTTAAGTAAACTTTGGGTTATTCTTCCGCTTGGCATTTTTTTTTTAAAGTAGGAATATTTTTTCTTTGAGGCATCATTATAAATATATAGATTAGTATATATAAAATTTGCACTTTTAATCTTTTTTAGTAATTTGATTTGATCTGTAAGTTTACATTTTATCCACCAGTCATCAACATCAAGAAATGTTATATATTTACCTTTGGCTTTGTTGACTGCGATATTTCTTGCATGATAAAGGTTTAGGGGCTTGTTCGAACTGAAATAATTAATCCTTTTATCTTTAAAAGAATTTAAAATATTTTTACTATTATCTTTGGAGTTATTATCAAAAAAAATTATTTCCCAATTACTATAGCTTTGATAAATTACACTTTTGATGCATTTTTGAAGATACTTTTCACCATTTCTACAATTAATAATTACACTTACTAATGGTTTTGAAAAAACTTTTTTTTTTTTCATTTGAAATAAAATATATTAAACAATGATTAATTGAAAAGATTTTTTAACTTTTTCTTTCTCAACATTTCCTCAATATTATTTTTATCTCTTGGCGTATCCATACAATGCCAAAAGTCCTCATGTTTGAAAGCATAAAGTTGTTTAAGTTTAGTTGCTCTTTCTAGTGGTTCTCTTTCTAAAAAAGTTTTATCATTTTTAATATATTTTAGAAATTTAGGTTCTATTACAAAAAAACCACCATTAATCCATCCCTCGTGTGTCGATGATTTTTCTTTAAAGAACTTAACTCTATTTCCTTTTAATTTTACATACCCAAACCTTGCTGGCGGTCTAACAACAGTTAATGTTATTAATTTTTTGTTCTTTTTATGAAATTTATAAAGTTTTTTTAAATCAACATTGGCTAGCCCATCACCGTAAGTTAACATAAATGTTGCATCTTTTAAATATCTTGACAATCTTTTGAGTCTACCTCCTGTCATTGTGTGCTTGCCGGTACTTACTACTTTTATATTAAGATTAAGTTTTTTTTTTTTAAAATAATTCTTTATAATTTTTTCTTTGTATCCAACTGCAATTATAAATTCTTTATAATTAAATTTTGAGTAATATTTAATTATTCTTTCTAAAATTGGAATATTTAAAATTTTTACCATAGGTTTCGGTATAGTTTTTGTATATTCAGACAATCTTGTTCCTGAACCTCCGGCTAAAATAACTACTTTCATATTATTTAAAGTTTATTACGTCTTTGATTTGTTTTAACGTAAATTTTCTCATGTCGTTTCCTTTTTTGTATTCTTGATACCATTTAATGGTCATTTTTATATTTTTATAAAAGTTTATTTTTGTTTCCCAATTTAAGATTTTTTTAGCCTTGTTACTATTAAGATGAAGCAGGGAATTTTCAAAAAAAAACTTATCTTTTTTAATTTTCCAGTTCGCTTCTGGCCATTGAGTTTTTATAATTTTTAAGATATCTATTACTTTGTAATTTTTTTTTGTTTTTGGGCCAAAATTAAAAGACTCACCGTGAAGATTGTTGTTTATTTTTGTTTTGATTGCTAAAGTTACGTACCCATTTATTACATCAATTACATTTTGCCAAGGTCTTGTGGAACTAGGACTTCTTATAGTAACTGGTTTTTTTTTTATCCAATTTTTAAAACAATCAGGAATTAAACGATAATCAGACCAGTCTCCTCCGCCTATAACGTTCCCTGCTCTTGCGATCGATATAATTTTTTTATTTTTTTTTGAGTTAAAATATGACTGTATATAAGAAATAATAGCAATGTCTGCAGCAGATTTAGATGCTCCATAAGGATCTACTCCGCCAAGTTTATCGGTCTCTAAGTATCCTTTATTTGTCTCAATATTTTTATAAGTTTTATCGCTAGTTATAATCACTGAAATCGATTTTTTTTTTTGACTCTTTAAGCACTCGAGTAGGTTTAATGTTCCATTAAGATTTGTAGACCAAGTTTCAAGGGGATTCTTGTATGATTTTTGAACTATTGCTTGAGCAGCTAAATGAAAAACATAATCTGGGTCAAAATTTAAAAAAGATTTTTTAAGTTTTTTAAGGTTTCTAACATCAATTTTTTTGCTTGAGATATATTTATTCAATCTTAAAATCTTAAATAGTGAAGGACTGGTGGGAATATCTTTAGATATTCCTAAAACTTTAGCTCCACTATTAACTAAAAGAAAAGCTAACCACGCACCTTTAAAGCCTGTATGGCCAGTAATGAGTACTTTTTTATTATGGAAATATTTTTTTATATCAACCATCTAAATTGTTATTTTAAAAAATCTATATAAGATAGGGTTAATCTTATATCTAAAATATCCGAGAAGAAAAAGTTTCTTTTCAACCTTGAATACTTTTTTAATACGATTGGTCATGAGATTATAGACAAGCGCTACTCTGTTGTTTTTTCCATCTCCACAATAAGAATGCCAAGTTTCTTTTTCAATTCTTGAAAAAAAAACTGCTCTGTTTTGTTTCCAGGAAATAGTCCTTTTATCTTTTCCTTGTTTCGAGTCATAAAAATGAGTTCCAGAATTTTCTTTTGGATTTAAATAAATTACACCACTTAAAAGCTTGTTAGGAGTATCATCGTGAATTGGAAAACTACATTCAGAACCGGTTTCGATTATGTGAAACTCAGAATAATCGTATAGTTCTACTTTATCTTTATTTAATTCTTTTAAGAGACTAATGGCTATAGAATGATATTTTTGATTTAATTCAACCAAAAATGACGGCTCTATACACTCAGAATTGATTACTTCTTTATCAAATATTGAATTATGATAAACTTTGATTTCTTTTTTACCAGTCTCTTTTAATCTCAGTTTTGAAATCTTGTCAAAATCCTCTTTGCTTAAAAAATTATCAATTATTTTAATATTCATTTTTTTTCAAAAACATAGTTATATAAATTTGAAAATCGATCATCGTTGTCATAAATTTTTGCATGTTTTTTTTGTTTAAGGCCTAGTCCTAATTTTTCCATTGAATGAATTACGTTATTATATTGTTTAGTATAGTTTTCATTTAATTCAATTGAAATACTTTTTAAATCATCGTGATTAAGATGGTTAATGCCCCCTTCAATAATTTTATCTTCAATACTATCGACATCTATCTTAATATAATTTGGAACTTCTATAAAGTTATTGCTTAGAATATAATCAATACTAAATCCAAATATATTATATTTCTGATGAACTTTAAATTTTTCACCTTTATAGTCAATTGGAATACCAAATGTATTCATAGCCCATCCCTCTTTAAACTCTGGCTCGTTCATATTAGAAAACCCGTAATTTTTATCGCTTAATGGGAATTGACTAATATTTATTTTATCAGAGAAGTTGTTAATTGATATATTTCTACTTAAAACTCTTAAATTACTTGATGAAGGTTCGAAACTATAAATTTTAATATTTTTGTGTTTACATGCTGCGTAAATTGAATATATCCCAATATTTGCGCCAATATCCCAAAAAATAATTTGTTTATTACTCTGTGCTTTAAAGTTATCAATCCATTCTATTGTTTCCGGTTCTTTAGAAAACAAGGTGTCAACTCTCCATTTTATTATCGAATTAGGGATAAAAAATGAAATTTCTTTCTCATTTATTTTTTTTTTTAAATAAAAATCTTCGTTAATAAATTCACTAAAAAAAATTAAAAAACTTTTCTTAAATATTTTGGTAAGAAACTTATCTAATAATCTTAAAAAAGTGTAAATTAAAAAAGAAATCTTTTTCATAAATTTTTATCTAAAATAAAACTTTTTTTATAGTTTTTTTTATTTTTGAATTATCTTTCATCTCTATTATTTTAGAATTCCCAATTTTTTTTATTTCTATACATCTTGGGTAATTATTAATTCTTTTTTTATCCAAAAAAATGTTCTTATAAATTTGATTTATTAGAAATTTTTGGTTTCTACCTTTAGTTAATTTTTTTAAATTGGTTGGGAGATTATAAAAACGCAATAGATGATTAACTTTTTCAAATACTTTAGAGTTTTCTGTATAGAAAATTTCACATAGCATCCCCATGCCAACAGCTTCTCCATGCCTTAAAATATCTTTTTTTTTTGTTTGAAGAGCCATTTCAATTGCATGCGCAAATGTGTGACCAAAATTTAAGTTAAGTCTTGAAGAATTTTCATATATGTCATTTTTAAAATATTTTATTTTTGTTTTAAGTGTTTTAAAGATTAAATCTTTTAAAAAAATATAATTTCTAGAAATTAGCTTTTCTCTATTATTTTCTAACAAAGATAATATTTTTGTATCATTTATTACACCACACTTTAATATTTCGGGAATTCCTGCAAAAAATTCTCTATTTGGTATTAAATTTATGACATTCTTAGAAATAAAAACATTTTTTGGATGATAATAATTACCTACTGAATTTATTATATTTTTATAATTAATACCTGTTTTTCCACCTATACAACTATCCACTATAGCAGTCATTGTTGTGGGTATGTGATAATAGGTTAAGCCTCTTAAATATAAACTGCTGGCTAAAGCACTAACATCCCCTACCACTCCTCCTCCACAAGATATTATAACTGATTTTTTTGTAAATTTTTTTTCTATAAGAATATCTAAAATTTTGAAGAGAAGGATTTCTGTTTTATTTACTTTGCTGGCATTAACTTTTAAAACACTTAATTTTACTCCACCAGTTGATTTTACATCCTTAAATAAATATTTAGAAAATTTACGGTTTAAGTTTTTGTCTATAATAATTAAGACTTTTTTATCTGAATAGTTTTTCTTTAGTTGTTTTTTTATATCGTAAGCTTCTTTGTTTTTACACAAAATAACTTTATGATTTATTTTATCAATATTATAACTTAATTTCATAAATTGAGGTAACTCTTGACCAATTTATCTCTATTCATATATTTTTTTGCTCTAAAATAATCCTCTTTTACATCAACAGAAAAACTGTCACCTGTTAAGTTTTCAGATTTAATTTTTAATCCAATTTCTAAAGCTCTTATTAATTCAATATTTTCAAGTTTTTCTAGCTGTGTTCTTTTGGTATTAGAATAATTAATTAAAGCTTTAGGTTTAAATGAAATTATTGATAAATGTTTAAAGAAATTATCATTTTTTTTTTCGTAGTCATAAGGAACATCTAGTCTAGACATATAAATAATCTCTCCGTATAAGTTTTTAACTACCTTGATTAAATTTCTATTGTTCGACTCTTTAATTTTTAGTGTTGGCAAAATGATATCAGAGCTGTAATTTTTAATATGAAATTTAATTACTTTATCAATATGTTTAGGGTTTATCAGAGGCTCATCTCCCTGGATATCAACAATAAAATCATATTTTTTTTTTTGTTTTTTATAGCCTTCGGCAATTCTTTCTGTACCATTGATGTGAGTATTTTTTGTCATTATACATTTAACTTTATATTTTTTTGCTAAAAATAAAATTTTTTTATTATCGCAACATACAATTAAATCATCTAACAACTTTGAAAATTTTGCCCTTCTATATACATGAACAAACAAAGGCAAGCCCTTCAATTTTAGAAGGGGTTTTTTTTTAAGTCTTTTGGAATTTAATTTTATTGGAATAAAACCAATTATTTTTTTTTTCATGAATTTATCCAACCACCATCAATTGAGATATTTTCTCCATTAAGATATTTTGATTTATCTGAAATGACAAATAGGATTAGATTTGAAATTTCATCAGTTGTTCCCCAACGTTTCATAGGAATCCTGCTTAATGTCCAATTATAAAGTTTCTTTTTTTTTTTAAATTTTTCATAAAAGGATGTTTTTGTAAAACCTGGACTAATAGAATTAGCTCTAATTCCATATTTTGCCATTTCGACTGAAAAAGATTTTGTAAGGGATATAACGGCCCCCTTGGTAGCTGCGTAAACTGATAAATCTTCAAATCCTGTTTGGCCAACAATTGATGCTAGGTTTATAACTGATCCTTGGATTTTTCTTTTTATCCAAAATTCTGATGTAAGTTGGAGTATTGAAAAAATACTAAAAAAATTTGTTTCAAAAACATCCTTTAGTTCCTTTGATTCAATTTTTAAAAATTTTTTTCTAAATCTTACCCCCGCATTATTAATCAAACAGTTAATTTTTTTTTGTTCTTTTTCAGAGTCTTTGAAAATTTTTTTAAACAAATTTTTGTTTTTAACATTACCGTTGTAGATTTTGAGATTTTTATTTTCTTTGAATTTTCTATTATCTCTTTTATCTTTTATTACTGCATATACAAAAGCGCCATTTTTTATTGCGCTTTGAACTAATTGTTCACCTATACCTTTACCTGCGCCAGTAATTAAAATATTTTTATTTCTTAATAGCATTGCATATATATATATTGTTCAATTATTGAACAGTAAAGTAAAAAATATTATTTTATGAATTTTGTTCATTAATTAAAGCCCAAAATATTTGTTAAATTTATTTTTTTCTGTGTTAATCATGAATAATTTTTTAAATTTTGATAAGTTATAAACGTATACTCCCTCCGCTTTTTGTTTTATCACAATATTTTTCCAAAAGAAGTTTGTAAAAACATCAGTTAACTCATTTTCAGGAAAATGAATTATTTTAGTTCCCTCTTCCAATGCTTGAATGCATACTCCTGTTGCAGAACCAAAAAAAATAGAGGTTCCCTCATTTTTATTAGAAAATTTTTTATTATATTTTAAAAGAATTTCATTTATTTTAATTTTAATATTTTTATGAATAACACTGTCTTTATTTAGCGGATGTATTCTTACTTTTAATTTATTTAGATGGCCATTAGGTAAGTCTTTTAAATATGCTTCAAATCTTTCTAAATAGTTATTTTTTTTACTCAAATTATAAGGAGGAAAAATAAAACCGTTAAATTCTTTCTTTTTATTTTTACGAAATCGTAAAGAAGGTATATTTAAAATTTTTTTATTTTTCCATCCAAGGTGTTTAATTAGTACATTTCTTTGATCTTCACTTGAAACATATAATTTATCTAAAAATAAATTTCTATTAATTAAATCAATTTGTAACGGCCAAGGTGCACAATGCAAATAACCTATTGTTATAGTATTTTTATTTTTCTCCTTTTTTACTGCTTTAATTAAATAATTTTGAAAAGGAATATTTTCATAATTCAAAACAAGTTTTTTTATACTTAAATTTTTAAATGTTTCAAAAAATAAATTTTTAGTCCTGATAGCAAAATCATATTCGTACCAACAATAATGTGAAAATTTAAAAAGAGAAAAATTATTCTTAATAAATAAATGGTATATTTTTTTAAATAGATAAAAGATACTAAATTTAAATTTATTTTTTTTTAATAATAAAAATATGTTATCGTCTATTTTTTTTGGTAGATAATTATCAAGAGATATTAAAAACCAAAGGTTATTTTTATTTTTTTGGCTTGAAGTATTAAAGTATGGGTCGTGAAAATGACCATTTTTATCAAAATTATCTTTATGAGAATATGAAACTATTATATTTGCTTTTTTTATTTTTTTTAAATCAAAATTTTTATTAAAAATTTTTAAATCATAATTTTTTGAAATTGATAAAATATTTTTGAATAAATAAATTGTATCGCTGAATAGACGTGTGCCCCAAATTCTTTTTAAACGAACTAATCCAGGATTTTTACCCCAAACAGTGAAAAAACATAGTGGACTTACAGATATATCAATGTTTTTATTTCTGCAATATCTTAAATATTTATAACAATCTTTAAGTGTTTTTTTTTGAAAAGAATTAATTAAATGCATCCTATTTAATTTTTTTTACTAGGTGGATTATTTTCTCCATTTGTGTTTTTGAGCCCAATGAAAATCTTAGATAGTTCTCGTAGCCTTTTACGCCAGGCCCTTTTCGAACTAAAATTTTGTTTTTTTTAAAAATATTTTCTATATGTGAAATTTTTTTTTTAAATTTGATGTGAAAAAAGTTGGCATGTGTATTTATATAATCTATATTTAGTTTTTTTAGTTCTTTAATCATAAAAGTCTTTGCAAAAATTACATCTTTAATGTGTTGTGTAATTATTTTTTCATTCTTAATTAGAAATTCAATAGCTAAACACGCAATAGAATTTATCTCGTACATGGGCCTAAATTTGTTTAAAAGAGAGGAAAAATTTTTATTTGCGACTGCATATCCTACTCTGAGTCCTGCTAACCCAAAAGATTTCGAAAACGTCCTGGTTATAATTAAATTATTAAATTTTTTTACATAATTTATGTAACTATATTTATAAAAACCTTCATATGCTTCATCTATAACAATTGGAATTTTATGTTTTTTACATTTTTTAAGAATTTTAAGCATATTTTTTTTTTCTATTATTGTTCCAGTTGGGCTATTTGGATTAGCGAGTATTACTAAAGAAATTTTATTTGAAATACTATTTAGTAACTTTTTTAAGTTTAATTTTAGATTCTTTGTGTAGCCTATTTTAATTTTTTTTAAATTGTAGATTTCGCAATAAACATTAACCATTCCGAAAGTCGGTTCTAAGATTATTACCTTGTCTCCAGGACTAGTAAAAACTTCTACACAAGTTTTCAATGATATATCTGAACCAGCCGACAAATATATTGTGTCTTGAGATATTCCTAAGTATTTAGCTATAATTTTCCTTAATTTTAATAGATCAGGATAGGCGGAGACTAGGTGGGTATTAATCTTTTTTTTTAAGTAATCTAAAAATTTTCTCTCAAACTCAATTACCCTTTCATTCTTGTCTAAACGCAGATATTTACTTCTATCTATGTCTACCAATCCATGTCGTGTTATTTTCTTAAGCCAAGTTTTTTTCATCAAGATTTTTTAACCATTCATCCGAATGTTTGCTTCCAATAAGTTCTCCCGATACATCACATTTATTACAAGGATTAAAGTTTCTATCTGCATTTAAAAGTTTTTTTCTTGCAAACATATATTTCTTGTCAAACCATATATCTTTAATTTTTTCTTTACTTACATTTCCTAAAATATATTTTTTAGCCCAATCGTGAGAACACATTTGTACATCTCCATTATAATCGATAAAAAAAGTGTAAGAAGGGTAGTTGCATTTAGCTTTCAAAGATTTTTTTAGCGGAGGAATTTTATATTCAGCATTGTTTAAAGTTCCACTTCTGTTACTAATATTTAATCCAAAATTATTTTCTTCGGACATATATCTGTTTCTAATCACGTATTGATCTTTAGTTAAATTAGCTTTACTACATATTTTATAAAAATTCTTTTCCTCCTCTGGCCCATCATAAACACTTACTAAAATAGTTGATAAGCCTGATTTGAACAATTTCTTAGTTCTTTCAACATTTAATACATCTCCATTAGTAATTAATTCAATCTGTGCCTCTGGCAAAAATTCTCTTGCTTCTGCAATACATTCATAAATTCTTTTATCAAGTAAAGGCTCGACATAGCCAGAGTAAATTACCATTCCTTTGTAATTTACTTCATTCAACTCTTTGAAGATTTTTGTGTGTAATCTTTTTGAAATAAATTCATTAACATCAAGATAATCTGGATCACTTCGAGGGCAAAACGAGCATTTTCTGTTACACATCCCAGAATTACTTATTTCTACAACAGACATTAGAGGAAGTTTTTTACCTTCAAAATTAGTGTACTGAATTCTGTTTTTTGTAATTTTTTCTTTTCTAGGAATGTTTTTATCTATTATCATTTACTTAATCAAAGCCTCATTTACAAAATTTTTAATTTCTAAAGTGTAAAGCTTTTCTTTAATGTTTTTAGAATCATTATTTATAGTTTGTGGTTTGATAAATCCAGTTAAATTCTTTTCAAGATTATTTTTATCGTATTTTTGAAAATTATTTGATACTTTTTCATAAACTTCATCTAAAATATTTTGATCAAGATTAAGGTGATTTAATATTTTTATAATGTAATTTCTGTGATTATTTTGATATTCTTCAAATTCTATCATTAGATAATTCAATTTTTTTTTATTAATTGCGGACTCCCAATTTTCTACCCATTTTTTGAAATATTCAATTGGTGAAACCGGTGTATCATAAGAATTTTTTATAAATAAAGATTTTTTAAACCCTTCAACAACTGGTAAATCTTTTATTAATTCGTGATGCCTATGTTTTTTGTTAGCAACAACATGACAGTATCTACTTACTAAAACATGATGCAAATTTCTAAGGCTAATAATCACTAAAGGATTAAATTTTTTAATTATCTTTAAATTTTCTTCGGTAAAATGCGTGTGTAATTTTAAAAAAGTGAGTTTTTTTTTAGGCACTTTTTTAAACATGGCCTCACTAATATCATGAGGGTTTGAAAGACCTCTATTGTCGAAAATTCTTAATGGAGAGTTACTTAAATCAAGATATCCTAATGCCCTTAATATATTTTCAATTAATGTGGTTCCAGATTTTGGTAAACCTATAACAAATATGAAGTTATTTTTAAATTTCTCTTTACTTGACAAAAAGTCTAAATTTATATCATCAATAAGTAAATTGATAAATTGATGTGGGAATTTTAAAAATTTAAATATCCATCTAAATGTATGTTTTACAAAAATCATTTTTTTAATCTTTTATTTTTATTTTTTTTAAAATTTCATCAACCCAGTAATCAGCATTCTTTGTTGATACCCGAAAAAAATATTCCTTAGGAGGAACAAACATCTGATTTGTGTCATTAAAACGGCCGGATTTAATTGTATCAATCCAAATTAATAAATCTGCATCAAAATCTTTTCTGGTTTCAGGAGTTGGACATACAAAGTCTGCAACAACTAATTTTCCCGACTCATTGGCTTTTTTTGCTAAATTTCTCATTCTCTTTGCTTGCCTTAGTCTTCCCTCTTTAGAAAAGTCCCAGTCGTTAAACTCTTTTCTTACTTTATCTGCATTTATCCACTCAGCTGATAGCCTTTTAGATAATTTTTCAGCAAGTGTTGTTTTTCCAGCCCCTGGTAAACCCATAACTAAAATTTTCAAATTGTTAATACTTTTAATCATTTTTTTTATAAAAATTAATTGTTTTAAGTAATCCCTTTTTAATATTTAATTTTGGCTTCCAATTAAGTGTTCTTTTAGCTAAAGAAATATCTGGGTAAATATCTTTTCCTTCGTCAATTCTTAATTTAATTTTACCGAAATTTGGTTTTCCTTTTTTTACGCTTTTTAATATGAAATTAATTATATTTTTTATTTTATAACTTTTTCCAAAACCAATGTTGATTATTTTTCCATTACATTTAGATTTTTTTAACGCTAACATAATTGCGCTAATCACATCATCTATAAAAAGAAAATCTCTTTTTTGAAACCCGCTAGAACATGGAAAAACTTTATCTTTTAATGATGAATAGATAACAAAAGGTATAAGCCTATTAATATTCTGATATGGGCCATAAACTTGATAAAGTCTTAAAATAACAACGGGAAAATTATTTATTTTAAACTTTTTGAGAAGGAATTTTGAAGCTTTCATTTTGGATTTACCATAAATCATTTTTGGTTTCCCTAGCTTAATTTCCTTTTGTGGAGAGGGAATTTTTCCATATTCAGAAGAGCTGCCAATCTGAATAAATTTTTTAATATTCTTTTTATTAAAATACTCAAAGAGGTTCTTTACGCCAATAAAATGGCTTTTATATGTTTCTTTTTTTTTAAAGTGGTTAACATTACCTCCGCAATTCACCACGTAATCTATTTTATAATTATTTAGTTTTGTAAAATTTTTTTTATTAGAAATATCAAAATTAAGATATTTTATTGACTTATTTTTTTTTTCTTTTAAAATTTTTTTTCTAGAAATAATAATTACTTTCATTTCTTTAAGACATTTGTTTGCTAAGTGGCTTCCAATAAAACCTGTGCCTCCAATAATTAAAATATTTTTTTTATTTTTCATAAATTTTTGAATAAATCTTTTATTAATTGAAAATTATTTTTTTTGTCTAATCTAGAAGTTAAATATTGAAGTTTATATCTTTCATATTTTTTTTTATTAATTTTGAGGGCTTTGTTTAATTGAAAAGAATTGATATTAAGATCTATGTTTATTGGTTTCGTTCCAAATTCAGAACTAATAATTTTTTGATATTTATACTTTGGCCCTTGTTTAATTTTATTGGTTGTTAAAAATAAGGATGGCTTATTATGCATAACAGCATATCCCATTGCAGTGCTCGAACGAGAGATAAATAATTTAGAATATCGTGCCATATCATTTAAATTATATTTGATTATCTCTCTTCCAAAATAATAATCTGGAAATCTATTTTTGTGAAAAACTTTTGGATGTGGAGCTATCTTTATTAATATTTTTAAATTATTTTCTAAGTAATTAAAAAATACATTCAGTCTCTCAATCCATTTCTTAGGATCACCAAAAATTTTAGAATCATCTTTAGTAATAAAGGTATCCCCCTCAAATAAAGGCGTGGGTGCTTCTAAAAAAAGGCCAAACTTTTTAAATTTTTTTATATTAATGTTGATTTTTTTTTGAGATAAAAAAGCATTAAAATCATCAGAGTTACCATAAATAATTTTAGTATTTTTATTTTTATTAATATATGGAAATTGTCCAGTTTTAATCGAATAATAAGGATTAAGATTAAATAATTGACCCAAATATAAAAAAATCTTAATTTTAAAAAAACTATATATTTTTTTTTGGTTGAAGAAAAAAATTTCTAAAAACTCTTTAAAATTTAGCTTTTTATATGGCGTGTATGCTAAAGAGAGTTTGTGAAGATAATCAAGAGTTTTATATTCATCTTTTTTAATAAAAAAATTAATTCGAAATGATATCAAAGATATGCTTTGAACAGTATTAATAATTATTATGTCTTTACCATATATTTTTTTTAAATTTTTCATTCTCCATTTCCACGACTTATAAGTTTTAAAAATTTTAAGATTTTTATGCTTGTCGTTTCTTTGAAAAGCTTTTTTAAATTTTGGATTTATAAAATCTATCAGTTGATGTATTTCAACATTAATATTTTTTTCACATATAAATTCATTTACATTGAATCTGTATAAATAGTGATTTTTAAATTTATGCGCTAGTAAGATTAAAACAAGTTTTTTTTTATTCATATTTTTTACCTATAACCAAAGATTTTTTTTTATTAAAAAAATAAAATAAATTAAATTTTTTTAAATCATTTAAAGTATCTAGGTCAAGACTATATTTTTTTTCATGAAAAAAATAATTTCCCTTAATCTCTTTTATAGAATTTGTTTTTTTAAAAAAAATATTATTAAAAATGTATATCGATCCATTTAGAAAAAATTTTTTATTCTTTTTTTTTTTTGGAACTTTGTAAAAATTATTTTTTTTTTTAATAAATGTTTTGTTTCTAATTTCGCTTATAGAGTGAAGAGTATTGAGTTTTTTTCTTTGGGCTAAATTGAGCATTAATCTGATGTAAGAAAACTTTCTTAGCGGGCTAGTTGGCTGTAATAAGGCTGTATAACCTCCTGAAAATTTATATTTTTTGAATATATAATTAATCACTTCTTCTGATTTAATTTTTGATTTTGACAAATTTAATGGTCTTTTATTTATTATTAATTTTTTAAATTTTTTTTTTGAATAATTTAATAATTCATCCCAATCACTTGATAAAATAATTTTATTAAAAATTTTTGAATTGAACGCATGTTTAAGCGTCCAGTAAATTAGTGGCTTTCCTTTAAAGCTCACAAGGTTTTTACCGATTATCCGCTTAGAATTTTTTCTAGCTAAAATTATGCAATTTTGTTTCATCCTAATATTCTAAATTTTGTTTTAATGTAATCCGTGTATTTTTTGGCTGATTTTTTTTAATCAAAACACCTGCTCCGACAAAACATCCATCAGATAATTTTAAGTTTTGTGTCACTATAGATCCCAAACCCAAAAAGCATTTTTTTCCAATATTCACGTTTCCTGCTATCTTGGATTTATGAGAAACTTCAGAACAAGAATTTATTTTTGAATCATGGCTTATAAGAGTCGAAACCCCTATTGAACAATTTTCTTTAATTTTAACATTTTCACCAATATAGGCGCGATCCATTATAATAGAACCATTGCCAATTTTAACTTTTTTTTTAATAGTTGCTGATAAACTTATTAGAGGTGGAAATAATTTAATTTTTTTCTTAAGTCTTAAGCGATTAAATATTTCAAATTTTTTAATTGGGTCTGATATGCTTATAATTAAAAAATCATTTTTTCTATTATAATTTTTTAAAAAATATTTTATATCAAATATTTTTTTTGAATAATTGTATTTTTTTTCATCGATTGCTATTGTTTTTATTTTAACTTTATTTTGACTCAATAATTCTTTTACAATTTTGTATCTTTTACCTGTGCCGAATAAATAAATCATATTCAATTAATTAAAATTTTTGAAATCTTTTTGTCGTTGTAATAATTAATATTAGATATATTTATTTTACTTTTTTTATATTTCTTTAGTAGCTCTGCTATTGATTTTTTAAGATTATCTTTAGGTTGAAAATTTATTTTTTTTTGAATCTTCTTAAAAGAGACCCTATAATTTCTTTTATCGTCTGCTTGCTTTGTAACTTTAAAATTTACTTTTGTTTTTTTTTTTATTTCGTTGATAATATCTTTAATTCTATAATTTTCTCTATCTCCCCCCAAATTAAAAATTTGACGACTAACTACGTCATTTTTTGATACCAAAATTTTTAATATCGCCCTTGATACATCATTTACAGATACAAAAGGTCTCCAAGAACTTCCTCCAAATAGATTTATTTTAATTTTTTTAATTGCCATTAAAATGAAGCGATTAACAACTAGATCAAATCTTTTTCTTGGAGAGTCGCCATAAACTGTTGAAAGCCTTAAAATTACCGGACAGAAACTATCATTTTTGAAAGATAGTATTGTCTTTTCACACTCTATTTTGCACCTTGCATATAATGAAACAGGATTTAGCTTTGATTTTTCATAGCATTCTTTTTTAGAAGAACCATATACGCTACAACTTGATGCAAATATAAATTTATTTATTTTATTTTTTAAACACTCAGATACAACTGCAACAGTGCTTTCATAATTGTTTCTTATTGAAAAATTTCTGTCTAGACTTACAGCTGGATCACCAACTATTTCACCCAAATGGATTACGTCAGTGCAGCCTTTGATCGCCCTTCTTAGTTTTTTTAAACTATTACAATCGCCATAAAATATTTTTAATGCAGGATTTTTAAGAGTTTTTTTACTTAAATTACATCCATAAAAATTTATATCTAAGATATTAACTAAATATTTTTTTTTTAATAAATGATCAATTAGTACTGATCCGATATAACCCAGTCCTCCAATTACTAAAATTTTTTTTTTGGTAATATTGTTTTTACTCATTATATCACTCAGATGGGCGAAATCTTTTAAAAAATTATTTTTCAAGATAGGAATTAATATTTTATTTGACTCTAATAAAAGTTTTTTTTTTTCATTTCTTTTTGAAAATGGAATGCTATAAAAGTTCTTTTCCATAATTGATACAGCTCTTTGATTAACTAAAATTTTATCTTGTAACAATTTTTTTCTTATATCTGCGTCAGTTATTATACCTACAATTTTTTTTTTTTGTTTGAAACAAATACTCCATTCTTGCCATTCTGGTTTATTTTTTTTATAATAGAGTTGATGGTAGAATTCTCATGAACAACAATATTTGAAAAATTTTTTTTCATAAATTTATTAGAATAAGTTTTTAATTGTACGGATAATGTAATTCATTTCTTTTTCTTTGAGTTTATAATGGTTTGGGAGACCAAAAATTCTTCCTGAAAGTTTTTCAGCATTGGGTAAAAATAATCTTTTATAATTTTGTGATCCATTTAGTTTAAGTTTTTGAAATACTTTTTGTTTATAAAGCGGGTATTTATATCTAGATCTTATTTCAATTCCTTTTTTAATCAGCTTTTGTTTTACCATATCGATTGAAATATTTTTTTTTAGAATTTTTATAGGGCACCAAAAGTAAGTATGATAAATATTTTTAATTGGTTCTTGAATTTGAAACCACGAATTTTTTTTATTATTTTTTTTAAGCTTTGATAAAATATATAAAGAATTTCTAACTCTTTTTTTATTTACCTTATCAAGTTTTTTAAGCTGCTCTAATCCAATAATTGCATTCATTTCGCTCATCCTGTAATTAAAACCTAAAAAAGAGTGTGTATCTCTATCTATCATTCCATGAGTTCTAAATGACTTACAATGTTCATATATACTCTTATTATTAGTACACAGAATTCCTCCTTCTCCCGTTGTCATGTGTTTTGTTGCATAAAAAGAAAAACAAGAAATATCACCAAAAGAACCTAACTTTTTTTTAAAGTATTTTGAACCATGAGCCTGGGAACAATCTTCAATAATCTTCAAATTAAATTTCTTTGCAATTTTTTTTATCTGAATCATATCGCAACTTGAGCCGGCGAAATGCACTGGGATTATCGCTTTTGTTTTTCTGGTAATTTGTTTTTCTAAACTAACTGAATCCATACAATAATTATTGATATTTACATCACAAAAAATCGGTGTACTGCCTTGATGAAGAATTGCTGTAGCCGAACTTATAAATGATAACGCAGGAACAATTACCTCATCTTTTTTTTTAAGTCCCAAAGCATTTAAAGCCGCATGTAACGCCGCTGTTCCGCTGTTGAAACAAACGGCATATTTTGTTCCTATATATTTCGAAAATTTTTTCTCAAATAAATCTACATTTTTCCCACTCACAAAATTACCATTAAATATTACTTTTTTGATAGATCGGTATTCTTCTTTACCTGTTATAGGAATTGCTACTTTTATCATTTAGTTAGTGAACTTTTATTTTTAATAATATTATGTTTATATTTTGTTAACGTAGTAAGTATTTTTAAACACTCATCAGAAAATCTAGTCGGTTTAAACTTAAGAAGTTTTAAAAATTTTTTATTTTCCATTTGCATGTTGTGTTCCTCTTTTTCAACACGAGGATTTTTGATTAATTTAATTTTTGATTTCGAGCCTAATTTTTTTGCATTAAGGTGAATAATTTTTCCAATATATTTAATTCCTAATAATTCAGTTGTTTGATTAAACACTTCGAAAGAATATTTCTGATTATAATTTATAAGGTTGACAATCGATTTTACAAAATCTTTTAAAGAAATAAATGGTCTTTTTAAAATTCCTTTACCGTAAACTGTTAGATCGTGATTAATGGTTGCCATTGCACAAAACCTATTTATTACAACCCCAAAATTATAATCAAAGTCAAATCTTGTATTTAGATCTGTATGTATTTTGGTTTCTTCTGTATCTGTTCCATAAACAATTGAAGTTCTTAGATCTATAACTTTTAAGTTCCATAATTTATTTGCAAGGTATAAATTATTAAGATCGTTTGATTTAGTTATATGATACCACGATCCACCTAAGTGAGAAAAAGGTATTGTATCGCTTTTATTATAATTCTTTGCTTTGATAAAGCCCTCAGGAATTTTGAAATTAGGTTGACCATAAACGCCAGTGGTTGAGGTATTTATAAACTTTATTTTTTTACCAAATTTTTTTATAGCCCAGATTAAGTTTAAAGTAGAGATTGTATTGTTTATTTGAGTATATTTAGATTTTTCTAAACTAGCGCCCGCAAACGGGGCAGAAGGCTGAGCAGCTAAGTGAATCACTACATTAAATTTATTTTTTTTAAATAAATTTTCAGTAAATTTTGAATTAGTAAGATCACCTTTTATAAATCTTATATTATCAAAGCCGAATTTTTTCGCAGTAATTATTCTTTGTTTAATTGATTTTATCGGTACTGCGGAAGTTGAATTTGAATTAAATACCCATCTTCTTCTTTGCAGATTGTCAACTCCAATAATTTTCGAATTTTTATAACGTTTTGATATCGCAAGAGCCAAGGGCCAGCCTGTGTACCCGTCAATGCCTGTAATTAAAATTTTCATAGTTTATATTCCACAAATTTTTTTTTTATTAAATTTATTCTACTATAATTCTTTTTAAGTACTTTATTTATAGTTTGCATCGCATTTCCATTTCCGTAATCAGAATAAATATTTTTCATTTTTGTCTTTTTTAAGATTTTTTTAATAAGTTTTTCAATTTTTTTAGAATTATGTTCTACGTGGAAGACATTTTTTCCACTTAATCTTCCTGCCTGCCTGTTGCCTATATTAATTACGTACTTTTTAAAATAGCCACACTCAGTAATCCCACAGCTTGAATTTCCTAATAAGAGATCACTAAATTTTAAGAGACTATAAAAATCTTTTGACTCGATATTTTTAAATAGTTTAAAATTACTTTTTTTGGCTTCTTTTTTTAAAGAATTAATTATTTTTTCATGACCTGGATCAGAACAAGGGTATATTGCTAGTTTTTGGAAATTTACCCGTTTTAAGGCTTTCAAAGTTTCATTTATTTGTTTTTGTGTTTCATTGATTTCCCACGTCACAGGATGTTGAATGAGTATCAAAAAAGGTTTTTTGGGATCAAGCCCATATTTGGTTAATAATCTATTTTTATTTTTAGAATCTTTTTTCTTAAATAGATCTAGAGAAATAAGTCCCGTATTGAATATTCTCCATTTTTCCTCTCCCAGTTGTAAAATATTCTTATAACTTTTAGTGTTAGATACAAAGTGAATACTAGATAATTTTGAAATTGCATGTCGAGTTGGTTCATCTGTTCCTCCTTGAGTGATATCTCCACCATATAAATGAATTGTTGGAACATTGTGATGTAATGAAGCAATCGCCGCTCCTAAGACTTCGGCCCTATCACCTAACAAAATAACATAAGTAGGAATTTTATTTGAAAAAATTTTTCCCATTTCAGAAATTGTAGATGAGATAGTGAAAAGTCTTTTATTTATGCCATCTCCTGTAATCGGTTTCTTAAGCTTAATTATATTTTTTGAATATAATTTTATTTCATTTACTGTTTTGCCAAATTTTCCACTCAAATGCATATCGGATACTAATATTTTATAATTAATATTTTTATTATTATCGAAGTTTTTGATTATTGGGATAAAATGACTAAACCCGCCCCGTTTTCCTGTAAATAAATAAATTAATTTTTTACTTTGCATTATTATATCTTTTTAAGTTGAAAATTTTCTAGTTTAAATTTTTTATTGGTGTATGAGCTGTTCATGTTTCTATGATTGATTATGATAAATGTTTTTTTCGGTAAATTTTCATTTATATTTTTATAAATTTTATCTTCAGTATTTATATCAAGAGAATTAGTTGCTTCATCAAAAAGTATAATGTTCGAATTTCTATATAATGCTCTTGCAATACCAATTCTTTGTCTTTGTCCACCAGAAAGTAAAGAGCCTAGTTCCCCAACTAAAGTATGTTCTTTTTTCGGAAGACTATTTATAAAGTTAAAAATTTCAGAAATTTTTATAGCCTCAAAAAAAAGTTTTTCATTAAATTTCTTTGGATCTTGGTCTAAAATAATATTTTCTTTTATAGTTGTATCAAATAAATAGATTGACTGAGGGACATAATTGAAATTTTTCAACCATTTAATTGGAAGTTCCTCAAACTTTTTATTATCAATACTAATAGAACCGCTTAAAGGTTTTTGAAGACCGATTAATAAATCTATGAAGGTTGATTTTCCTGAACCTGTTGGGCCTTTAATTTCTACTTTATCACCTTTATCAATTTTAAACGATAAATTCTTAAAAATTTGTCTTTCGTTATTGAAATAACTAAAAAAAACATTTTCAAAATTAATTGAATTAAAATTTTCAAAGTTTAAATCTTTATTGTCTTCAAAATTATGGTTGGGCTTTTCTGAAAACTTAGATCTATAATAATTAATTACTTGATCTGAAAATTTAATTGAATTGATAGCGCTCATAAGTTTTGAGGTATAAGGTAAGGCTTTAATTGCTGCTAGTGAAAAAACACTTAAAATAGCAATTATTTCAATCCCTTGTTTAGATCCATTAACTAATAAGATTGTCATTAAAGAAATGATTATTACAATTAATAATTCCATAAATATCCTAGGCAACTTAGTAATAAAATCTCTTGAGGAATATACATTAGAAATTCTATCGGAAAGTTTTTTGTAATCGTCAATAAAAAATTTATCTTTTAGAAATATTTTAATTTCTCTGATTCCACTAAAGCTTTCTTGTAACTTTTTTGATCTATCAATTTCCATCGCCTGCCTTTGTTTGCCTAATCTAGAAATTTTTTGATTTGTTAATTTTAAAAAGAAAGAGCCAAACAAAGCGAAACTTATAAGAACAAATAGAAAGCTAGTAGGGTCAACTAGCAACAAAAAAATAAAAATACTTATTAAAAATACTGTACTTTGCATCAAATTTTGCACTGATAGCAAAACTTCTTTAACTTGCAGTCCATCAGTTCTAATTCTAGTAACTAAATCCGCAGAGTTATTTGATAAGTGAAAGGAATAATCTTTAAGAATTAAGCTTTTGAACAGTTTAAGTGATAAATTTTCTTGAGTGCTAAATACAAATTTTCCTTCAAGATAATTGTATAATGCCAAAGATATATTTTTAATTATTATGATAATAATCAAAATTATGAGAAACATGATTGTTGGATTAATATTTAGTTGAGCTGAAAAAATACTTAATTTTTTCAATATTTCGTATTTTTCAAATAAAAGGCTTTCATCATTTAACGAGTAAATTATTGGGAAAATAGAGCCTAAAGATACTAATTCTAATAAAGTGATGTAAATATTAAAAAAAAATAGAAAAAAAAGTTTTTTTCTTTGATTTTTGTCAAGAAGTGACCAGATATTTTGTATTACCATAAATATAATTACCTTAGTAAAAATTTATTGATTGCTTGACCCTTTTTAATATTTTTTTTTGGTTTTTTATTTAAAATTTTTTTTAATTCTGAAACTTTAGTTGGTCCTTCAGGTCTTAAGATTGCAATATCTTTCAATTTTATAATTTGATTTTTAACAATATCTTTTTTTGCATAAAGCCCTTTTCTAGCAAAAAACTTAAGTTTTTTTTCTTTGGATGAAATTATTCTGTTATTTTTTGATCCAAAGCTGATTTCACTTTGTCTTATATATCTTACCATATTTTTCAAATCATTAGGTAAAAGTGAAAATTTATGGTCTCCAATATTTTTCTTACTTAAAGTGAAATGCTTCTCAATAATTTCTGCTCCCGCCATTACTGAGAGGGCTGGAGTTAAAATGTCAGAAGTATGATCTGAATATCCAACTTCCTTTTTAAATTTTTCTTTTAATAGCAAAATATTATTTAGATTCGGTCGCGTTGTGGGATATTCTGAAACACAGTGCATGATAGTTATTTTTGAATTTTTTAGTACTTTTAAGGCAGAATGGATTTCTTTAAATGAACACATTCCAGTTGATAAAATTACATTTAATCTAAGTTTATTTATTTCTTTTAGCAATGGAATATTAGTTACCTCGCCTGATGGAATTTTTACTAAATTTATTCTAAGTTTTTTTAAAATAAGCAGGCTTTTAGTTTCAAAAATTGAAAAAAAAATCTTAACACCTTTTCTTTTTCCAAAATTTATTAATTTTTTCCATTGAGCTAAAGAAAATTCCAAAGATTTAAATCGTTTAAAAACTTTGTGATAATTTACTTTGTTATGAATATAATTTTTATTTATAAATTCTCTAGTATCAAATAACTGAAACTTTACGAAGTCTACCCCAGCTTTACTTCCTTGATTTATAAGTTTCATTGCTTTTTTAAAACTACCATCATGATTGATACCAGCTTCACCTATAATTTTAATTTTTTTTTTTAGTTTCAATTCTTTTTAATTTTTAGTTTTTTTCTGAGTTAATTTTTTATACTCTTTTTCCAAGTCGTCGTATTCTTCCATTTTTTTTTTCATAAAACTTAAAGTTATTTTTGTTTTTTGAGAAATACCTTTAGGAGTTAAAAAATACATATAATTTAATTTATTTGGACTTTTTTTAAAATTTTTAATTTTAATGTAGCCTTTCTTTTTCAATTCTTTAAGGCAGTAATTTATTTTGCCAAGACTAAAATCAAGATACTTTGCTAAGTTTCTTTGACTCGACTCATTAGATTTTCCTAAGGCTCTCATAACCTCAAATAAATCAGTTTTATTTTTTTTTGTCATAGATGTTCAAATATTGAACATATTACTGTACAAACATTGAACAGTAAAGAAAAATTTAAAATTAAATTAAAGATCTATGTTTTTCATATAAAAATTTTTTAAAAAGCTCGATAGTATTTTTTTTTTTTGAGAAATACCTTTAGTAGTTAAAAAATATATATAATTCATTTTATTTCCAAGAATTCTAGCAGAAAATTTAACCTGTTTTTTTTTTGCATAAAGTATTCGTGTTTTTTGTTTATTTTTTTTATATATTCCTCATAATTAAACTGTAAAATTTGATTTATTCTCTCTTCAAATTTCTCATAACTGTTTTCCTCCAAAATATTAAGACCCTCGAAAGGCAAACTCATAAATTTTTTTTCTGTATTGAAGCATAATATTTTTGTATTGGGATAAAAACTCGCTTCTCTAAGTAAAGAGGATGGTGGTCCAATAACTAATTTGCTTGAAGAGATGGCACGATAAGAGCTAAAACTCTGTAAGTCCCTCCAACTAATTTTATAGTCAACTTCAGCGAATAATTTGCTAATGAATGAGTTTTCAGCTGAATTGAATTGTGACTTACTTTGAATAACTATTTTTTTATTATGTTTGGTGGAATATTTGGCTAAAAATTTTAAAACTATAATACTGTCTTTTGCTGCTTCGCTAGAAGACTTAGCTCCATTTCTAAAAGTTCTCTTACATACAACGCAAATATCGTAATTTTTTTTTTCATTATCGTCTTTGTGTAAGTATTTAGAGTAGTATGAGTTTCTTAGCGATCCGAAAGAAAAAAAATTTTTTATTTTGATATTATTATTTTTCATCACTTCCAAATCAAATTCACTAAATCCCATATAATTTGAAAAATATAATAATTTATTAGTTTTATTGACGTTTCTGTAAATGTCGCCCCTAGTAGCATTTTGAATAGCTACAAAAGTTGTTTTTCCATCAAAATATTTTGATAAAATTGAAAAATTAAAAGAGTTATCTATTGTAGTTAAAACAAACTTTGGCTGTATTTGATTAATGAGACTAATAAAATAATTAAGTTGTGGTTTTCTTTTAAAAAAATTTTTCAATATAAAAGAAATAGTTTTAAAGTTTATCAAAATTTTTTTAATTAAATACACTCTAGCAGAAATTATATGTGTTTGATTTTTTGGTAAAAGTTTTGACAAAATGTCTGAATTAACACAATCAAATATAACAAATTTTTTTTTCTCAACTGAAAAAATTTTTTCTGACTTAGCAACGCAGAGAAGAATTTTAAACAATCTTTTCATATATAAAATCTTTTTTACTAATTTTTAAATAAATTAAAGGCTCCAGTAATTAAACTTTTTTTTTATTTTTTCGTCAGATAAAAAACTTTTAACATCTATAATTATACTTTTATCATCAATCATTTTTTTTTTTAGAAAATCGTAATTTATTTTTTTAAATTCTTTATGTTTTACAGCTAATACTAGTGCATCCAATCGTGGAATTTTATTATTAATTTTAAAATTAATAATCTTTGAAAATTCTTTTTGAGATACGTTAGGATCGTTTACATACAAATTTATTGATTGATTTTTCCTTAAGTATTTAATCATCTCGATAATTTTACTATCTCTAAGATCATTTATATTTTCTTTAAAAGTTATGCCATAAATACCAACATTAACTTTTTTTTTCTTTTTTAGTTTTTTCAATTTTTTTTCTAATATTTTGCATATTATAATACCCATTTTTTCATTAATTTTTCTTCCAGATAAAAGAACTTTTGGCTGGTAATTATTTTTTTTTGCTATGTAAGTTAAATAATACGGATCAACAGATATACAATGTCCTCCAACGAGTCCTGGATGAAAATTTAAAAAATTCCATTTTGTTTTAGCTGCTTGGATAACTTCATTAGTATTGATATTTAATTTTGAAAAGATAAGGCTCATTTCATTCATAAAAGATATATTTATATCTCTTTGTACATTTTCTAAAATTTTTGATGCTTCTGCTATTTTAATTGATTTTGCTTTATAAATTTTTGCATTAGTAATTGATTTATATAAATTATGTATTCTATTAAGGCCTTTTGCACTATTACATGATACAACTCTTGAAATATCTTTCAGCTTTTTTTTATCTCCCGGGCTTACGCGCTCTGGGCTATGTCCAACAAAAAAATCCTTATTTGTTCTTAATTTAGAATATTTATGTAATACTGGGATACTGAAATCTTCAGTAACACCAGGATAAACTGTGGACTCGTAAATTACTAGATCGTTACGTTTTAGAAAGGGCGCAATAATTTTTGAAGCATTTTTTAAATAGCTTAAATCTGGCTTTTTATTTTTTGTGACAGGTGTCGGAACTGTTACTATGAAAATATTTGAATTTTTCAAATCTTTTTTATTGTTTGTCAAGAATGAACTATTTCTAAAAATAAAGTCTTTTTTAGCTATTAGATGATTTTTATCATATTTTTTATTTAACTCGTCTATTCTTGATTTATTTATATCAAATCCTATTACATAGTTTTTTTTTGAAAATTCAATGAACAGAGGCAAACCTACATAACCAAGTCCTATTATAGCAATTTTATTTTTCATAATTTACTCAACCAATTTTTTAATTTTATTTTATTGCTAAAAAACCTTCAAAACATCCAAACTTAAAAATTGATGCAATATCCTTAAACCCAGCTCTTTTGAGTAATTGGGTATTTCCATAAGTGCTGAATGGTTCCATCACTCCTTTTAGACTTCTGCTTTTATTGATAATTGAAGCTGGGCTAAATCCTTGTTCGATTTTATATTCTAAATAAATTTGACTAACCATATCTTGGAATCTTGCATCAGGGTACCTTACCTTTTCAAATAATAAAAAGCACCCACCCCAGTTTAAACTTTTAAAAATTTTATTAAAAATTGCTTGTCTTTTCGATGGATGTAAAAACTGCATAGTATAAAAAGACGTAATTATGGCACTTGGCCTAAACTTTATATTTTCTAATTTTGAATTCTGAATTTTAACACCTTTATTATTATGATTCTTTTTTTTTGCCTCCAGACACATCTTTTTAATTTCGTCAATTCCTATGAAGGTATGTTTTTTTCTATAATGTCTTTTACTCAACAAATCTAAAAAGGTTCCAGTAGAACACCCTAGATCATAAATTGTGCTCGATTCGCTTAAAAAAAAATCGGAAAATTTCAATGCAAGATCATGAGATAATTTATAAAGCGGTATAGATTGATTTATATGGTTGTCAAATTTTTTAACTGTTTTGCCATCAAAACTCCAGTTCGCATTTGAATATTTTATGTCAGATATTTTCTTTTTTTTTTTAGACATTGCTTCTTAAAAGATTGAATGAGTCAGCATATTTTCTAATACTTTCTAGATCTTTCATGTCCATTGATCCTGTATGTGCTGCCTGTGTTGAAACATTAAGACTTTTGTTATTAGAAAAATGTTTCTCAATAATTTTTGCTCCTCTCGCAATAGCGAATAAACATGCATCTATACCCACCGTATGGTCGCTAAATCCTTTAAAAAAAGAATTTTCAAAATTAGGCATTTTAATTTCAAATAATTGAGTAGGATACTTTGCGACACAATATAAATATTTTATATTTGAATCGTTAAATGGAGCTCCTTTTTTTTCAAAGTCATACATTCCTAAAGATGCTATAATTTCTTTTTTTGTTGAAATTATTTTTTTACAAAGAGATGTATCTTCTTTAATTGTCCTGCTTGCAATTTTGTATCTTTTAAAATTAAGCTTTTCGCACCATTCAAGTTTTTCTTCATCAAACACTGATGCTGAAAGTTCTATTCCAGTGTCATTACAATAGCTATTAATCTCTTTAAGTTCGTCTATTGATGTATCTAAATAAAGTCTTTTTTTATCTCCCCATAATTTTTCGCTATTATAAAGTTGAATTTTAATTACATCAGCTCCGCCAATTTTTGATTGCAAAATCATCCTTTTCACTTCGCTCATGCTTCCCATATGTTGAGGGGCTATCTCTGAAATAATCAATACTTGTCTTTGTTCTATATTAGCTTTCATTTATTGAGCTTATTGTTCATTTTTTGAACAGTCAAGCAAATTGAACACTAAATTTAGATATAGTTCGCTATAATTTGAGCCCAATATTAATTTTTATGATTTAATTTAATATAATTATTTAATTTATAATGTTTTATAATGAAATGGTCTTTTTTATATTTTGTTTTTCCTCTTAAATTTTGTTTTTTGCCAAGCCAAATCAAGTTTCCCTTTTTGTTTTTTTTATAATTTTTTTTGAGTAGTTTATAATTTTTTTGATGAGAATGTGCAAAGATTGATTTAAGATCGCTCAATTGACTATTGTATGAACTATAAATAGATTTTATATTATATTTTATTCCTACATTATCAAAAGTTTTTTTTGTGAATATTCTATGATGGTTAAAATTGAAAAAGTTTTCAATTATATCTAACGGGTAGCCCTTACCTTCAAGAAATAATATTCCGTTATTTTTTAGATAGCTAGATGCTTTTTGTAAAACAATATTCATATCATAAACATGTTCAAGTGAACCATTTATTATTATCAGATCAAAATATTTTTTTTTAAATTTCATACTTTCAGCCCCTATGCTTTGAAGTTTTGTTAATTTATTGTGTTTCTTTCCATAATCAATAGCATTTTTGTCTGGATCAACTCCAAAAGTTTTTGAACCTTTTTTTGCAAATGGATATAACATACCTCCATACCCACAACCTACATCTAATATTTTTTTGTTATCGAAATTACTGTTTAATCTTCTTTCTAAAAAAGATTTCAAAACAGCACCTCTTTTAATAGAGTTTAAAAAACGCTTTTTTATATTTTTTTTGGTAAGAATATTTTTTTCAATATACTTTGAGTAATATAAACTGTAAAATTTTTTATCAAATTTAATTAATTGTTGTGAATGCCCGCAGCTTAGACAGTTAACTACAGGAAGATAACAGTATAAATTCTGGTCACTTGATAACAAACTTTTTGAGGTAATAATTGTAAAGTTTTTTTGATCACAAATATCACATGAACTAAAGTTGTAATTTATACGTTTTTTAAAATTAATTTTTTTTAAAAAATCATTAACAGCTGTTTTATAAAAATTTTTATTTTTTAACATAAGTTATCTTTTTAATTCTTTTTCAAATTTTAAAATGTAATACATATTTAACAGTTGCCAAATTGGATAACCAGAATTAACTTTTCCCTTAATGAAATCTGACCAAAATTTTAGAGTTTTTTCTTTAGATAAAAATTTAAAATTATTATAAATATAATCATTACTAATAATCGAGTAAGACCAATCTTTTAATTTACCTTGCTTAAGCCATAAATTTTGAGGGTGAGGCACATGTAACTTATTTTTGAACCAATTTTTTTTATAAAGAGAATTTTTACTCATGTAGTCTCTAATCAGATGTTTATCAACTCTCTGCTTTTTTTCTTCAATTAAAATTGATTTTTCTACAAAATGATGATCAAGAAAAGGTAACCTGAGTTCAATAGATCTTGCCATTGAAAATCTATCACACATTTGTACTGTCCTTGGTATTTTAGTATTAAAAAAATATCTTTTAATAAGATGCTTTCTAGCTTCATTACCATTTTGTTTCGAAATCATTGAGTAATTTGAAATATTAGTTCCATCAATCAGATTGAAATTATTACTTTTGTTATTTTTTCTAAAATCCTTATATGAACCAAAACACTCGTCTAGACCCCAACCTGCTAATAAGATATCGAAACTGTTTTCCTTTGCTATCTCAGCTAATTTAAACATTCCAATTTGCATTATTCCTCCTAATGGACCCTCATTTTTTTGCACGAGGTTTCCAAAATTGTTTATTATGTAATTTTCATCAATTTGAACTTTGTTAATTTGACTTTTATAAGCCTCAGTAAACTTCTTAGCCTCATTAAATTCACTATTTTTGTGGCCTTTGAATTCAATGCAATAATTCATTACCTCTCTTTTAATCTTAGATTTAGATAAGACTACGTGAGCTAAACTTTGAGAGTCTAGACCTCCAGATAGTGCAATAGCAAATTTTTTATCAGCTATTAAATGTTTAAGGATATTTTTCTCGAATATATTTATAAAATCTTTCTTCTTAATGCTTTTTTTTGTTTTAAAGAAGTTTTTTTCATCATAATAATTTGTAGCAATTATGTTAAAATTTGAAATTGTTCCATGTTCTCCTGGTTTAACAGAATAAATATTTTTAAAAAATGTTTCTTCTCCAGAAAAAAAAGAATTTTCTAAAAAATATTTTTTTACAGCTTCTTTATTCAGAAAAATTTCATTTTTAAGCAGCATTTTTAAAATAGGTTTGATTTCACTAGATAAGTAAATATTTTTTTTATCTTGAAAAAAAAACAAAGGTTTTTGGCCAAATCTATCTCTAGAAAAAAAGATTTCATCTCCGTATTTAATTACAAAACTGAACATGCCATCCATTGATTTAAGAAATTTTTTGTAATCTTTATTA
>MDTB01242090.1_pt1 | contig 44755 bp, 41 predicted proteins | sample 811161 | NCBI WGS metagenome assembly MDTB01 (sample SAMN05326650, study PRJNA326480) | marine metagenome | isolation source: seawater | place: Mediterranean Sea | collected 2009 | reverse complement strand
GTAATTCTTGTGGCAAAAAATTTGTAGTGCCAGATAACGCTATTACGAAAGCTGGCAGATTAGTGCAATGTAGTGCATGTGGAAATAAATGGAAACAATTTCCTGTCAAAACGAGTGAAAAACAAGTTGCCGTTTCAAAGCCTGTTATTGAAAAAAATTTAACAAAAACTATAAGTCCAAAAAAACCTATAAGCCCTAAAAAACATGCAAGTGCAAAAAGAAAAGTTACAAAAAAAACAAGAGAAATAAATTTATACTCTCCAGAATATCTTGCTAAAAAACATGGCATCAAAATAAAGGACTCTGAACCAAAATTTGCAAGAAAAATAGTTTCTAAGGATAAAGTTTCATTTGGCTTTTATAGCTCACTACTTGTATTTTTAGTATTAGTAGTATTCTTTTCCCGAACTTTATATTTTGCTCAAAACTTTTTATTAATGCTATTTCCTAGCGCAGAATTTTACCTTAGTTATTTTTTTGAAAATATTAGGAATATTTTTGAAATTTGGAAAAGTTTAATAGCTAACTATTAATCTCTAAATCTTTAATATTAATAATATTATTTGAAAGACTTATATTGTTTTTTTTAATATCTGTAAAAAAATTCCAAGCTAAAACAACTAGAGTGTTGTTCTTATTTTTAATATGAGATTTATTTTTTATTTGAATTTTAGCGCCAGGAATAAATTTTTCATGTTTTAATTTATTATCTTCTACAATGAAATCAATTTCTTTTGAAATACCAAAAAAATTAAGGGCAGTAGTGGCTTTCGCTGGAGCACCGTAACCTATTAATAAATTATTATTGTCTTTTAATTTTTTAATATTTTTTCTTACATTTTCTCTAATTTTATAAACTTTATTTCCAAATTCTTGATATGTTTTAAATTTTTTTATTCCAAAATTTATTTCATCTTTAAGCATGTTTTTTACACTATTTTCAACTTTTGCTTTTTTATTTTTTTTAAGATAAATCCTAATTGAACCGCCATGTGTGTCCACTTTTTCAGATTTATATATTGTTGCTTCAAATTGATTAAAAAAATTAATTAGTGATGTTAGTGACCAATAGTTATAATGTTCATGATAGATATTATCAAAAGTTAAATCTTTTAATGTGTTTAAAAGATACTGCACTTCAATAATTATAATTCCTTTCTTGCTTAATAATTTCAACATACACTCAGTCATCTCTTTTAGTTTATCGGAATGGGCAAAAACATTTGATGCTAATATTAAATCAGCATTTTTTTTGATTTTTTTAAGATTTTTTTTCTCTAAAAAACCATTAAATGTTTTTATTTTATTTTTGTTAGCCAACTTTGCTAAATTTTTGGCTGGTTCAACGCCAAGTAAATTCTTAAATCCTAAATCTTTAAAAGGTTTTAGTGCCACACCGTCATTACTGCCAATATCAATAATATAAGATCTTTTTTTATTTAATTTAAAATCTTTAATATATTTTTTAGTAGCATTAAAAAAGTGCCCTCTAAACACTTTAGAAGTTGATGAAGTATATAAATAATTTGAAAACATCTTTTTTGAATCAACAGAGATGGAAAGTTGACAGTTGTGACATTTGCTACAATAATTAACCTCAAGGGGGTATAAATCACATTTTTCATTTCTCTTCTTTAAAAGATTATTTGCTAACGGTTGATATCCCAAAGAAACAACTCTTTTCAAGTTAGTATTTCCACAAGATCTACACTCAAACTTGTAACATTCTAATAATAAATTTTTTTCTTTTTCGCTAACAAATTCATGTTTAATTGTGTGGGTGATTCCGTAATTGTCGTGCTCTCTTTCACCTCTTACTAAGTTTAAAAAAGTAGTGTCTTTAGAAAAAACCATAGTATGAGCAACATTTGGTTTTATAACTGACAATTGACCCTCATTAACAACTTGGGTTATTTTTGGTGAATTGGGATTAAGTATATCTTTATATACTTCTATAATTTGACCTTTGGTGAATAAACATTTTTGCTCTTGTTGTGGGTGAAAATGATTTGCTCTTATTGTCCCTTTTTTTGAATTTATAAGTCCAATTAAATTTATTGGTTCGGTAAGTTCATGATTGCTAATTTTTCCTCTTTTATCTACGAATTCATTTTCTCCATTTCTTACAACTTCTAACTCTTTTATCAAACTCTGTTTAGACCATTTAAATATCATTTCTTTTATGCTTTCCTCTAAAGCATAAAGAAATTTAAATCCCGTACTTAAAATCTTTTTATTTGACAGTGAAAAACCTGGGTTTGGTATTTCATCATTTGTCTCTCTTAAAGTTATTTTAGGATTATATCTTTTACATATTTCAGCTACTTTTTTGACTGTTACAGTATCTTTTGTAAGATTGAATATTTCATATGAAATGTCTTTACGCTCCTCCATAAACTTAAAGCATCTTGCTACATCGATTAAAGGTACTAAACTTTTAATTTGTTTTCCTCCAGCAAACAGCCGTAGGGTTCCGTTCTGAGATGCTGTTTTTGCAAAAAAATTAGCCATAATATCCAAACGCGCTGTATCTGTTGAATACCCATAAACAGAACCTAATCTTAATATTACATATTTTTTTCCTGACTTTTTTAATTGTTTTTCGTTATATGCTTTAGATTTTCCGTAAGCTAATATTGGTAAAGTTACTTCTGACTCATTTATATCATTTTTTACTTTTTCAATACCTTCGAAAACAACATGAGTGGAAGGCATAATAATTTTACAATTATTGCTAATTACATCTAGAATATTTTGAGTGCCATCTTCTGCTACTTTTTTAATTTTTTCATCGTGATCAAGGTTACTTTCGCTTTTAACTCTAGGAACATTTGTTATGCCAGCTAAATGATGTACAATATCAGCATCTTTACAATAATTTTTAATTATCTCCTTATCTAAGATATCACCTTGAATAAAGTTCATATTCCAGTTTCTTAGCTGGTTAACTCTTTCAGAAATAAATCTATTATCTATTACTGTAATTTGATCATTCCAACTATATCCTGAATATATTTTACATAGTTCAGTGCCTATGTAACCAAGTCCTCCCGTTATAACTATTTTTTTCATTTATTCATGTATATATTATTAATAAAAATAATAGAAAATAAATATTATGAAAATTTTTGACTGTTTTATGTTCTCAGACGAGAATATGCTATTAAATGTTAGATTAAATGTACTAAATCAATTTGTAGATAAATTCATTATTTCTGAATCTGCTTACTTGCACGATGGAAGTAAGAAAAAATTAAATTTCAACATTAATGATTTTATTAATTTTAAAGATAAAATTGAATATATTGTGGTCAAAGACCAGCCTCCACAATTATCAGAAATAAGCCTCAACGATACCGACTCTCAAAAAGCTGAAAAAAAGATTCATAATAGCTTGAAAAGAGAAAATTATCAGAGAGAGCAACTTTCCAAAGGTGTAACTAATTTAGACTCAAATGATCTTATAATTGTAAGTGATGTAGACGAAATACCAGATTTAACAAATATAGATTTTAAAAACTTAAATGATGAAATTTTAATTTTTAAACAAAAAATGTTTTATTATAAATTTAATTTATACTATAAAAACTTTGTTTGGTTTGGCACAAAAGCCACAAAAAAGAAAAATTTTGTTTCTCCTCAGTGGCTTAGAAATATAAAAAATAAATTTTATCCTTATTGGAGATTAGATGTTTTGTTTTCTAAATCAAAATATAACAATATAAGATTTGTTGAAAACGGAGGGTGGCATTTTACTTGTGTTAAAAAGCCAAAGGATGTACAAAAAAAATTACTGACTTTTCTTCATCATCAAGATTTTGAAGATGCTAAAATTTCATTAAGTGACTTAGAAAATAAGATGAGAGAGAAAGAAATTCTATATGATCATAAACTAGATAAGAAAAATCAAAATAAATGGATCACTAAGACAAAACTTGTTAAAATTGAAATAGAAAATCTTCCTTTATATCTTCAAAACAATCAAAAAGAATTTTCAGAATGGTTTGAGCAATAAATAATTTTTAACAAAACCATTTTTTTAGATTTTTTTCATTATCCTGAATGTATTTTGGTAAATTTTTTTTATCTAAAATTCTTAACGTCTCATTATTTTCAAACTTATTTTTCGTCCTTTGATCGGACTTGTAGTCATAAATAAGTTTTTTGTCTTTTATCATTTGTTCAATTTTTTCTACACCTAAAGGATTAACATCATACTCAATATGATGTCTGATTGATCTTAGCTTGTTTTCTACACCTTTTGGTTCTTTTAAATATGAAAAGTGCCATCCTCCGTTTTCAATAAATTTAATGTTAAAATATTTTTTATTAGAAAAAAGAACATCAAATCTCCACCAATGGTAATTTCTACCTTTAATGTCTCTTAACCACTGAGGACTTTTCAGATTTTTTCTCTTAATCATTCTTGATCCATGCCATTTTAAAGAGGAAAACAAATTGAATTTATAGCAGCAAAAAATTTGTGTAAAAAAAATTATATTATTCTTGACTTTGTTGAAATCAAAATTTTCTAAATATGGAATCTCATCAACGTCAGAAACTATTATTAAATCATCTGGTTTTGCGTCTTTAAGGCCTTTTAAAATTGCATTTCTTTGATAAAATTCTCGTATATTTCCGTTAATAATAATTTTATCATTAACTTTTTTATCACTATGTTCTATTTTTGAAATATTACTTGGTAAATCCTCTAATAGTATATAAATAATCTTATCTTTATATTTGCTGTATCTCTTGATATCAAAAATAGGTTTTCTTTTTTCTCCACGGTGACTATAAATACTTTCAACAATTACAAATTTATCGACAAATTTATTCAAGCAATTTAATCTTATATCCAGAATCAATTCTTCATCAAAATAAATGAAGCAGTCGTATATTTTCATGTTTTGTAAAGATTAAATAAAAATTTCTAGTGCCTACTAGTTGTCTCTGTTTTGTTTTCCTTATTTACTTTTTCTATTTCCACCCACTCAACTCTTTTTAAAGGTTTTGTAAGAGCTAATTTTAAAACTTCATCTACGCTTTTTACTGCTACTATTTCCATGCTTTCTAATATTGTTTTAGGAACTTCGACTAAATCTTTTTTATTTTCATCAGGTATCAATACTTTTTTAATTCCAGCTCTATGCGCTGCTAACAACTTTTCTTTTAGACCGCCAATTGGCAAAACGATTCCCCTTAAAGTCACTTCTCCAGTCATTGCTACGTGTTTGTCCACAGGAATTTCTGTAATAGCTGAAACTATAGATGTAACCATTGCTATTCCTGCTGATGGACCATCTTTAGGAGTTGCTCCTTCTGGGACATGGATATGAAAATCCTTTTTATCAAAAATTGGTGGAGTAATTCCATAGTCTAAACTCTTCGACCTTATATAGGATTTTGCAGCTTTCACAGACTCTTGCATGACGTCTCCTAATTTTCCAGTAATTTGCATTTTACCTTTTCCGGGCATCACCGCAGACTCAATTTTTAATATCTCACCACCTACTTCTGTCCAAGCAAGTCCTGTTACAACCCCTACCATATTTTCTTTCTCTACTTCTCCGTAATTAAATTTTTGAACTCCTAATAATTCTCTCATATCTTTTTCTTCAATAGGGATGTTAATTTGCTCACTATTATCTATTTTCTTGACAAGTTTCCTGGCAATCTTAGATATCTCTCTTTCTAGATTTCTTACTCCGGCTTCTCTAGTATAGTGCCTGATAATTTTTCTGTTTACTTTTTCATCGATATTCCATTCTTCTTTTTTTAAACCATTATTTTCGCTTTGTTTAGGTATCAAATATTTTTGAGCAATATTTACTTTTTCATCCTCGGTGTATCCTGAAATTCTAATAACTTCCATTCTATCCAAAAGTGGAGGTAATATATTTAAGGTGTTTGCAGTAGTAACAAACATTACGTCAGATAAGTCGTAATCAACTTCTAAATAATGGTCATTAAATTCTTTATTTTGTTCTGGGTCTAGTGCCTCTAATAATGCTGAAGAAGGATCACCTCTATAATCATTTCCTACTTTATCAATTTCATCTAAAAGAAATAATGGATTTTTTGTACCAGCTTTTTTCATCATCTGGATTATTTTACCTGGTAAAGAACCAATATAAGTTCTTCTGTGGCCTCTAATCTCTGCTTCGTCTCTAATGCCTCCTAAAGAAATTCTTATAAATTTTCTATTTGTTGCTTTGGCAATAGATTTACCTAAGGAAGTTTTTCCCACACCTGGAGGTCCCACTAAACATAAGATAGGTCCTTTCATTTTTTGTATTCTTTTTTGTACAGCTAAAAATTCTATAATTCTTTCCTTAACTTTTTCTAAACCATAGTGATCTTCATCTAATATTTTTTGAGCATTATTTAAATCTGTATTTATCTTAGATTTATTAGACCAAGGGAGTTCTGTCATCCAATCTAAATAATTTCTTACTACAGTCGCCTCAGCCGACATAGGACTCATTGATTTCAATTTTTTCAATTCAGATAAACATTTTTCTTTTGCTAATTTTGGCATTTTGGCATTAGCAATTGCTTTAGATAAATTACTTAGTTCATCTTTTCCTTCGTCTATTTCACCTAATTCTTTTTGAATAGCCTTTAATTGTTCATTTAGATAATACTCTCTTTGAGTTTTTTCCATTTGATTTTTAACTCTACCTCTGATTTTCTTTTCTACTGACAAAACACTAGTCTCTTTTTCAATAAATGAATGAATTTTTTCTAATCTTTTCTTTAAGTCAACCATCTCAAGCAACTCTTGTTTTTCAAATATTTGAATATTTAAATTAGAAGACAAATTATTAGCTATTTGCAAAGCATCTTTTAAATTTTTGATGTTATTTGATTCTTCGTTGAAACTTTTTTTATTTAATATTAATAATTTTTCATATTTCTTGATTAATCCCTGAGCAAAAATGTCTAACTCTTTGGAAATGTTCTGATCATCAACTATTTCAACTTCACAGGTAAGAAATTTTTTTTCTTCCATATGATGTTTTAATATTTTAATTCTTTTTTCACCCTCGATTAAAACTTTCACAGTGCCGTCAGGTAATTTTAAAAGTTGCAAAACTTTACTTAAACATCCGTAGCCATAAAGGTCTTTGTCTTCTGGATCGTCAACCTCTGAATTTTTTTGGGTTACTAAAACTAATGATTTATCTGCTTTCATTACCTCTTGTAAGGCTTTGATAGATTTTTCTCTTCCAACAAACAGAGGTACCACCATTGAAGGAAAAATAACTATGTCTCTTAAGGGAAGTAAAGGTTTGATGTAAGTGGCTTTCATTAGTTTAATATGGCTATAAATTCGTTAATTTCAAGAAACAAATTTAAATTAAGCTACTGATGTTGACTGTTTTTTGCCATATGTGACTATTGGCTCAGATGTACCTTTGACCGCTGACTTATCTACTGTAACTTTAGCTACATCTTCTTTATCTGGTAGTTCAAACATTGTTTTTAATAAAATATTTTCCAAGATAGACCTTAAACCTCTAGCACCTGTTTTCTTATAAATTGCCTTTTTAGCAATTTCACTTATCGCATCGTCATTGAATTCAAGTTCTACATTCTCAAATTCAAATAACCTTTTATATTGTTTAATAAGAGAGTTTTTTGGTTCTTTTAAAATTTTTATTAAGGATTTTTCATCTAGATCATCCAAAGTTGCAATAATTGGCATTCTTCCAATAAATTCCGGTATCAAACCATACTTAATTAAATCCTCGGGTTCCAATAGCTTCATAATTTGTGACAAAGGTTGTTCTTTGTAATTTTTTACTTTTGCCCCAAAACCTATAGAACTATCTTTTCCTCTACTGTCTATTAACTTATCAAGTCCTGCGAATGCTCCACCACAAATAAATAATATGTTCGTTGTGTCTACTTGCAGAAATTCTTGTTGAGGGTGTTTTCTGCCTCCTTGAGGAGGAACACTAGCGATTGTTCCTTCCATAATTTTCAAAAGCGCTTGTTGCACACCTTCTCCAGAAACATCCCTAGTTATAGATGGATTTTCTGATTTTCTACTTATCTTGTCCACCTCATCAATATAAACAATACCTCTCTGAGCTTTTTCAACATTATAATCTGCTGATTGTAAAAGTTTTAAAATAATATTCTCTACATCTTCACCTACATACCCTGCCTCTGTTAATGTAGTTGCGTCAGCCATTGTAAAAGGTACGTCTAAAATTCTAGCTAAAGTTTGAGCTAGTAAAGTTTTTCCACACCCCGTAGGTCCAACTAATAAGATATTTGATTTCGATAACTCTATATCTTTATTATTTTTTGTTTCATGGTTTAATCTTTTGTAATGATTATGAACTGCAACTGATAAGATTTCTTTGGCCAATTTTTGACCTATTACATAATCATCTAAAACATTACAAATTTCTTTTGGGGTGGGTACTCCATCTTGATGTTTAACTAAAGAGCTTTTGTTTTCCTCTTTAATAATATCCATACAAAGTTCTACACACTCATCACAAATAAAAACAGTTGGGCCTGCAATAAGTTTTCTTACTTCGTGTTGGCTTTTCCCACAAAAAGAACAATATAAAATATTTTTGCTATTTTTTTCAATCATAACGAATCATTAATACCATATTAGTTCTCTATAATATTCATATCAAGCTGAAGTTGTAAACAAGCCTATATATTGTGTTTTATTTTCTTTTTTCCACAACAGTATCAATTAAACCAAATTTCTTCGCGTCATCAGCTGTCATAAAATTGTCTCTCTCAAGGGCTTTTGCTATTTCATCAACTGACTTGCCAGTGTGTTTTGAATAAATTTTATTTAATCTTTCTTTTAAAGATAAAATTTCTTTAGCGTGAATTTGTATATCAGTTGCTTGACCCTGAAATCCTGCAGATGGTTGATGAACCATTATTCTTGAATTTGGCAATGAGTATCTTTTTCCTTTTTCTCCCGCAGCTAATAGAAACGAACCCATTGAAGATGCTTGGCCAATACATAATGTAGATACTGGAGAATTAATATATTGCATTGTATCGTATATACCTAGTCCGGCTGTAACTAATCCTCCTGGGCTATTAATGTAAAAATTAATCTCTTTATTAGGATTTTCTGACTCTAAAAACAAAAGTTGTGCTGTCACTAACGATGCGACAGGATCATTTACTGGCCCTACTAAAAAAACAATTCTTTCTTTTAGTAATCTAGAATATATATCGTAAGCTCTCTCACCCTTGCTTGTCTGTTCCACAACCATGGGGATAAGGCTATTCATTTGTTCTTCAAATTTACGACTCATAGGTCGACTTATACAACTATTGATTACTTTTTACTATTTTTTTTTGTTTTTGGTTGATTTTTTATTAGAAGAATCAGTTTTTTTAATATCAGTTTTATCTAAGTGTGGTTTATTAAAATCTGATATAATTTTTTCTGCCTCTTTAGTGTTAATATTTTTTGTTTCAAGCTTAATTTTTGATTTAATTAAAGAGATAATTTTTTCTTCGTATAGTGAACCTTTTAAACTTTGAGATGCACTTGGATTTTTTTGATAATAGTCAAGAACCATTTTTTCTTGGCCAGGCATTCCTTTAATTTGTTTTTGGATTTCCATTTTTACCTCTTCATCTGAAACCTTTAAATCATTTTTCTCGCCATATTCATTTAGAATAAGACCTAACTTTATTCGTGATTTAGCAATTTTTTCATTTTTTTCTTTATGCTTTAACTTGTCTGCGTCTTTTAAACTTTTTGTCATAATTGAAAGTTCTTGTTCAATAAGATTTTTAGGCAAATCTAAGTTATAATTTTTTTCAATTAAATCTAATATTTCTTTTTTTGTAACAGAATTTAATGCTTGTGAATATTGGCTAGAGATTTGATTTTCAATTAATTTTTTTAATTCAGATAAGTTTTTTGCTCCCATTATTTTAGCAAATTCATCGTCAATTTTATTTTCTATAGCCTCTTTTACATTTAAGATAACGCAACTAAAATTAGTTTTTTTGTTAGCTAATTCTTTTTTTGGATGATTGGCTGGCAAAACTGCTTCCACATCTTTTTTTTCCTTTTTCTTAACGCCTATCAGCTGTTCATCAAATCCTTTTAAGAATAAATCTTTTCCAAGTTCAATCTGGACCCCTTTGCCTTCGCTGCCTTCAAATTTATTTCCATCAATTGTGGCAGAGTAATCAAAAGTAACTTGATCACCTTTTTTAGCTTTTTCGCTTTCTTTTTTATCTTTAAATTGTTTATTTTGAAGTGATATTTCTTTTAACTTATCCGTTATGATTTTATCTTCTATCTTAATTTTATATTCTGTTGCTTTATAATTCTCAAAAGATTTTAGTTTAATTTCTGGTAGAGAGTCTATTTGTAATTCATAATTCAAATCTTTTCCTTCTCCAAATGTTTTTAAATCTATTTTAGGTTGTCCTGCTATCTTTATTTTTTTTTCTTCAATTGCTTTTGCTGAGGACTCTCTCAAAATCTTATCAATTACTTCGCCGTAAATAGATTTCCCAAACTGTCTTTTAATTACCGAAGAAGGTACTTTGCCAGCTCTGAAGCCTTTTAAAGTAACTTCTTTTTGTAGTTCATTTAACCTTTCATCCATCTTATTTTGTATTGTTTGCTTGTCTATTAAGACTGATAAAGTTGTTCTTAAACCTTTTTTTGACTGTATTTCTACTTTCATATTTTTTATATTTTGGTGGGCAAGAAGAGACTCGAACTCTTAAGCCTTGCGGCACTGGTTTCTAAGACCAGCGCGTATACCAATTCCGCCACTTGCCCAAAATATTAGTAAATTTTTTATATATCAATTTGGTTTTTTGTTAAACGATAAAGTCGAAGATAAATCATTATATAAATTAAAATTAAAGAAAAAAACCAATACTTGCATACTAAACTATTGTCTGCAAAAAAAATGCTGGGTAATACTAATGCCGAGAACACCGCATTAATTATGATAGAGTTAATATAATTGCCGTTTTCTAAACCAAAAGTTTTACTAATTTTTTTGTAACACAGCATATGTAAGTGCAGGTCATCAGGAAGAACTGGAGACTTATTTTGATAAATTTTTCTTAAAAATGAAAAAAAGACCTCGAAAAATAAATAAAATAAAAGAATACAAAAGAAGAAAGAAGAAATTAAAGGATTTAGATTGTTTGAAATAATTATATTTAAAGCCACTAAAGACCCAAATAAATAAGATCCGCTATCACCTAAAAAAAATTTAGCTTTAGGAAAGTTAAAAAGCAAGAAAGAAATTAAAATTATGATTTGCCCGGTCAAGAGAAAAGAAAATTCAAGATGATTATTTTTAAGATTTAAAAACAATAAAGTCGAATTGATTATTATCAGGTTTATAGTTAAAAGACCGTTAAAACCATCAATTAAATTAGCTCCATTAACAATGAATAAGAAACATAAAATTATGAAAATATTTAAGAAAATTTTATTTTGAAGCCAAGAATTTAAAAAAATTAGTTCTATGTTATATATTTGAATCGAAAGAACGTTAATAAATATTATCAAAAAAACAATCATTAAAACCAATCGTGTATTGGGATTAATCTTAATTTTTAAATCGTCCAAGTATCCAACAAAAAATAAGCTAGAACAAATAAATAAATAATTATATAAAATTTCTGTATAAAGCACGTTATAAATTATTAGAAATAAAAAAAGTGAAATTAAGCTAGCTACCCCTCCGCTTCGCGGAACTGGTTCTTTGTGAAACGCTTGGGGTTTAGTAAAATCATTATCTAAAAGTGCGCCATTACTTATTTTATGAGAATTCTTATTTACAATAAGAAAAATAAAAAAAGTTAACAACGCAAAGATTGAAAGAAAACCTAATTCGATTGACTCTGGCTCCATATTATTTTTTTATACCCTTGTTATTTTTTTTTACAATGTAAATACCTAATATAATTATAACTAATGATATTAAAACCCTCCAAGTAATTATTTCATCCATCAAAAAATACCCAAACAGAACACCAAAAATTGGAATTAGATATGCTACTTGTGTTTGAAAAACTAACCCGTTTACCGTTAATATTCTAAATCTAATTAACCATGCCAACCCAGTTGCGACAACTCCAAGATAGAGAAGAGATAAAGTTGAGTCTAGAGAGGGGTTTAATTCCCAAGGTTTTTCAAAAAATATTGCTAGAGGAAACAATAAAATCACAGACCATAGAGTGGTAGAGGTAGTGACGTTTTCATTTCCTTTATTCTTAAGCCTTAAAGTCATAATACCACCAATTGAATAAAATGTAGATCCTAAAATAGTTATAAGTGCAAAAATATAATTACTTTCATTTATAATAAGTTTATCAAAAAATAGGAAAACTACTCCTGTAAATCCAATTATAATTCCTAAAGATTTTAATAAAGTTATTTTTTCATTTTTTGTAAAAAAATGAGCTAATATGGATCCACTCATAGGAGTTGTACTCATTAACATGGCTGCTAAATAACTATTTATTTGACTAGTCCCTATAGCAATTAATGTAAATGGTATAGCAATGTTGCAAAGACCGATCAAAGCATATGGCTTCCAATTTTTTGAAAAAGCCTCTATCTTTATTTTTTTAAATTTACATAAAAGAAACAAAGGAATGCTTGCGAAAAATACTCTTATAAAAGCTAAAGTGAACGGATCATAAGAATAAGTAGCAATTTTAATATTAAAAAAAGAAGAACCCCAAATTAACCCGAGTAGGGTTAAAAGTAAAAGGTCTACTGATTTTGCTTCTCTCATTTCAAGTGCAGATTGTATTATGAATAAAATGCATACCAGGTATATACTAGTTATTATGTATTGAAATCAATACCTATATATGTTCCAAATAATTTTTTAATATACCAAAGGAGACAAAATTTCATGAGTTCAAAAGATGTTTTAAAGTTGATGAAAGATAAACAGGTTGAATTTGTAGATCTAAGATTTACAGATCCTAGAGGTAAACTCCAACATTTAACAATGGACTCAACAGTAGTTGATGAAGATTTATTAAGTAACGGAGTTTTTTTTGATGGATCTTCAATTGCAGGCTGGAAAGCGATAAATGAGTCAGACATGATTTTAAAGCCAGATTTAGAAAGACCAATTATTGATCCATTTAATTCACACACAACACTAAACATATTCTGTGATATTCTTGATGCAGTTAAAAAAAATCCTTACGAGAGAGATCCAAGAGGTACCGCTAAAAAAGCTGAAGCCTATCTTAAAAAATCTGGAATAGGTGATAAATCTTATTTCGGACCTGAGCCTGAATTTTTTGTTTTTGATGACGTGAGATTTAAAAACGATATGAATGAAACAAGTTTTGCTATTGACAGCTCAGAGGGTCCTTACAATACAGGCAAAAAATATGAGAATGGTAACATGGGACACAGACCTGGTGTAAAAGGAGGTTATTTTCCTGTTCCTCCAGTAGATAGTGCGCAAGATATGAGAGGGGAATATCTTAAAGCTCTAAAAGATATGGGTGTAAAAGTGGAAAAACATCATCATGAGGTTGCGCCTAGTCAACATGAGCTTGGAATGTATTTTGGAACTTTAACTAAGATGGCTGATAACCTTCAGCTTTATAAATATGCTGTACAAATGGTAACTCATTCTTTTGGAAAAACAGCAACCTTTATGCCTAAACCAGTAAAAGGCGACAATGGATCAGGAATGCATTGTCATCAATCGATATGGAAAGGTAGCACTCCGGTGTTTATGGGTAAGGAATACGCTGGATTGTCAAAAACAGCATTGTACTATATAGGTGGAATTTTAAAACACGCCAAAGCAATTAATGCGTTCGCGAATGCTACAACAAATAGTTATAAAAGATTAATTCCAGGTTTTGAAGCGCCAGTCATATTAGCATACTCTGCTAGAAATAGATCTGCATCATGTAGAATTCCAATCATAATGAATCCTAAGGCTGCTCGAATGGAAATCAGGTTTCCCGACGCAGCAGGTAATCCTTATCTAACTTTCGCTTCAATGTTAATGGCAGGTATTGATGGCATTAAAAATAAAATTGATCCAGGTAAATCTTTTGATAAAGATTTATATACACTGTCTGAAGACGAAGTAAAAAAATTACCTACAGTGTGTGGATCGCTTAGAGAAGCTATGCAAAATTTAGATAAAGATAGAAAATTTTTAACTCAAGGAGGAGTTTTTACAGACGACCAAATTGATGCTTATATTGATTTGAAATTTCAGGAAATCTATAAATTTGAACATACTCCTCATCCGATAGAATTTGAGATGTATTACAGCGGTTAAATTTTAAAAGATTCTCCACATCCGCATCGTTCTGTCTCATTTGGATTGTTAAAAACAAATTGTGAAGAAAACTTTTCTTTTTTGTAGTCCATTTCAGTCCCTAGTAAATACATTACTGCTTTTGGATCAATTAGAACTTTAACACCTTTATCCTCAATAATTTCTTCGTTAGGTTTAATTTCTTTAGCATATTCCATAACATAGGACATTCCTGCGCAACCTCCCGATTTTACTCCAATCCTAACACCAATAGTTGCATCTTCAGCTTTTGACATAATCTCCTTTATTCTGCTAACAGCATTATCACTTAGTTTTATTATTTGTTCGTTCATAAATTTAGTTCCAACTTTGCTGCCTCAGACATTTTCTCTTTAGTCCAAGGCGGGTCCCACACTAATTTTAAATTAACATCCTTAATTCCATCAATTTTTAATATATTATCTTTGACAGAATTTGGCAAACTTTCTGCTACTGGGCAGTTAGGAGAGGTTAAGGTCATCTCTATTTCTACCTTTTTTTCATGATTAATTTCTATTTTATAAATAAGACCAAGCTCATAAATATTAATTGGGATTTCGGGATCATAAATTTTTTTTATTTCTGAAATAACTTTATTTTTTAAATCACTCATAATAATTAAGCTTTCTTTTCCAATGCAGCTAATAAAGTATGCCAAGCCATTGTAGCACATTTTATTCTCATAGGAAATTCTTGAACACCTGATAATGAAGAAATAGTTGTAACTTGATCTTCAGAGAGACTATTTAAAGTAATTTTAGATTTATTTTTTAACATACTTAAAAAGTCATCCGTTACTTTTTTTGAAAATTGTAAATCCCTTCCTTTTAACGTATCAGTGAGTATTGATGCAGATGCCAAAGAAATAGCACATCCTTCGCCTTCAAAACTCAAACCTGAAAGATTTTTATCTTTATCTAGCTTTGCGTAAATATGAACTTTATCGCCACATAAAGGATTGTGAGCTTTTGCATCGTGATTGTATCCGTCGCATTTTCCTTTATTGCGAGGATTCTTAGCATGATCTAATATTATCTCTTGATATAATTCTTTCAGTTCCATTTAAACCTTAAAAATCTTTTTACAGTTATCTATAGCGTTGCTTAATTTATCAATATCATCTTTTGTATTATATACTCCTAATGAAGCTCTAGCGGTCGCGGGGATACCAAATTTATCATGTAAGATTTGACAACAATGATGTCCGGCTCTGATGGCAACACCATCTTCATCTAAAATTGTAGCAATGTCATGAGGGTGTATACCTTTCATGGTAAAACATATTACAGAGCCTCTTTCTTGCGGGTCACCAATTATATTTATAGAATTATTTTTTTTTAATTTTTCTAAACCATATTCCATAATTTCATTTTCATGATTTTGAATATTTTTAATTCCTAATTCTTCAATAAATTTTAATGCCTCTGAAAAAGCAACAACTTCTGCTGTCTGCATAGTACCTGCTTCAAACTTAGTCGGGGTTTCGGCAAAAGTTACTTTTTCTTTTAACACTTCACTAATCATGCCTCCGCCACCTTGATAAGGTGGTAATTCATCTAGCCATTTTTTTCTGGCGTATAAAATTCCTAGTCCATTTGGCCCATACATTTTATGACACGATATTGCATAAAAATCACAGCCTAAATCCTGCATATCTATTTCTAAATGTGGTGCTCCTTGAGTTCCATCTACTAAAACTGGAATATTATTTTCTTTCGCTAAGTCTACAATTTTTTTTATAGGCATTATTGTTCCAGTAACATTTGATATATGAGTAATAGCTATAATCTTTGTTTTAGAGTTTATAAGTTTTTTTATTTCATCAATTTTAACTTCGCCCTTCTCATTTACAGGAGCAAATTTAATTTTTGCATTCTTTTTTTGTCTTAAAAAATGCCAAGGAACATAATTTGAATGATGTTCTAATTCTGTGGTTAAAATTTCGTCTCCCTCTTTTATAAATTTTTCTCCAAAGGATGAGGCTACTAGATTAATTGACTCTGTGGCACCCTTGGTAAAAATAATTTCTTCTCTATATTTTGCGTTTAAATAATTTTGGACTTTATCTCGAGCTGCCTCAAATCTATTAGTTGCTTTTACTGCTAGTGAATGAACGCTTCTGCCTACATTCGAAAACTCGGTTTCATAAAAGTTTGATAATCTATTAATAACAACTTGAGGTTTTTGCGATGAATTTGCACTATCTAAATAAACTAAAGGTTTACCGTTTATTTTTTGTTTGAATATTGGAAATTCAGATTTAATATTTTTAATGTTCATTAGATAACTGTTTTTCTAATTTTGTTTTAATGAAGTTTTTGATGGAATTGCTTTTTATAGAGTCAACTATTTCATTCAAAAATCCATTTACTAACAATTTAGCGGCTTCTTTTTTACTCAAACCTCTCGTCATCAAATAGTATATAGAGTCCTTATCTAAATTCCCTGAAGTTGATCCATGAGAACATTTTACATCATCAGCATAAATTTCAAGTTCTGGTTTTGAGTCAAATTCACAATTTTCACTTAATAAAATAGCTTTGCTTAGTTGATAAGCATCAGTTTTTTGAGCCACATCTCGTACAAAAATTTTTCCTTGGTAGACACCCTTGCTTTCGTTATTTAATACATTTTTTACTTTCTGAAAACTTTTACAATTTGGGTAAAAATGATTTATACGGGTTTTAATTTCTTGATGATCATTATTATTCAAAAAAGATGCTGATTGTAGTTTACATTCACTTTTTTCACCTTCTAAATTGAACTCAAGGTCTAATTTATTAAATTTTAAACCTGTAGGAAAAATAAAAGAAGTAAAATTTGATCCTTCAGATAATTTATTTTTTGAGTATTTGTGGAAATATCCTAAGCTTTTGTCATTTTGAAGATAAATATTTTTTAAAATTGCTGAATTTTCCAAAATAATGTCTTCATAAACATTATTAAAAAAAATTTTATCTGAGTCGTTTACGAAAAACTCAAGAAGGTGTAATTCAGAATTTTTTCCTATTCTTATTTTGTTTTTGCTATTTAAGATGTTTTCATTCAGGTCGTTAGTAAATAAATAATAAATCACTAAAACTTTTTTAAATTTATAATTTTCTTTTACTTTTAAAAAGTAACCATTATCTGATAAAGCATGATTCAAATTTACTAGCGGATTTTTTTCTTTTTTATCAGAATAATTATCATTTAAAAAAGATCTTAATTCTATCTTACTTTTGTCTTCATATCTAAAGTCACTTGAAGTTAGGTCTCCATTTACTAAAACAATATAATTATGTTCAAATTCTTTGATAAAATTTATTTTGGGATTTTCAGATTTTTTAATTTTAATATCTAATTTATTGAAATTTTTTGAAACTATTTGCTTTAAGTCCGAAAACTTCCAGTCTTCACTTTTTTTATTTGGAAAACCAGTATCATTAAAATAATTTAAATTTTTAACTCTAAAAATTTTTTCCTCATTAGAGAATTTACCGATTTTATCAATATCTTCTGAATTAATTTTGAAATTAAGCATTTAAATTGATCCCTTTATATCCTGTTTTTTCTAATTCTATCGCAAGTTCCTTGGTGCCTGATTTTACTATTTTACCATCAGCTAGGACATGAACAAAATCTGGTTTAATAAAGTTTAATAATCTTTGATAGTGTGTGATAACTAGAAAAGATTTTTTATTGTCCCTAGATGAATTTACACCATCAGCAACTATTTTTAATGCGTCTATATCTAGACCTGAGTCTGTTTCATCAAGGATAACTAAATTTGGCTCTAATATTTTCATTTGTAAAATTTCATTTTTTTTCTTTTCTCCTCCCGAAAAACCTACATTCAACTGTCTTGATAGCATTTTTTCATCCATTCCAAGCTCACTTGATTTTTCTTTCACAATCTTTAAAAATGAAATTGCATCAAATTCTTTTTTACCTTGTGCTTTTCGGATTTTGTTAAGAGAGGTTCTCAGAAAATTACTTGTATTAACGCCTGGGATTTCTGTTGGGTATTGAAATGCTAAAAAAATTCCTTTTTTAGCCCTTTCGTCAATAGGTATTTTATCAAGACTATTTCCTTGATATTTTAACTCGCCTGATATTTTATAACCTTCTTTTCCAGATAGAACATTGGCTAAAGTACTCTTTCCTGACCCATTTGGACCCATGATTGCATGTAATTCACCTGGTTTGATAGAAATATTTAAACCTTTAAGTATTTCTTTGCTGTTTACAGAGACATTTAAATTTTTTATTTCTAACATTAGCCTACGCTTCCCTCTAAACTAATACCAACTAGTTTTTGAGCCTCTACAGCAAATTCCATGGGTAATTGTTGTAGTACATCTTTACAAAAACCATTTACAATGAGGCTAATAGCTTCTTCTTGGTTTAATCCTCTTTGATTGCAATAAAATAGTTGTTCATCGTTAATTTTTGAGGTTGTTGCCTCGTGCTCAATAGTTGAAGTTGAGTTTTTATTTTTAATATAGGGGATAGTATGAGCGCCACATTTATTTCCCATTAGTAAAGAGTCGCATTGAGTATAATTTCTCGAGTTAGAGGCTTTTTTTCCAATATCAACTAATCCTCTATAAGTGTTGTCTGCTTTACCTGCAGATATACCTTTTGAAATTATTTTGCTTTTTGTATTTTTTCCAAGGTGAATCATTTTTGTACCCGTGTCCGCTTTTTGATGGTTATTAGTTATTGCTATAGAATAAAATTCTCCAATAGAATTATCCCCTTGTAAAATACAACTAGGGTATTTCCAGGTTATAGCTGACCCTGTTTCCACCTGCGTCCATGAAATTTTAGAATTAGTTCCTCTGCAAGCGCCCCGTTTTGTAACAAAGTTATAAATTCCACCTTTTCCATCTTTGTCTCCAGGGTACCAATTTTGTACTGTTGAATATTTTATTTCAGCATCATCTAAAGCAACTAGTTCAACATTAGCAGCATGAAGTTGATTCTCATCTCTCATTGGGGCAGTACATCCTTCCAAATAACTAACGTAACTTCCTTTGTCTGCTATGATTAGTGTTCTTTCAAATTGACCTGTTTCTGAAGCGTTGATTCTAAAATAAGTAGATAGCTCCATAGGACATTTGGTATTTGGAGGAATATAAACAAAAGATCCATCAGTAAAAACTGCAGAATTAAGTGTTGCAAAATAATGATCGCTAATTGGTATTACTGATCCTAAATATTTTTTAACAAGTTCAGGATGTTTTATAATTGCCTCTGATATTGGACAAAAGATAATTCCTTTTTTTGTTAATTCATCTTTAAAAGTTGTCGCAACTGAGACTGAGTCAAATACCGCATCTACTGCTATACCACTTAATCTTTTTTGTTCGTTAAGAGGGATGCCAAGTTTATTATATGTTTCGATGAGCTTCGGATCAACTTCATCTAAATTTTTAGGATTATTATTCATACTTTTGGGAGCAGAGTAATAGTATAAATTTTGATAATCAATTTTTGGATATTTTGGTTTTTGCCAATTTGGTTCTTTCATAACTTTAAGTCTATTGAATGCTCTCATTCTCCATTCTAACATCCATTTAGGTTCTTTTTTTATTTTTGAAATAAATTTTATCGTATTTTCAGTAAGGCCTTTTGGCGCTTGAATATTTTCAATATCAGTTGTGAAGCCGTATTTGTATTCTTTATTATAATTTATATCTTGATTTTTCATAATTTTACCATTCAGAATTTTATCTTACCAAGTCCTTCAATTTTACTTTTTCAAAAAAAATATGTATGTGTTGGTCTAGTTGATCCCACAAATCATGAGTAATGCACTTTATTAATTTGTTGTTACATCCTCTTTTTGAATTTTTTTTACAATTTAACATTTTTACTTCTTCATCTACTGCAAAGATTATATTTGATAACTTTATTTCTGAAGCAGATTTTTCTAAAAGGTATCCTCCTGTTGCTCCTCTTGAGCTTTTCACAAGCTTGTTTTTTTTTAATTTTATAAAAATTTGTTCTAAATATGCTAAAGAAATATTTTGTCTAGCGGATATTTCGGCCAAACTAACAGGTTTACTAATTGCGTTAGTTGCTAAATCTGCCATAGCCATTACAGCGTATCTTCCCTTTGTAGTAAGTTTCATAAATTATCGTTGTATTACAGTAATTATAAGTTAATTCCTACTTAAATAGTCGGATTTAAAAAAATATATTTGACGCATAAAAACATGTTATAAAGTTTATCTTTTTTTTGAAATTAATAATCATTATTAAAAATGAAACCTAAAAGTTTAGAAATTTTTATCCCTGGGCCTGCTGGAAGATTAGAAGCAAAATATTACAAAAATCCAAAATTTGGATCTCCAGTTGCAATAGTTTTACATCCTCATCCTCAATATGGAGGCACTATGAACAACCGTGTGGTTCAATTAATGTATAATATTTTTTTAGATAATGGTTTTTCTGTAATTAAAGTAAATTTTAGAGGTGTTGGAAAGAGTGATGGAGTATTTGATAATGGTCAAGGAGAATTATCTGATGCTGCCGCAGCTCTTGACTGGATTGAAAGACAAAATTTAGATTATGGACAGTGCTGGGTATCTGGATTTTCATTTGGCTCTTTAATTTGTATGCAACTAATTATGAGAAGACCAGAGGTGAATCATTTTATTGCTGTTTCACCTCAGCCTAATGTCTATGATTTTTCTTTTTTAGCCCCATGCCCTACTCACGGTCAAGTTATATACAGTGACAATGATGAACTAGTTGATTCCGAAAGTATTCGAGAACTTGATAATAGAATAAAAAGCCAAAAAGGAGTTGATGTTTTATTCTCAAAAATTAAAAACTCAAATCATTTTTTTAAAAATAAAGAAAAAGAACTAATTCTTGAAATTGAAAAATATATAAAAGAAAAGACTGCTCTTATTTAATTTTTATAATTTGTCCTCCTATAGTCGGCTTTCTGCATCTGGTAGTAGAGGGAAAAGAAATTGGTAGTTTTAGATTAGATCGTATTGCTAAAAAAGCAAAAGCTTGGGACTCTATAAAATCTCCGTCTAAGCCATAGTCATCGATTAAATTTATCGATATATTTTTTGAAACAATCTTAGAAATTTTTTCTGTTAAGACACTATTTTTTCGTCCTCCGCCACAAATTAAAACTTTAATATTTTCATTTTTTATATTTTCTAAGAGACTTGTAATCGATGATCCTATTATGCTTGCAGTAAAGTCGGTCAGAGTAGCAGCTCCATCTTCTAATGAAAGCCCTCTTGCAAAAGAAATATCAAAATCATTTGTGTCAAAAGAAAAACTATTTTTGTTTAACCTGTTAGAAAATAATTCTTGAGCAGTTTCAAAAACAATTTCGTTTTTATTTCCTTGTGAAGCTAAAATACCATCTAAATCAAATTTTTTTTTTGAATTTTTTCTTACCCATGAGTCAATTAAACAATTTCCTGGACCAATATCTCTGCTTGAAAAACCCAATGATCCTGTAGGCTCATGAATAATTGTAATATTCGATATTCCACCTATATTTAAAATACAAACTGGTAATTTAAATTTATTTTGAGTTGCAATTAATTGATGAAAAATTGGTGTCAATGGCGCTCCTTCACCTCCATTTTTAATATCGTTTTGTCTAAAGTTATAAATAATATTTTTTCGAGTAAGTTGAGACAATAATTTAGCATTACCTAATTGTTTTGAAATTTTTTCTTTAGAGTTATGGTAGATAGTTTGGCCATGAAAACCTACAATATCTATTTTGTTTGATATGTTAAGTTCTTGAACTATCTTTGAATGAAATAAAGTAATTTTTCTCTCTAGTTCATTAATCTCTTTATTTAAAAGCTTTAGATCTTTTAAATTGTGGATTTTATCCTTTAAAAAATGAATATTTTGATAAATTCTTTCATCATATTTAAAATATTTATCTTTTATTGCTATATATCCTGACTCCCCATTAGACTGAATAATCGATGCATCGACACCATCTCCTGACGTTCCGCTCATTAAACCTAAAGATGTGTACTCTTTATTCATATTTTTATTTATTTATAATAATTTTTGTATAATAGTTGAATACACAAATTGTTCTATGAAAAATAAATTTTTATTAGAAATGCAAAACCGTGGTTATCTTAACCAATGCACTGACTTAAACAAATTAGCTGAGATTTCCCACAATCAATCGATAATAGCATACATAGGTTTCGACTGTACCGCAAGCAGTCTTCATGTTGGGAGTTTATTGCAAATAATGGTTTTAAGATTAATGCAGAAATATGGTCATCGACCGATTGTCCTTATTGGGGGAGGCACAACTTTAATTGGGGATCCTTCTGGCAAGGATACTACCAGAAAAATATTGGGTCAAAAAGAGATTAAAAGAAATATCAAACATATCAAAAAAGTTTTTTCAAAAGTTCTTAATTCTTCTGATAAAAAAACAAAACCTATTTTCGTAGATAATCATAAATGGTTGTCAAAATTAAATTATATTGATTTTTTAAGAAATATTGGTAGTCACTTTACAATTAATAAGATGTTAACATTTGAAAGCATTAAACTTAGGCTTGAGAGAGAACAATCTCTAAGCTATATGGAATTTAATTACATGATATTACAAGCATATGATTTTTATCAATTATTTAAAAACAATAAATGTATTTTGCAAATTGGGGGATCAGATCAATGGGGTAATATTGTAAATGGAGTTGAGTTAATTAGAAGAATTTTAAAAGAAGAAGCTTTTGGTCTTACTACGCCACTCATAACTTTAGCGTCAGGAGCAAAAATGGGAAAAACAGAAAAAGGTGCAGTTTGGCTAAACGAAGATTTGTTTTCTGCTTATGATTATTGGCAATTCTGGCGAAACTCAGATGATAGAGATGTAAAAAAATTTTTAAATTTTTTTACTGAAATTGACACAAATAAAATTGATCAATTAATTGATAGTTACAAAAATATAAATGATTTAAAAATCGTCCTCGCTAACGAGGCTACTAAGATACTTCATGGTGAAAAAGCGGCAAAAAAAGCTGAAAAAACTGCGCGAGAGACTTTTGAGTCAGGAGGGGCTGGGATAGACCTACCTGAAATAAAAATAAAAAAAAATGAATTAAAAAGAGGAATAAAAATCTTGGATTTACTCGCAACAAGCAAAATCATGTCTTCCAAAAGCGAAGCTAGGAGGGCAATAAAAAACAATGCGTTAAAAATAAACAATGAGTTACTTGACACTGATGCCAAGATTTTAGGATTAGATGATTTTAAGGACAATAAATCAATAAAGATTTCTTTCGGTAAAAAAAAACATTACTTATTGAAAATTATTTAGATTTTTTCGATTTATTTAAAGCTTTTGTTATAAAACGTGGCGTTAAGGTTTTTATAGGATTAATTGTAGTTTTTATTTTTCCAGGAGGTCCTTTCATTTTAAAACTTACACCAAATAACCCTTCTCCTATCTCTTTTGGAATTATTATATCACCGATTAATGGTATCTTAGACAATAGTCTATTTAAATTTTTTGCTGGTACCAATGTTCCTCTTAAACTAGTTAAATTATTAGTATCTTTATAACCTTCCATTAAAACTGAAATGCTTGGTCCAATAGCAAATAACTCATTCAACTTTAAAAAGCCTTTATTATTACTCATATTTATCTCTAATTTCTCAAAAGATAACCCATCACCTTCGGCTAAATCTGCTAGGCCACCAAAATCAGCAAGCGATAAAAGTTTTACGACCCCAGGTGCATTAATTATTTTAAAATCATCAATTACTAATTTAGAGCTGGATAATTCATTTTCTATTATAGAAGAAAATATCAAAGTACCGCCTGATAATCCCTTAAAAAAACTATATTCAGAAAGGAGAGGTTGAGGTAAATCAGAATAAATTTCTAGGTATTTTTTTTTATATTCTTTATCACTTTTAAGTGAAATATCTAAAAATTTTTCGTCGCCAAAATCTCCTTTAGAAGAAATTTTTACAAATTTTCCATTTTTTACGGCACCTAATAACCTAAAATTAAATAATCTTTTTGATAGAGGTGTCTCAATATTTTCAAGTCGAATATCTATTTCTTTATTTATTTTTTTTAAAATATTATTTTTTGATTTATTGTCTAATATCTTATTTATATTTTTAGCATCATATTTCTCTCCTTTAATAACTATTTTTTTTCCAAAATCTACACTAAAATCATTATTTAGATTATCATCAAAAAAAGTTTTTACTTTAATCTTTTTTAAAGAAACTAGATTGTTATTATTAATTTTAAGATTATCTATTTCTATTAAGCTTTTATTTTCTGAAAATCTTAAATTTTTAAAGTAATATTCATCTTTATTTTTACTTAAATTTAAAGCAATTTTTGTGCTTAAGCCATTAGATTTTCTATAGTTGATTAAGTCTATCTTCAGTTCATGTGAAAACTCCAAATTTACATCAATATTTAAATTTTCTTTAAGAAAATCACTTTTAAATTCGTATTTTTCGTAATCAATTCCATTAATACTATATACACCTGAAGAAGAAATATTATGTTTTTTTTTGAAGCTATTGCTATATGTAAAATTTGAATCTTTAACAAATACTTCTGCTATTTGATTATTCAAAAAATCATGTTCGATTTTTTTATTTAATTTAGTAGAAAAATTATTTACTTTCCCTTTAATATTATAATTATAGTCTATTATTTTAAAAGTTTTATCTAAAATGATATCTAAATTATGATTTAAACGGGTATCTATATTTATTTCAGGGTTTAAAAATTCAATTTTTCTTAAGAATCCTGAATAATCCTTTATATTATTTTTGTTAATCTTTGAATTACTTAAAAAATCTGACTTTACATTGATATTATTATCTTTTGTAATTTGAATAGAGCCCTCTTTAATATAAAGACCGTCTAGTTCACATGTGATATCTTTTATTAAAACATCAGAGCTGTCAAAGAAAAAATTAAAACTTGATCTTCTTAAAATTATTTTATTTGTAATTTTTGCATCAAGTTTTTTAACTTTTCCTTTTGCAATGAAATTATCTAATTTTAAGTTTTCTTTAAAATATAACTCTAAATCTGTAGTAAGTTTCCCTTTATTTACTTTGTTTGCGATTAAACTATTTAAATTTGATGGTTTTGAAGAGATAATAATTTTTTTTAGCTGATTGATATCAATTTCATCTGAGGCTATTTCGATCTTGTCTATCTTTGTTTTAGATTTAACTAATGAGATAAAGTCTAAATATACCTTAGCTTTTTTGATAGGAATTCTTAAATCTTTATATTTTACTGTTGGGTTTTGAGTTTCTAAAAAAAGACTTAAATCTTTAATATCGAATTTAAATTTGATTTGATCAAGTTTGACAGAATAATTTTCATTATTCGCTTCAATTTTCTTTGAAATTACCTCGTTAAGTTTATTTGTTTTGTATCCTATTGCAGATAGCAAGGTTACAGAAAAAATTAAAATTACAAAAAGAAATATAACTAAGGATAAAAGTATTTTTTTCATTATCTATTTATTATGCTTGCTTGAATAAATTCATCAATATTTCCATCTAAAACATCTTTAGGATTTGTGTTTTCTAGTTTGTTTCTTAAATCTTTAACCAATTGATAAGGTTGCAATACATATGATCTTATCTGATGGCCCCAACCAATATCAGTTTTGTTGATTACTTCTTTTTGATTTTTTTGATCTCTTTTTTGTAATTCATGTTCATAAAGTCTTGCTTTAAGCATTTTAAAACAGGTTTCTTTATTTTTATGTTGCGATCTTTCATTTTGACATTGAACTACAATTTTTGTTGGCAAATGAGTAATTCTTACTGCGCTGTCTGTTGTGTTTACATGTTGTCCCCCAGCACCGCTTGATCTGTAAGTATCAATTCTTAATTCTTTTTCTTCAATTTTTATGTTTATATCGTCTTCTATGGCTGGATAAACCCAAACACTGGCAAAGCTTGTATGTCTGCGAGCGCCACTATCAAATGGAGATATTCTAACAAGTCTGTGAACACCCGACTCTGCTTTCATTAACCCATAAAGATAATCTCCATCGACTTTTAAAGTTGTAGATTTAATCCCTGCCTCTTCGCCTTTGTGTTCACTTATAATTTGATATTTGAATTTTTTTTTATCAAACCACTTCAGATACATTCGTCTCAACATTTCAGCCCAATCTTGACTTTCAGTTCCTCCAGCACCTGCGTGAATTTCTAAATAAATATCAAGTTCATCATTTTCTCCAGATAGAAAACAATTTATTTCATTAGCTTTTATATTTTTTAATATATTTTCGATTTTGATTTCACAGTCCTGTAAAATATCATCGTTTTTTTCTTCTAAAGCTAAATTATACAAGTCTTTTAAATTAACGATTTCGTTTGAAGAGTATTTGTAAGATTCTACAATTTGTTGATAAATTTTTTTTTCTTTAACAGTTTTCTTAACATTTTTTTTATCTTTCCAAAAATTTTTACCTAGTAAGGTTTTTTCTATTTCTTGAAGTTTTGAATTTATATTATTTTTCTCAAAGATACCCCCTAATGTTATTAAGGGTTTTTTCTGCCTCTTGAAACTTATTTTCAAAATTATACATTAGTAAAACTGTCTATATTTAATTAGTTTATCATAACTATTTATTGTGATTAATTTGTTATTATCAATATTGTTGATATCTTTTATTTTTAAAGCTTCTATAATTGTATTTTTGTTATTTATTGATGATTTCATTCCTGTGTTATAATTTAAAGAGGTTAAGTATATTCCTTCAGGAATTTTGAATTCTCTAAAATCTTCCTTATATAAAACACTTTTTACAAAATCTTTAAAAATTGGTAGAGCTGCCTTAGAACCTGTTTCATATCGACCTAATGTTTTGGGGGAGTCGAATCCTATATATACTCCTATTACGAGGTCGGATGTAAAACCTATAAACCAAGCGTCATAATTATTGTTAGTTGTTCCTGTTTTTCCAGCAATTGGCACTTTAAGATCTTTTAGTTTTTTTGCCGTTCCTCTTTTCACTGCTCCTTCCAAAATCGAAGTCATTTGATAAGCTGTTTCTTCACTAAATATTTTTTCATTTTGATATTCTATATTTGGGTAAATTTTAGAATTATTAGAAAATTTATCACAACCAATACATTTTTTGTTATTTAATTTAAAAATTGTCTTTCCTCTTCTATCTTGAATTCTATTAATTAAATTAGGTGTAATTTTATTTCCTCCATTAGCAAATGAAGCGTATGCAGATGTTAAATTAAGCAGTGAAGTTTCTGCAGCTCCAAGTGAAACTGATAATAATTCAGGTATATCATCATAAACTTCTAGTTTATTAGATAATTGTAATATTTTATCTAGTCCTAATATTTTTGCAATTCTCACAGTCATTAAATTTCTTGAATATTCAATTCCTTTTCTCAAAGTTGTTGGGCCGTAAAATTTTTTTCCATAATTTTCTGGTTTCCAATCTTTTAAGCCCACACCCTGACTTTCCACAAAAGGAGCATCTAAAATTATTGAGTTAGGTGAAAAACCGTTTTCTAAAGCTGCTGCGTACACAATAGGTTTAAAAGCAGATCCAGGCTGTCTCTTGGCTTGTGTTACTCTATTAAATTCACTAGATCTAAAATTAAATCCTCCTACTAAGGCTTTAATGTCTCCAGAATGTGGGTCTAAAGCTACAATCCCCCCATTAACTTTAGGATATTGTTTAAGATTCCAAAAATTATTTTCTTTTTTAACAAAAATAATATCGCCAACAGAAAATACTTTAGAAATATTTCGTTTTAAAATTGCCCATTTAATTTTGCTTAAATTAATATTTCCTTTTAAACCATTTATAGTCTTAAAGTTTAATCCTTTTTCGTTAATTTCTAAAATTTCGGCTTTATTCCATTTTAGGGTGGGATCAATTTTTATATTTTTTATTTTTTTTTCCCAATTTGAATCTTTAAATCTATTGGTAATTGGTCCTCTATAACCGTGTCTTCTGTCATAAGACTCTATTCCATTTCTTAAAGATTTAATCGCTTGTATTTGATAATTTACATTTAAGGGAGTCCTTATCGATAATCCTTCTGAGTAAAGTTTTTTAAAACCGTATTTTTCTTTAATAGACCTTCTTACTTCTTCTGTGTAAGAGTTGGCTTCATTAACAATCTCAATTTTTCGTCTCTTAAGTATAATTTTTGATTTTTTAAATATTTCAAGTTGTTTCTTTGAAATATATTTATTGTCTTCGAGGTTTTGAAGAACTAGATTTTTTCTAAATTCTGCAACTTTAGGAAATTTAAAAGGATCGTATTTACTCGGTGCTTTTGGTAGTGCAGCCAGCAAAGCAGTTTCATTATAATTTAAGTCTTTAACTGGTTTATCAAAATACTCTAAACTAGCAGCAGCTATACCATAAGTACCTTGTCCCAAATATATTTGATTAAGATATAATTCAAGTATTCTCTCTTTGGTGTATGCTCTTTCAATTCTAAAAGCCAATATCGCTTCCTTGATTTTTCTGTTTAGTGAAACCTCATTTGTTAAAAGAAAATTTTTTGCTACTTGCTGAGTAATTGTAGATGCCCCTTCTAATCTTTTATTTTTACTTATATTTTTTAAATTATTAATAAAAGCTCTAACAATGCCTTTTGCATCTACTCCAGGATGATTAAAAAAATTTTTATCTTCTGCTGACAAAAAGGACTCTATAATTTTATCTGGTATTGACTCGTATGGGATAAATAATCTTTTTTCTATAGAATACTCTGCAATTAGTTTCCCGTCATCTGAATATACTCGACTTGAAATTGGTGGTTGATAGTCTGATAGTTTTTTGTAGTCTGGTAATCCTATTGAAAAGTACCAAAGAGTTGAAAACGCGAACATCAAACAAACCAACCCAAAAATCACGAAAAACTTTATTGAAAAATTTAAAAATTTTAACATATTAATTAGTCTAATGTAAAAATTCTGGCTATCTTAGGGCATTATATTTATTATGAGTGCATTTAAGGGTAAAATTGTATATTATCAAACAATGATAAAAAATAATTTTACAGATTTCAACACACATAACTCATTAAAAGGAATTCACTTAAAATGCAAAAAAATTTATATATTGATGCTTCACATCCTGAAGAAACTAGAATCGTACTTAAATCAGAAAATTCAATTGAAGAATACGAATTCGAGAATAAAAATAGGGTAAATTTTAAAAATAATATTTATCTAGGAACTGTAAGCAGAGTAGAACCATCTCTTCAAGCTGCATTTATCGATTTTGGAAGAGTAAGACACGGGTTTCTAGCCTTCAATGACATTCAATCTGATTATTATCAAATCCCATTGGAAGATAAAGAAAAGATTAAAGACGCAGAGGAAAAAATAAGAGAAAATCTCAGAGATAAAGCCATAGATGAAGTTTCAAATGATAAAAACTTAGAAAACCAAAATGACAAAATAACTACTGAAGAGCAAGAAGAAAAAAATACAATTAAAAATAACGAAGAAGTTAAAAAGAATTATAGAGAGGAATTAAAAAGTTCTTATGGTTTAAAAAGATATAAAATACAAGAAGTTATCAAACCTGGTCAAGTTATCTTAATTCAAGTAATAAAAGAAGAAAGAGGTCAAAAAGGAGCCGCGCTCACAACTTTTATTTCTTTAGCAGGAAAATATATTGTGCTAATGCCTAACACAGCAAAAGGGGGAGGTATATCTAGAAAAATATTTAATTCCATGGATAGGCAAAAGATTAGAGCTATTTTAAATCAAATCGAAATACCGAAAAGTATGGGAGTTATTGTAAGAACAGCGGGTGCCAATAAAACTAAAAATGAAATTGAAAAAGATTTTCAAAACACTTTGAACACATGGGAAGATATAGGCGACAAAGCTTTAAATTCTAACGCACCATCTTTGATTTATGAAGAAGGAGATATAATTAAAAGGACACTCAGAGACACCTATGACAATGAAACTAACAATATTTATATTGATGGTAACGATGCTTATCAAAAAGCTAAAAAATTTATGAAAGAATTAATGCCGAAAAATGTTAAAAATATAAAAAAATATAGGGGTAAAATTCCTCTGTTTCATGAAGCAAACATAGAAAAAGAATTAAATAATATATTCGAACCTACTGTTAAGCTTAAATCTGGTGGTTATTTAGTCATCAACCCTACTGAGGCTCTTGTTGCAATAGATATTAACTCTGGTCAATCAACAAAACAAATTAATATTGAAAAAACTGCTCTTAACACAAACTTAGAGGCAGCTGGGGAAATCGCTCGTCAAATTAAATTAAGGGATCTCTCCGGTTTAATAGTTGTAGACTTTATAGATATGATGAACTTTTACAATAGACGCTCTGTAGAAAAAAAAATGAGAGAAAGTATTAGAAAAGATAGGGCAAGAATTCAGGTTGGACGAATAAGTAATTTCGGTTTATTAGAAATGACTAGACAGAGATTAAGAGAGGGATCAATTAATTGGGAAACAAACCTTTCTTTGCAATCTTTTGCTCAAAAGATTATCAAAAAGATAGAATTACTCTCTTTCACAAATAAAGTCAAAATAATAAGAGCTTATATTCCTGAAAAAGTTAAACTATATATTGAAAATAATTTATTTGAAGAAATAAAGTATTTTGAAAAAAAATACTCTTTTGAAATAAAATTTTTTGCAGACGCCAAATTAATAATACCGGAATACAAGATTGAACTTCTTAGTAAGTCAAAAAAAATTATTAATGTAATAGAAAAAATAGATAAAATAAATCTCATAACTAATGGAACTGAGACCTTAAAAAGTAAAAAATCATTTGTAGTCTCTAAAGTTATTACAAAGAAATCCAAAAAAGTTAAGTTAGGGAAAAATAAGCTTAAAGGGCCTAGAACTTTGTGGGTTAGAAGAAGAAAAAAAGCTTAAATCAATCCTTTTGTTGGAGAACTTGGGGAAGCAAAATAATTTTTTTTCATTCTACCTGCGTTGAAAGCGTCTCTTCCTGAAATCACTGCATTCTTGAACGCTTTAGCCATTAAAATTGGTTTTTTTGCAGTTGCTATAGCACTATTAATTAAAACTCCATCACATCCCATTTCCATCGCTATTGTAGCATCTGAAGGAGTGCCTATCCCTGCATCGACAATAACTGGAACTTTTGACTGCTTAATTATGATTGAAATATTTATTTTATTCTGTAGCCCCAACCCCGATCCAATGGGGGAAGCCAATGGCATTATAGCTGATGCGCCGTTATCTTCAAGTTTCCGAGCCAACAATGGATCATCGGTACAATACACCATTACTTTGAAGCCTTCTTTGACAAGTACCTTTGTTGATTTAATAGTTTCTATCATATTTGGATACAAAGTTTTTTTATCTCCTAAGACTTCCAATTTTACTAATTTCCATCCGCCCATTTCTCTTGCTAGCCTTAAAGTCCTCAACGCCTCATCAGAAGAAAAACATCCTGCAGTATTTGGTAAATAAATTATTTTTTTTGGATCGATATAGTCAGTCAATATTGGTTTTTTTTTATCAAAAATGTTTATTCTTCTTACAGCTACAGTAACCATGTTTGCTCCCGATTCTTTAATAGCAATTGCGGTTTCTTTAAAATTTTTATATTTTCCTGTTCCAACAATTAATCTCGATTTAAGTTTAATATTGTCTAATTTTAAAATATCTTTTTTCATTTTATCCTCCGCCTATAAAATGTACTATTTCTATCTTGTCGTTATTTTTAAGATATTTTTTTTTATAATTTATTTTAGAAATAATCACTCCGTTGTGTTCTATTGCTACTTTTTTGTTGTTAAGCTTAAATTTTTTTAACAAATCATAAATGTTTACTTTAGATTTTAAGGTAATTTTCTTTCCATTTAATTGTATTTTTGCCATAATTGAGTTATCTAATTATTCTAAAATTTTAAGATGCATAAAATTATAATTCTTAATGGACCAAACCTCAACCTTTTAGGTGAAAGAGAAAAAGAAAAATACGGCAATGTCACCTTAGAAAATATAGAAAATAATTGTAAAAAGTTTGCAGAAAAAAATAATATTGATCTTTTTCTATTTCAATCAAATGTAGAAGGAGAATTGGTAGAAGAAATTCAAAAAGCCAGAAAAGAACAGAATGGCTTAATAATTAATGCTGGTGGTTATACTCATACCTCGGTAGCTATACTCGATGCTTTAAAAATACTTAAAATACCCATAATCGAATTGCATATTACTAATATTTATAATAGAGAAGAATTCAGGCATAAATCATTAATAAGTAAAGTAGCTTCCAGTGTTTTGTGTGGGTTTGGTAGTGACGGATATGTAATGGCGCTAGAAGCAATGAAAAATTATTTAAAAAATGAAAATCGATAAAAAATTAATAAAAGAACTCGTAGATCATTTAGGTGAATTTAATTTAACCGAAATAGAATACCAGGAAGGTCAAACAAAAATAAAAGTTTCTAAAGCTGCTAAAGGGATTGAACAAATCGCTTCCGCTGCAGTTGTTTCACCGAACAAAGCAGTTTTAAATAAAACTGATGATATTGATGGAATAAGAGTTAAGTCACCAATCATTGGCACTGCATATTTAGCTCCTGAACCAGGGGGAAAAAAATTCGTAGAGATAGGAGATAAAGTAAAAAAAGGTCAAACTATTATGATTGTTGAAGCAATGAAAACAATGAATCATGTTCCCTCCACAAATGACGGGGTTGTAAAAAAAATACTTGTAAATGACGGTCAACCCGTAGAGTTTGGGCAGCCACTAATAGTTTTAAAATAAAATGTTTAAAAAAGTTTTAATCGCTAACAGGGGAGAAATTGCTGTTAGAATAATTAGAGCTTGTAAAGAGTGGGGTATAGGAACAGTAGCAGTTCACTCTGATGTGGACTCGGAGGCTATGCATGTTAGATTAGCTGATGAAAGCGTTTGTATAGGATCTCATCAACCTCAAAATAGTTATTTAAATGTTTCTTCAATCATGTCTGCGGTAGACTTAACCGGAGCAGAAGCTATTCATCCAGGGTATGGCTTTCTTTCAGAGAATGCAAAATTTGCAGATGTAGTTGGAAAACATGGAATTAAATTTATTGGGCCTAGTTCTGATTTAATCTCTAAAATGGGAAATAAAATTGAAGCAAAAAGAATAGCTAAAAAATACGGTCTACCTATAATCGAAGGATCCGAAGGAGGTGTTAAAACTTTTTCTGAAGCAAAATCAATATGTAAGGAAATTGGTTATCCTGTTTTAATTAAGGCTGCCGGGGGTGGTGGTGGTAAGGGAATGAAAGTTGTTGAGGAAGAAAATCAACTTGAAAATTTATATTTAACTGCAAAAAGCGAAGCTAAAAAATACTTTGGAAACGATGAGCTTTATATTGAAAAATATTTCAAAAATCCAAGACATATTGAAGTACAAATAATGTCTGGTAAAAATAAAACTGTTCATTTAGGTGAACGAGATTGCTCAGTTCAAAGACGACATCAAAAATTGATTGAAGAAACACCAAGTCCCGTGTTAACCCCAGAACAAAGAAAAAACCTACTAGAAAAAACAGTTAAAATGGTTGAACAAATTGGTTACGAAGGAGCAGGAACAGTAGAGTTTATATACGAGAAAGGTAAATTTTACTTTCTAGAAATGAATACGAGAGTTCAAGTAGAACACCCAGTTACCGAAGTTCAAACGGGAATTGATATTGTTAAAGAACAGCTTTGGATAGCCTTTACAGGTGAAACAGCTTTAAAACAAAATGATATTGATCCTAGAGGTCATTCTATAGAATGTAGAATAAATGCAGAAAATCCTGCATTAGATTTTCAACCAAGTCCTGGAACCATAAGTGTTTGTCATCAACCATCTGGTTTTAGAACACGGGTAGACGGCTCAATTTTTCAAGGTTGTAAAATTACACCTTTTTATGACAGTTTAATTGCAAAAGTAATTTGTAAAGGACGAAACAGATCAGAAGCCATTCAAAGAACTTTAAGGTCCTTAGATGAATTTGTATTGGAAGGGATAACTACAACAATAGATCTTCACAAAAAAATTTTGACTCATAACAAATTTATCAATTCTGAATTTGATACTAATTGGTTAGGTAAAGAAAAATTTTATTAAGTCTTATTACAATTAATTAATTGTAAATCATAAATTGCATGATCAAAAGGAGCTAAAGACGGGTCAGATGAGAAGGTCCAGCCATTAAATATAAAAACTTTTTCATTCTGATTTTTTGATGTATCTTTAACCTGTAAGTACGCAACATTATCTGAGAGATTTTTTGACTTTATTTTTCCACATTTTAAAACTTTTATTTCTAAAGGGCCAAATTTTTTTGACTCGCCTATTTTGATTTCAAATTCAGTAATTTTTGCTGTTATTTTGTCTAATCCAGAAAATTGAGCGCTAGAGGAATTCTTGTTAAGATTGTTAATTTTTTTATTTAAAATTATTTCTTTGTTAATTGTTTCATTGCTTTTTTCATCAATATCTTCAAAACTTGGTTTTAACTCATCTAGATTTATTAATGGAGAAGTTGAAATCTTTTGTTCGGCAATAGAGAAATTTTTATAAAAAATAAAGAAAATTATTAATAAAATAAAACTTTTATTTCCAAGATTCATATTTTTTGAAATTTTTATCTTTTTTAATTTTAACAGGCCTATAAGCATTTTTTGAGCCTGTCCTATTTTCTAAATGTTTTTTTTGCCAAATATATTTTTTTTCATTAGATATAGGAACTTTATCTATAGTGTGATGCATCCACATAAACCAGTCTGAGGGAATTTTGGTTGCTTCCACATTCTTTAAATAAACAATCCATCGCTCGTCACGATTATTTTTATAATATTTATTTCCAAATTCATCTTTTCCAACTAATTTGCCTGAGAGAAGAGTTTTAAGAAAAGTTCCAAATGTCTGTCTATTCCACCAAGTAAAAAAAATTTTAAAATTCATTTTTTGATTTTTATAAGTCCACACAATTTATAAGTGTATAATTATTTATATCAGACTGTTAAAATATTTGCTATATATCTTTAATAAAGAGAATCCTTTGAAATGAAAAAATTTATAGTAGAGACTTATTATACGTGTACTTTTAAAACTACACACACACTAAACGATCTTAATGATCAAGAGTTAGCAAAAATAGATAATAGAACTGATGGAGATGTAGAGGTAATCGATGTAAAATTAAACAATCGAAAAACAAGAAAACTAGGGGATAAAAAAGACACAGAAAAAGATCCAAAAAAAGTCTCCAAATCAGTACCTTCAGCTGTATCCAAGGAACTAATGGACTCTAAAAATCAAATTATCAATAATGAAAAACAAATTTTAAAAGTTAAGAATAATGCTAGATTTAAAATGCCAGATAGAAGAAAAGGCTATATTCAAAAAGCTCAAATAGGAGATCACAAAGTTTACTTACATACGGGAGAATATGATGATGGTAAAATTGGTGAAATATTTATCGACACAAATAAAGAAGGTGAGCTTGTCAAAGCTATGATGAACAATTTTGCAATCGCTATATCTCTTGGACTTCAATATGGAGTTCCTTTGGATGAATATGTAGATGCTTTTATTGATACCAAATTTGAACCTTCAGGAAACGTTATAGGAAATGACAGAATTTTAAGCGCTTCTTCAATTCTTGATTATGTATTTAGAGAACTTGCCATCTCTTACCTAGGAAAAGAGGAATTGGCTCATACACCTTCAATTGCCAGCTCAAGAGATATATCTGACCAAACCACAGATGATAAATTTCTTAAAATTGTCAAAAATATTACTTCTAAGGGTTTTGTGAGAAGTAATTACGAAGATAAATTAGTTGATTTGTCGGACGTCAGAATTAACCTAAAATCAAAAAGTTAATTTTTTTTAGTATCTATTTTAATTCCTATCTCTTTTAGCTGATTTACATCAACCTCTGATGGAGCTTTCATCAACAAATCTTGTGCATTTTGATTCATGGGAAATAATGTTACCTCCCTAATATTCTTTTCATTTGCTAGTAACATTACGATTCTATCTATACCCGGTGCTATCCCTCCATGAGGTGGGGCTCCATAACTAAGTGCGTTCAACATTCCGCTAAATTTTTCTTCTACCTGTTTTTTACTATAACCAGCGATTGAGAAGAGTTTGATCATTAATTCAGGAATATGGTTTCTTATAGCTCCAGAGGATAATTCCACTCCATTACAAACAATATCGTACTGATAAGCTTTAATTTTTAATGGATTGTTAAAATCTATTTTATTAATATCTCCTTGAGGCATAGAGAAAGGATTGTGGCTAAATTTGACTTTTTTAGTATTTTCATCAATCTCGTACATTGGGTAATCAACAATCCAACAGAATGCAAATTGGTCCTGATTAATTAAATTTAAATCTTTTGCTATTTTATCTCTTGAAATTGATAAAATCTTTTCAACCTCATTTATTTTGCCACAAGCCAGAAATAAACTATCGCCTATTTCTGCTGAACAAGCTTTCATAATTTCTTTTAATGACTCTTCACTAAAAAACTTACCTACTGGACCTTTGCCTGAGATTTTTTTATTTTTTTCAATTGTAAAATAGGCTAAACCTGAAGCACCCTGGTCTTTGGCCCATTTGTCAATGTTATCAAAAAAACTTCTAGGTTTATCCTTTGTATTTTTAGTAACAATACATCTTACAATAGAGCCAGATTTTACTAACTTTTTAAAAATATCAAATTTCACGTCATCTCTAGAGAAAATTTTTGTAATATCATGAATTATTAATGGGTTTCTTAAATCAGGTTTATCTGTTCCATATTTTAACATTGACTCTTGAAATGGAATTTTAGGAAATTTTTCATTAATAGTTTTTTTTGATGAGAAAGTCTTAAATAAATTTATCATAAGTTTTTCTACTACATTAAAAACGTCATCTTGACTAACAAAAGACATTTCAATATCTAGTTGATAAAATTCTCCAGGACTTCTATCCGCTCTAGCATCTTCGTCTCGAAAACAAGGAGCAATTTGAAAATATTTATCAAAACCTGAAACCATAATTAACTGCTTAAATTGTTGAGGAGCTTGCGGTAGAGCATAGAATTTACCTGGATTTAATCTACTAGGTACCAAAAAATCACGGGCCCCTTCTGGGCTTGAAGAAGTTAAAATTGGGGTTTGGTATTCAAGAAAACCTAATTTTAGCATTTCGGAACGAATGAAAGAAATAATTTTAGACCTCAAAATTATATTTTTATGCATCTCTTCTCTTCTTAAATCTAAAAATCTATATTTTAATCTAATATCTTCTGGGTAATCTTGTGCGCCAAATACAGGCATCGGCAAATCTTTAGACTCCGATAGTATGTTAACTGATTGTATTGTTACTTCAATTTTACCAGTCTTTAACTCTAAATTTTCAGTCCCCTTTTCTCTTTTAATAACTTTTCCAGAAATATTTATCACGGACTCAGGTCTTAGTTTTTCTAAAATTGGAAAAAACTTATTATTATTTTCTAAAACGCATTGAGTTAATCCATAATGATCCCTTAAATCTATAAATAATAAATTTCCATGGTCTCTTTTTCTGTGCAACCAACCAGACAAAGATACTATTTCTCCAACATCTTTATCAGTTAGCTCAGAACAATTATGAGTTCTATATTTATTCATTCTTAAGTACTTTTTTTATTAAATTAATATTTATTGCTTTTCCAGAGGATAAAGACAAATCGTCTATTTCTTTAATAAATTTAAAGACTTTTTCATAAGAACGATCAATATTTCTTATAATATACTCAGAAATCTTAGGATTTACTTTAATTTGCTTTTCAGAAAAATACTTAGAAATTATTACAAGCAACAATTCATCTGTTGGTAATTCTATTCCAAGATTGATGAAACTTTTAGCTCTAGATTGTAAATCATTTAGCTGAAAATTAAAATTTTTAATAGGTGCTAATGAATTTATTAAAATAAAGTTGTCTAATTGTTTAGATTGATTAATAATCGTATATAATAGATTTTCATCAACATTCGATTTATAATTATCTATAATTAAACATTTAAGATATTCAAATTTCGATAGATTGCCTTCTATAATATTTTTAGCATCAATAATTTCAGATGATTTAATTTTTTTTTTTAATATGTTTGAAAGGTGAGTTTTACCACTCCCAGAGGGTCCAAATATATTTACCCACTTATCAGGCCAATCAGGCCAATTTTCTATTAATCTGTAAGCTGAAAAATTGTTACTTGAAACGTAATAATCTTGTTCATAATATTTTGCTTTAAAGGGGAATTTAAATACTAATTGACTCATTATATAATATTAAGTGACCACTGACCATCAGTCATTATTAAATTAATTCTTTGATTTTTAAGTTTATTTATAATCTTATCTATTTTCCCAAGATATTTAATTTTTACTAAAACGTAATCCTTATTAAGTTGCTGCACATAATAATTATCTATTAAATCGATATTTTTTACTCTGTTATCAAATTCAATAAGTCTATTTTTTCTGTTTAATGTAATTTTAACATTTAAAAATGATGGTGTTCTTACATCGATAAGATTTTGTGATTTAATAAGATTCTTTATTAATCCGTTGGTTTGTGAAATTATCTTTTCGTTAAAATTTTTAGAGTTTAAATTTTTTTTTTTTATTAATAATCTTTTGTTAATTTTCTTACCCTCGATTTTAGTATTTAAATAGATTTCAGCTTCGTTGTCATCGATATCAATATAAGCAAAAACTATATTACTATTTTCATATTCCTTGAAAAAATTAGAAATATCTAATTTATAAATGTTTTCTTTATTAGAATTAATCATTTGTATATTTTCTATATTCTCAACAGGGAGCGTGTATTGGATTAAGTTATCAATTTCTAGAGAATTCCAATTTTCATAAAAATGATTTCCTGAGTAAATAAAGTATTGATTGTCTTTTTTAAGTAGAGGAAATAATATTACTTCTGTGTTTATTATGTCTGAGTAAAGAATATTTTTGCTGTAGAAAAATTTATGTAATCTATCTTTGTCAAAAAATATATTTACGGTAGTATTTCGCTGTTGTTTATCTTTTTTTTCAGGATTTAATATTTGATAATACGAAATAAAATTTTTAATTTCATTTAAGTTAATATTTACAATTTTCTTATAATCATCTTCCAATAAAAGTCTCTTAATCAATTTATTAAACCCCTCTTGGAAAGCTCTATTAACTAATTTTTCTTTATTTTTGGAATTTTCAGCATTTATCTTAATATTATTAACATTAAAAATGTTATTATCTGATAAAACATTTCCAGTTTTAAATAAAATACTTAGTATAAAACATATAAAAATAAAATTTTTCATAACTAGCTAATTATCATTTTTATTAATGAAAAAAATACCAAATAGTTACATAAAAAGCGGTGTTAATATTTCTAAAGCTAATAAATTTGTTAAACATATAGCTCAATTATCTAAAAAAAATGTCAAAAAAACGAAAAACATATTAAAAAATGATAACATAGGCGCTTTTGGGTCAATTTTTGACATAAGCAATTCTAAAATAAAAGACCCAGTAATAGTTTCTTGTACTGACGGTGTTGGAACTAAAATTGATTTAGCAAATAAGTTTAAAAAATTTGATACTATAGGAATTGACTTGGTTGCCATGTGCGTAAATGATTTAATAGTTCAAGGTGCAAAACCTTTGTTTTTTTTAGATTATATTGCAGTTGGAAAACTTGAATTAAATAAAACTAAAAAAATTTTAAAAGGGATTTTAAAGGGTTGTAAAATTTCTAACTGTAAATTGATTGGAGGAGAGACTGCCGAGATGCCGGGAATATACTCTAAAGATAAATTTGATTTAGCTGGCTTTAGTGTAGGAATAGTCTCTAAAAAGAAAATTTTAAGTAAAAGAAATGTAAAACAAAATAACGTTATTTTAGCTATTCCGTCAAGTGGGATCCACTCTAATGGTTATTCACTTGTAAGATCAATTTTAAGAAAAAATAAAATTACAAATCAATTGAAAAATGAATTGTTAAAACCAACAAAGATTTATACAACGGAAATCCTTAAATTAGTAAATAAAAATTTGGTAAATGCTGCAGCGCATATTACCGGAGGAGGTTTAGTAGAAAATATCTTAAGGTCCGTACCAGAAAACTTATCTATAAAAATTGACCTTTCAAAAATAAAAGTAAAGAGAATATTTAAATGGCTTAAAACAAAAAATATATCAAGTATTGAAATGTTAAAAACTTTCAATTGTGGAGTTGGGTTTTGCTTAATAGTAGATAAAAAAAATGTTAAAAAAATTAAAAAATATTTTTCTAAAAATTATATGCCTTATGAGATTGGCCATGTTTCAAACAATAAAAAAAGATTTAATTTCTATAATTCCATAAAATGGTAAAAAAAAATGCTTGTGTTTTTATTTCAGGATATGGGTCAAATTTAAGATCACTAATCCGAAATTCAAGAGATAAAAATTTTCCTGTTAGGATTAGCCTTGTTATTTCAAATAAAATCGATGCAAAAGGTATATTATTTGCTAAACTTAATTCTATACCATATTTAATTATAAATACGAAAAAAAGAAATTTTGAAAATACTATTATTAAGGAAATCAAAAAGTATAAAATATCTATTATTTGTTTGGCTGGTTATATGCAAATAATTTCAAAAAGATTTATAAATAATGTTGGAACAAAAATTATCAATATACATCCTTCTTTGTTACCGAAGTTTAAAGGATTAAATACTTTTGAGAGAGCATTGAAAAATAAGGAAAAAAAATCAGGTTGTACAGTTCATTATGTGAATGAAAAATTAGATAGTGGTAAAATAATTGTTCAAAAGTTTTTTTTTATAAACAAAAAAGATCATAAAGAAAATTTAAAACAAAAAACTCAAAAACTAGAGCGCAAAGCATTTCCTGAGGCTTTAATTAAGATATATATGTACAATTAATTTTTAAAAAAAAAATTTATTTCTTTTTTTGCATTATCGATAGAGTCAGAACCGTGTACGGAATTTTTATCTATTGAAATACCGTAAAGCTTTCTTATTGTGTTTTCTTTGGCGTTTTTAGGGTCAGTAGCTCCCATTAAGTCTCTGTTTAATAAGACCGCATTTTTTCCCTCTAAAATCATCACAACTATCGGTCCTGAGGATAAGTAGGAGCATAAAGCGTCATAAAATGGCTTTGACTGATGAACCTTATAAAATTCTGCGGCTTCCTCTTTAGTTATTTGAATTTTTTTATCTTCTTTAATTGTTAAATCATTTTTAATAAAAATTGATTTAATGTTTTCCGCTAAATTTCTCTCTACAGCATCTGGTTTTATTATAGACAGAGTTTGCTCAATATTACTCATAATATTCTTCTATAAGCTGATTTAAAAGTCTAACGCCAAAACCAGTTGCTCCACCTGAATTGAGTGCGCCACCATATTTTGAAAAAGCCATACCAGCAATATCTAGGTGAGCCCAAGGAGTTTTATCTAAAATAAATCTTTGCAAAAATTGTGCTGCGGTTGTCGATCCTGCTCCTCCTACATAATTAATATTTTGCATATCTGCATTTTTAGAATTCATTAGTTTATCATAATTTTTATGAAGTGGCATTCTCCATACTTTCTCTTCAACTTTTTCACCAGATTTAAAAATTTGTTCAGATAATTGATTGTCATTTGAAAATAGTCCTGCATATTCTGATCCCAAACAAACTATAATTGCACCAGTCAAAGTAGCTAAATCAACAATAAATTTTGGCTTAAATTTTTTTTCTGTAAAAGTTAATGCATCCGCTAAAACCAATCTACCTTCGGCATCTGTATTTAATATTTCTATAGTTTTGCCACTGTAAGATTTAACTATATCTCCAGGCCTTTGTGCATCTCCGCTTACCATATTTTCCACAAGTCCAACGACACCAACGGCATTAATTTTTGCTTTTCTTAAAGCTAAATTCTTCATTAAACCTACAACGGTAGCAGAACCTGCCATGTCATAAGTCATATCCTCCATAAATCTCGCAGGTTTTAATGAATAACCACCTGTATCAAAACAGACTCCTTTTCCTACAAAAGCTAAAGGTTTGGAATTATTTTTTGCACCATTCCATTCCATTGTAACCAAGTATGATCCTCTAACACTCCCCTGACCGACTCCTAACAAAGCATGCATACCAAGTTTTTTTAGTTTTTTTTCATCATATATATTTATTTTCAAACCATCTCTCTTAAGAGAATTTAATCTTTTCGCATACTCATCAGGGTGAAGAATGTTACCTGGTTCCGAAACTAAATCTCTTGCATAAAACGTTCCTTCTTCCAAAGCTTTAAATCTTTGTTGATTTTGTGCAGAGGGTTTATTTTTACTTCCTAATACGTTAATAGAAATAAGTCTAATTTCTTTTTTTGTTTTATATTTTTTAAATTCGTAAGATTTTAATTTTAAACCATGAAGGAAATAGCCTAAAAAATTTTCATGTTTTCTATCTAAACTATCTGAAATTACAAAATACTCGCTGTTCTTTCCATAATTAATACGTCCGTAAAATTCTGCTCCCAAATTTTCTATATCGAAAGTTTTTAAATTTTTTTTAATTGAGATTAAAACTATTTTTTTTTTGGAGTTTAATTCAAAAACAAACAAATTTTTTTTTATATCGCTTGTTTTTAATAAATCACTAATGTAGGTAAATTCAGAATTAGAAAGAAATTTTTTTAAATCCTTGATGTTAAATTTATCATCAGAAAACAAAACCAAATTAGCGGAGATTTTATGGCTCGATTTATTAGAATAGTTTATTTTAATAGACATAAATTTAAATTAATTGATTAGAATGGTATATAAGTTCAAATATAACAGATTTCAATGGAAAATTCATCTCAGTGTACTATCATAGGTTGAGTTTTGATTAAAGTTACTTTATTTTATTATATCAAATTATAATGTTACAGAACAAAATTTATCAAAATTTTATAAAGGAAATATTCAAAACCTTTTTAGTTATATTGTTTGGACTAACAATAATTGCTTGGACTGTAAGAGCGGTAAATTTTTTAGATTTGATAGTTGAAAATGGGTATTCAGTAGTTACATATTTTCAATACTCTTTGCTTAATATTTTTGGAATATTATCAAAATTTATACCTTTATCCTTTTTGTTGGCCCTCATAATTTTTATAATTAAACAAATTCAAGAAAACGAGTTAATTATTTTATGGACATCAGGAGTTAAAAAAATAAAAATTGTTAATCTTTTTTTTATTACTTCAATTTTTATTTCACTTTTTTATATTTTTTTTTCAATCTTCATCACTCCCTTAACATTAAATAAATCTAGAAGTATATTAAGTAAAACAGGGTTCGACTCACTTTTATCTACTGTAAGAGATCAACAATTTAATGACTCGTTTCGAGGTCTTACTTTCTTAATAGAAAAAAGAGTTGATAATGAGATTAAAAATATTTTTTTGCACGATAGCTCTGATATTTTTAATAATCTTACATCAGATCAGTCAGATAGCGATTCTGTTTCTATAATTGCTAAAGAAGGAATTGTTAAAGGTAAAAAAATGTTATTATTTAATGGGCAAATAATTTCTTCAAAAAAAGACAAGCCAGACAATAAAAGAATAAATTTCGAGCAATTAAATATAGATCTTAATAAGTTAACCACAGATACAATTAAACAACCAAAGCTGCAAGAAACATCGACGATTACTTTAGTAAAATGTTTTTTGGGAATTAATACTAGTGATGTTTTTAAATGTGAGGAAAAAGACAAATCTGAAATTATAACAAATTTAAATAGAAGGATTTTTCTTCCTTTTTATATTCCCATTATTTCCTTAATATGTTCATTGTTATTAGTAAAAAATATAAGTAAAAAAAATTTTTTATTAAATAGATATAGCATTTTTTTCTTATGTTTTTTGATTTTATTGTATGCTGAACTCATAATTCGTTATACAGGTTTTTCAAAAATAATTGCTCTTGTTTTTATTTTAACGCCTTTGTTTTTAGTTCCTGTAATTTATCTATTTCTAATTTATAAACTCTCCCGTGAAGCAATTGCAAAATGAACAGTATTTTATTTAAATATTTATTATCTAGTTATTTAAAAACAATTATTAAAGTTATATTCATTTTTTACTGTTTTGGTTTCATCTTAAATTTATTTGAAGAAATAGAATTTTTTAAAAATTTAGATGTTGGTATTATGATGCCTTTAACTTTATCCACTTTATATATTCCAAGTATTTTAATATTTTTACTTCCTTTTATAATATTTATTTCGAGCATGTGGTTTCTTTTAAACATTAGAAATAATAAAGATCTTTTGACTTTGAAAGTATATGGATATTCTAATTTTAAAATTTTTTTTACTCTAGC
>MDTB01079287.1_pt1 | contig 44779 bp, 31 predicted proteins | sample 811161 | NCBI WGS metagenome assembly MDTB01 (sample SAMN05326650, study PRJNA326480) | marine metagenome | isolation source: seawater | place: Mediterranean Sea | collected 2009 | reverse complement strand
CATGTTTTCGTGAGATTCGGTAATTGCAACCTTCGATGTGAATGGTGCGATACAGATTTTCTGACTTTCACTGAGCGGACTGTAGATTCCATTTTGGATGAGGTTCTATCCTACAATTGCAATCGTGTCATCTTCACGGGCGGTGAACCTGCGATGCAAGATCTCGCGACGATTGGTGGCCGTTTGAAAGAACATGACATCACGCTATCGATTGAAACCAACGGAACCATTGAGGTAGATCCAATCATCGATTGGATTTGTGTATCTCCAAAAGATCAGATATATCCTGGTGTGAAAATCCGTCAACGTAGCGGTAATGAGTTGAAAGTCGTGTACTGCGGTCAAGATCTTGAGATTTACAACGATTTGATTGATGGATTCGAACATCTGTTCCTTCAACCATGCTACATGGATAACATATCAGTCGAAGAGAACGGTAGAAACTTCCAGAGCGTGGAATCGATAGTGAAGTTGAATCCAGGGTGGCGGCTTTCTTTACAGACTCACAAATGGATGGGGGTGTTGTGATTATGCGCGCAGTCATGGCATTATCGGGTGGTATGGATTCCACTTCTTTGCTACTGAACCTCTTAGCTCGAGGTTACACGGTCACTTGTATTTCGTATCGTTATGGTCAGAAGCATTCGATTGAGATTGTTCGTGCCGAGGAAAATATTGCCCGTTTCCAGAGTGCAGGTCTTCCGGTGTCTCATTCAGTAGTGGATCTTACTTCTTCGATGTCAGTATTTCATTCGGCTCTAACCTCATCTGAGATTGAAGTACCTGAGGGTCATTATGAGGAGGAACAGATGAAGCAAACCGTCGTTCCAAATCGCAATGCTATTTTCGCTTCTATCCTGTATGGTCTTGCCCTGAGTGTATCTGAAAGAGAGGATTTGGATGTGAGCATCGCACTTGGAGTCCACAGTGGTGATCATGCAATCTATCCAGATTGCCGTCCAGAATTCTACAATGCGTTGCAGAATGCATTTGAGATTGGTAATTGGGGGTCTGAACGGATTGCCTTTGAGCTCCCTTACATCGATGGCGATAAGACTTCAATTCTACGGGATTGTCTCGAATCGTGTGAATCACTCGGGCTAGATTTTGATGATGTCATGATGAGCACCATCACCTCTTATGCTCCGGATTCAGAAGGCCGTTCCAATGGCCGGACCGGTTCAGACATAGAACGGATTCTAGCGTTCCATGAGATTGGACGGGATGATCCAGTAGAATATATCGAAGATTGGAAATCTGTGCTTAGACATGCGTTGAATGTACAGGCGGAGCATGGTGAATGATATGTCAGGTAAACCAAGATTAGACAATGAGCGTGATGCTGAGTGGCGGAATCGTTTGAGCCGATTAGCCTACAAGGTTACACGGCAGGGTGCGACTGAACGTCCATTCACTGGTGATTTGTATACTGAGGATAGGGATGGAAACTACCATTGTGTATGTTGTGACCATCTTCTATTCACTTCGGAAATGAAGTATGATTCTGGTTGTGGCTGGCCTTCCTTTCATACAGAGCATCCAGACGCAGGTATTGTTCGCTTAGAGGATGATTCTCATGGAATGATTCGGGTTGAGGTTCGATGCCAATCCTGTGATGCACATCTTGGCCATGTTTTCAACGATGGCCCTCGCGAGAATGGTGGCGAAAGATATTGCATCAATTCAGTGTGTCTTACATTCGCGGAGAGTGATGAGTAATGGTCACATCGATTCGCCGTTGGGTTGAGACCGATACCGGTCATCGTGTGCCCAATCACAAGAGCAAATGTAGGCATCTACATGGGCACCGATACCGTTGGGAAGCAGAAATTGAAGGCGACGTAGTTACTGATTCAGGTGTATCTGATGAAGGGATGTTGATGGATTTTGGAGATATTTCGGCGATTTTAACGCGCGAGATACATGATGTCGTGGATCATGCTTTTGTTGTATATTCAGGAGATGATAATGCCATCCAGGCTCTCCAAGCTATGGGCCCAAGTCATAGAACTGTAATTGTAGATTTCATACCTACAGCAGAGAATCTTGCAAGATGGGCCTTTGAGAGAGTTGAACCATTGATTCAATCATCTTATGGCAATAAACTACGACTTGTCGCAATGCATGTGAGAGAGACGCCGAAATCTTGGGCTTCATGGCGTTCCGATTAATGTATTATCAATAAGGAACCGTGATTCGATTTTGATGAATGGACTGGATATTCAGGTACCATGTCAACAGCAGATCCTTACGATCCTAATTCAGTGCCGATATGATCTTGTTGTGTATCACTTCTCTGGAGTTTCATCGTTAATTTGGAGGGCACTCTGTGCCACCTCTAGCGCTTCAGCAGCATCATTGAGGATTCCGAGTAGCCGATGAGCTTCGAACTGATCTGGTCCACTCCTCATTAGCGTCCTGATTAGTTGCTCTCTTGCTCCTCTCTTCTTGCTATCATGAATTGGTAATGAATCGGCGACTCTTGCTGCACTTTCTCGTAGCGTCCGTCTCAATATTGGATCCATAATAGAGCGTTCATCTTCAGATTCTAACTCTACATCTTGATGCATAGAATATGCGACGACTGTAACAGCGTGAGATAGATTGAGTATTGGATAACCTTCCCAAGTTGGTATGGTTAGAAGCAAGTCACATAGGCGTAATTGGTCTTGAAGAAGGCCTATCCCCTCAGGTCCGAATACGATGGCAACACGTCCTGACAATCCCTTGAGATTCTCAATAAGATCACTAGGTGTCAGAAAATGTCTGAATTGGATCTTGGCACCTAATTCCCTCTTTCCAGAGGTTCCGATGACGAGGGATACGTCTTCCATGCATGATTCCCAATCATCGTAGGTTCCAGCATTATCGAGAACAGATTGTGCATGCTTAGCACGTTTCCTCGTTTCTTCTTCCCAATTTCCGTCATGACCGATTACTCTGAGCTTATCGAATCCAAAGTTGAGCATACCTCTGCAAACTGCACCAATGTTTCCAGGGAACTCAGGTCGTACTAGGACGAAGACAATTTCAAGAGGGTATTCAGGAAGGTCGACGTCCAGTCGATTTCCCACAGGGTTCGCCCCTAATCACGACGGCGCTGAACATATCGTGTGATGTATCCAGCAATCCAGTTCCTCATGCGCTTGTTGTATACATCGGTATACTCGGCAACTAGGACCTTGTTGTTATCGAAATCCGAGTTGAACTTGTCCGGATACATCTCCAAGAGTAGGAGGGCTCGGGACTTGATGAATGAAGGACGGATATTGCCCATCAGGCCTCACCATCCTCGTCTTCATCATCCATCTTGACTTCGATGGGGAATCCTTCCTCACGGGTTACTACAACCTGGATCTTACGGGGCGGCTTCTGCATGCCACGGGCCCAGATGGTGTGGTTGACTGACTCATCAATCCAAATCCTCTCCTGCTCTGTGACCTTCATGTGGCGAACAACGTGACGCTTGACTTCTTCAATCGCCCTATTTGCCCGATGGTTACGGCTGACTTTCCAAGCACCACGGAGTGGAATCGTCATTCTTCGAACATCAGCCATTATTCATCACCTCTGGAGTTTGGAACGGCGCCAATTGTGACGCTTAGGATGGGACTGAACCTTTCGGTTGGTTCGTAGGATCACCCAAACAGGAACACGCCGATTAGTCTTTGTGACCTTGTTTAGACGGTTCTTCTTACCGAAGGTCTTGCGTGATGACATCTACTTCACCTCAGTATTTCCCTAGGCCTGGAGCGACCTCTTCAGCAGACGGACGGATTTCCTTGGAAACCTGATCCAGAAGGGATTGTCCAGCTGGGGTTACAATACGCCCCAGCTCCTTCGTTCCGGCTAGATTCTTCTTGATTACGGTGTATCCCGAGGCATCTAGTTGCTGTAGAACAGTACGAACAACGTTTCTAGATCCTGTGACAGCGCGGTTAGGGCGGACGCCACGGTTGCGAGCTCCTCCATACATCTGGGCGAGATGGTTGGTACCAATCGGGCCATGTAGGGCGACCTTACGGAGAATGGATGCAGCACGACGACTCCACCAGTCAGGTTGGACAGGTGGCATCTCTCTGTGGGTTCCAGTCTTGACGATTTCGGCCCACTCTGGGGCCTTGATGGAATCGTTGGATTCCAATAGCACTTTCACGCCTTCGATGAGGTCACCGGCAGGAACATCACGGAAAGACGACATCGTATCACCAAGAGCATCCCGCCGACTTTCCTCGCGTATATGAACCCTCCCGGGTCCGTTGTCTCAGAAACGATTGCCGGAAAGGTGGTGGCGGCAAGCGCGGATTTGAAAGCCACGGTGCCGTGGCTCGGGTATGCGCAGGGCGCTAGCACAGAATCCGAACATGCTTCGGACTATCGTTGGCCTAGGTATGACGCTAATCCTAATTCTCTCTTACGCGGTCTACTCCGCGACATTAGATTCGGGATACTATCTGGCGAAGACGTCTAATGACGCTAGGGAGGTCATGGTTGTTGATGACTCTGTCAATGGGTCTTACACATTCTCAACTGAAGATGCAATATCTTGGATTAATGTTAGTATTGACAATGCTCCTTTCGGATCTATCGTTGAAGTCACAGCAGTTGGTGGAGTATGGTGGTATCATCCAAACCTCGGGATGGAAATGGATGACAATGTTCCATTCCAATGCTTCACTCCTGATACCCAGGATTATGAGGGAATTGCCGAGAACTGTGAAAGCTCAGCTAAGCACTCGACGAATGTTGAGGATGGCACAGCCTCTTTGAGAGGGATTCTTACGTCAGATTTGCCTTTGTCAGGAACTTGGGCCATTCTTTCTGACAATCTAACATCTGCATCACTCGAAGTCAATCGCACCTTGGAGGATGCTCATCTTAATCGAACGTGGACAATCAGAATATTGGATGACACAGGTTCGTCAATAAACTCCACAGGAACAGGTGTACAGGTAGAGACTGTGCATCATGATCTGATTTCAGTTGAGCAATTCACTATTGATCCCATCACGGAATTAATCTGGAGTATGACTGCCTTGGTAGGTTGCTTTGGTGTTACTCTAATCCTCCCAGTCACTTTGTATCTCGCTGCTTTGGCAAAGACAAAGAAGGCGGAAGCAAAATTATCCTCTACTTCGGATTCCGAGGAATAGCCGCGGATTTCATTAATGCGGTGAGCCATGAGACCACGATGCATCATAGTCGGAGTCGTACGGCGCTCGCCCTCGTCGCTCTGTTTCTCATGCTACCAATGGTGCCTCTAGCTGAAGCCGTTAGTCCGAAGGCGACAGTGGATGTGAAGCCTCTAAGTTTCACATCACGATACGTCTCAAGTGCGGATGCATCTGATTACAATACTCTGTCACGTACGACTACACTTGCGAGGGCTCCGCACCTTTGGATAGTGGACGGGATGGTTGATACCCAAATGCAGATGGTTGTTGAAATAGAGAATCTTGGTACTTCAAGTGCATCAGGAGTCAATGTTGAGATCGTCGTCCTCCATGATGAGTACATCGATTTCGAATTACATAATACCACGTCGACCACATCAGTATCTGCAGGGGCAACTGCTACAGTGAATGCAGTGTGGACACCGAAGTACAGTGGGAATCATACGGTACGTATCACAACTAGTCATCCCTTGGATACCAATTCACAGAACGATGAGGGATTTTCAACAACGACAATTGGAGCAGTTTACGAACGCTGCGAATCTAACACAGCATGGTCTCGAACTAGTAATTGGTTATTGGATTCCTCAAACCCATTGAACGGCGCATCATCCTGCAGAGTTGGAGGTGTGTCATCATCGAATTATGGTAATATGTGGACGGAGACATTACGAAGCCCACAACTAGATTTCTCTGATGTTCATCCGAATCCGACACGTGGTTTTGGTCTCGGATTTTTCTACACAGGTAATGTTGCAACCGGGGACTCGATGCAGGTTAGCGTAAGTTCAGGTTCAAACAAGGCCGATCTAATCCCCAATGGCGGCCTCAATGGTCTCGTGGATGGGCAGCCAACTAGCTGGCTAATCCAACTTAGCACTATCAATAGCGTCTCAGTCCCGTGGCTCTACATTCCTCCGACGGCTCTCGGTCCTCAGACTCAAATCGAGTTCAAGTTCACATCCGATGCATCGGGAACAGAGGTGGGATATTGGGTCGAAGATATTGTCATGTTTTACGACCAGAAGGCCGATGCAAGTGAATTTGGTTTGGATGCATTAGGGAGTCCTAGTGGTACATCAAACCGAGGAGAGTGGTCAGACATGTCGTTTACAGTTCGTAATACTGGAAACTTGACAGATCGCTTTACACTTGAAGCACTTGGATTGCCAGCAGGTTGGGATCATCGATTCACACATTCCACTGGCAGTGGTGTCCTTCCTGGCACTGAAATCCAAATCGATTCAGGAGATACGCGGACATTCAAACTCCAGACGAAACCTCCAGCTAACGCTCCTACAGGTAGTATCCAGGGCACAATTTTGGTCCAGAGTGCAGAGGAATCAACTGTTCAGGATTCTATTACTTTCAACGCAGGGGTAGCTCCAGAATATACGTCTACTTGGGTAGAAGTGAGTAGTGCTCCACGGTGTCCTCCTGGCTCGATTTGCGACCATCGTATCGAACTACTGAACACGGGTGATGCAGGAGATACCTACACATTGATGGTTGAGGATGTTTCAATGCCAATGGGTTGGACAGTTGATTTTGATTCTAGTCAGGACACGTCTCTTGTGCTTCCCGCAGGGGGGAATGGAACAGTTGACTTGACCATATCTATCCCGTCGACAGCATCTCCAGGTGAAACAGGAGTTGTATCGCTCAAGGCACAAAGTGGGGCAGACACATCTTCGATTACTGTTCATCAGTTGACCATTGAAGCTTCAATGGTCAGTGATTTACGAATCATACCTCAATGGGGTAACATGCCTACTCACATACCACCTGGATCGAGTCATCTCCTTGAGTGGAATGTTGTAAATCAAGCAGAACGTCTTGATGAGGTTCACTTCAATTGGTCTATCGAGGGTGCTCAGACCTGGCAAGTTTCTCTTTCTGGTCCTGAAAGTGCGTCAATCTCTGGAGGTGAATCTAGGGTGATGCGCATACTCCTCGAGGCTCCTTCAGATGGCCACGCACAGGACCCATCTCCTATTATCACGCCAATCGTCACATCTACTCTTTCTGGCGATGTTGTCCAAGGCTCTCCGACATCTGGTCCTCGAATTGGTCAGATTCACGATCTAAGCATCGAGTCTATTGAGGATGGATATATTGTATTCCAGCCAGGGGTACCGGTTCCGGTGAACTTAGTTGTCACGAATCTGGGTAACGGTGTAGATGACCTCATCCTTGGAGTAGATGGTATTCCAGTTGGCTGGCAATCATCTATCCTTGTCGAAGGAGAGCCTATCGATTCAACCTTTGAATTAGATTTGAATGGCTATGAGGGAGATTCAGCCAATGTTACAGTTCTTGTTGTAGCTGGTTCAACTATGACTCCTGGAACAGAGGTGTGGCTGACATTCACAGTAGACAGTTCGATTTCATCATTGTCGAATCCTGCGAGTATTACTCAATCAGGTTACGTAGACGTCGCATTGTCGAATATTGTTAGTGAATGGGATGATGTTGATTCTGGAGGCATCATTGGAGGTAGCGTTTCCTCTGGGTTCTCTATTGAGAACACGGGCAATGCTGTAGATGATGCATTAGAGGTCAAGGTATCTATCTCTCCAGTGTCTCCTGATGTGTCTATTTCTCTGTTGACGATGGACGGCAATATACCCGTCAACGCCTATCAATCTGTCACGATTTTACCGGGGGCAATGAAGAGAATCGACGCAGTCGTCAATATTGGGGGTAGTATCGCTCTCGGAACTGATGTAACTGTGACACGATATGTGCGAAGTTCTGCAGGGGTCGAGGAGTCTTCATTCACCTTTACAGTGGATCGTTTCCAAAGTGTTGGATTAACTGGGATCTCTGATTCTGAATTCTTGCTTCCTACGAATGGGCAAGCTGAATTCACCTTCAATTTGACTTCCATGTCAACAGATTCCACGGAGGTTGATGTTCTTCTCGGTTCTGTAGATGGGCTGGAGTATGACTGCTCTCATCAGGCTGAGACTGAGCGTCTCCGTGTTTTCCTGCTTGAATCTCCAGTGGCAACAATCACTATTCCAATCACATGCGAGGTGACTGCTACACCTGAATTCGTGGATGGAAAAGTCAGCGTCGTTGTTGTAGCAGACGATGGTACAGAATTGGCTAATGCAGAGATTCTCATTCGACAGGAACAAGTGACCAAAGAAGAGGGACTCTCATCAGGAATTATTGTTGGATCAATAGGAGTTATTCTGGTATTGTTGATTGTTGGTGCAGTGGTTACAGTGATGCTAATGCGTAGACAGGAGGGTGATGAGGAGTTTGATGAAATCGAATCTTATGGAGCATATTCAGAGGTTCAAAATCCACCTGCGGTACAGATTGAAACCGTTCAACCTGTGATGGGTGGTCCGCCATTGCAAAATCCAGTGGAGTTAGCACCTGCTCAAGTCAGCGGGCCACCAGTAGTAGTTGCCGAATCGGAGCCATACACTCCAACGGTTTGTGGCGACTGTGGCTATGGATTCCATCCAGGGTCTCCTTGGGTTAGTTGCATCACTTGTGGTGCTGCTAGGCACCCACAATGTGCGATGAACACTCCATCCTGTTGGACTTGTCATTCCTCTTCTAACGAGACAACTAACCAATGATGGTCTTCGTCTTCTACAGGATTAGGATATCGTGGTTCAGGGTTCTGGACCGGGCCTTGATGGAGGGTAAGGAGTCCGAGCCTAGCTAGTTCTGACACTGCGGCTATTGCTCTCTCTCCAACAGGTGCGATGTCTTCCTTGAATTGATGATCCAGAATCGTGCAAATCTCTGCAAATGGTGTTTCACCATCACATAGTTCCCAAAGTGTAGTCATAATGACGTCCATAGGGCGTTGGAGATGATCTGCTCCACCTAGGACACGACGAACAATCCGTTCGATACGGTTGAAGTTCTTGCGAATGAATACCACAGCCTGCCGTTCCTGATTTGATGGATTTGCACGTCGAGAATCATAACCCCAGGGTACATCGGCTCGGTAAGGATGAACGTTAGCCCAATCAATTTCTTGACTAGTCATTCAATCAGCCCCGCAGAATATGTCCATTGGACTAGAGCAATCATGAGGATTGCACCAAGGATGCCACAAAGACGGGTAAGGTCTCGTCTTTCGGTGAAATTTCTCAGATACCAAGTGGCGACACCTAGGATGCTGCAGAGCGAGAAGAGTACCCACCACAGTGCCGGCAGCATAGGTGCCCGTGTACACCGTTTCAATTCAATGAATCGAAGTTCAAGGCTGAAATCATTCGTGTCCATTCATGAACCGTTGTTGACGGATTGAACCCAATGGATGTCATCCGATGGATCGACCATGGTCTTCGATCTATCGGACGTTATGGTGGTTCGTCAATCAGAGAACCTGTTCTTCGCTTGGTAGTCATGGAATCTATTCTCGTCGCTACCATCCTTGCTGCATGGTATCTAAGTGGCCCTTTGAGTCCATTTGGACTGATATCGATTCTAATTGCATCGTTCTATGTTCTTGGTGTCCATCGTGTCTGGTCTGAGAACGAGAAACTACGCAGGGAGATTGCTCAGCGGATTATCGATGAGGATCCTGATCAACATGCCGATCTTCGGCTGAATGTCCTTATCGTTAGCATGCATCTGATTGTAATCGTCCCACTCCTTCTCTGGAGATTGAATGACGTGTTCAATCTGTATTCAGTACCTGAGGATGTGACAGGAAAGGATTGGTGGTTGTTTGGGATAGATTTGCTCTCAAGGAGCTTGTTGGATTGGGCAGAGGTCTACGAGGTGAAGTGGAGTCGAATCGAACCCGACGCTTGGATGGGGCGCCACATTGTTTTGGCCCTCTTGATTCTCATAGATGTGCTTCTGATTCAGTCCATCCTTCGCCTCATTAGTATCCATCGAACAATACGAGAAGGTGTCTTAGCAGCGGGGCGGGATCCCGAGACCGCAGCAAGAATTGGTCAAAGGGTAAATGTTCCACTTGTGAGATCTATTCTCGATGACTCCACAGATGAGGAGAGGAGGAACAGGATTCGTGCCCTAGCATTAACCGGTGGACCAGAGGATGCAATGCGGATTTGGCCTCTTCTGAAAGAATCAGATCTTCGTTCTGAGGTCTTGGCAACATTAGTCCGCATTGGTCCGTTGACTTTGACAGACCGTCTTCTTTCATCAGATTCCGTAGCGTTACGACTCGCTGCTATCCAATGGTTGAAAATCGTGGATGAAGATGAAGCATGGGAGCGGATTGCTAGATGTGCAACCGATCCTGATTCAGCGGTTCGAGTTAGCACTATCACAACGATTGATGGTGCGCCAATACGTCATGCTGAAACAGTAATTATCCGTCTCGTTAGGGATTCAGATACCGACGTCGCACTCGAGGCATCTCGACAACTCCGTAGGTTGGATGATGCTGAGACTTTACTTCGAGTTTCTCGTCCGTTGCTAGAAACTGGTTCTAGTGGGGTGAAGATTCACACGATTGATGCATTGAGCCAGATTGAGGACGGAAGGGTAGTTCCTCTAATTGTGGAGATGTTTGAGGACCCAGACGAGAATGTTCGAAGTGCTGCTCAACAAGCTATTGAGCATCTTAAACGAATAGCATCGGCTTGAATTCTAGGCTATCCCTGCGCTATAGTGTGAACGATTTAACGATATCAAGCTAGATTATCGATCATTGCATCAATTGTCTCGGGGTTTGCTTCTTTGTTTCGACCGGATGTCAATGCTCTTCCCATGACATCGGCCCCAATGAAGGAGAACATCTGTCTCATTGCCATAATCACGTGCGCACCACCACCGCCGCTGTGAGTTGCTAGGCCGACTGGTTTACCTGTACACATTGTCCTGAAGTTCTGCCAATCGCCTGAAAGCCAAGCGATAGCATTGTTCAGAGTGGGAGGCATTGAACCATTGTACTCGGGAGCGATTACAATCCATGCATCTGCCTCAATCATTTGTTGTGTGAGGTCTGAAACATCTACTGTTTGTTCGGGATCAGATGAACGTGCCACTGTGAACATCGGTAAATCCATTTCAACTAAATCCACAACCTCTGCGTCATGCCCTTTTTCTCTCGCTACCCCCGCGAATCGCTCTGCCAATTCAAGATTAGTTCCAGTGGTAGCGGTTATCATCAGAAATTTCGCCATGAACCTCGCAACACTAACTGAGTGATGTTCATTCCGGTCAATAACAGCGAATACTTATTGGCAAATCGAATAACCGTAGTTTGTTCCGTATGGTGTCTCACGGTCATGATGAATGCCCACATTGTGGGTCGGACCTTTCCGGTGCAGAGCCTCAATGCCCATCCTGTAATGGTGCACTGTATGGCATTGCGCCTACACGAAAGGAGCGTGTTAAGGAAGTTGCAAGGGATGTTGTCTCAACTACCACGAGTGTACTTGGTACTGCTGCAGACAAGGCGCAGGATGCTGGCCGTAAGGCCATGGATAGCATAGGCAGCGGTCTTGAACGCGCATCGTCGAAGATTGGGGAGATTAACATCCCGAATCTCCGTAGGGAGGATGAGAGCCAGGATGAGCCTCAAGGAAACATCCCTATCGGCGAATCATCTCAGTTTGAAGCGCCAGAACCTCTTGCTGAGGAACCTGAAGTTGAGGAGCCAGTAGATGAATCCATGAGCGAGACAATGCGTCTTATTCAGGAAGGAGAGGCCCTTGCGGGTGCTAAGAGGCCCTCTGAAGCAGCGGCTCGTTTCAAGCAGGCAATCGCTCTTGATCCCACAAATCCCTTGTGCTGGTACAATCTTGGTGTTGTACAAGAACAGATGGGGCTAGCTGACGAATCTATCAAGTCATTCAATGTGACACTTGTTCATGATCCAAATCATATTCCTGCTATGGCGAACCTCGCTGTAATCCTAGATGCGTTAGGGGAACCTGGTGCTGCTGAACATGCACAGAAGGCATTGACACACTTTCCAGGGCACCCGGCCCTTACTAGAATAGCAGATTCAGGATCTCGAATGGTAGCCACACCTACAGAATCCTCATCATCAGTGGATCAGGAGGATGTTGTGGAAACCGCATCTTCAGAGGATACAAAACCCCCAATCCGGAAGACAGGTTTGGTCATCGGGACCACTACAGCTCCTCCTTCTGAACTACCAATGGAGGAAGTCAAAATCGAGGAACCCGTAGAAATAGTCGATTCAGCGATACTCACCGAATCAAAACCACAACCGGAGCCTGTTATCCAGAGTCCAGATTCAGATGAAGAGGTCAACTCCATGATGAATCAAGCAGCTGGCATGCTTCGCTCCGGAAACAGTGCCGAAGTCATTGCTATGATTGAGGGGGATTATCTTGAAAGGAATTCAAGTCACGCGCGACCATACAAGATTCTTGGTGCCGCCTATGCACTCGAGGATCGTGTTGACGAAGCAATAACCTCATTCACTGATGGTCTTAATCTCGATAATTCCGATGCACCAGGGTGGTATAACCTCGGCCGATTACATTTGAGAAATGGGCACGCTGATGCTGGAGCTACCTGCTTTACAGCAGCTCAGATGGTTGATTCTAACCATATTCCTTCAGCGCGCTCACTTGTCGAGCACTACAGAGAGACGGAAGATCGGACACGTCTGATACCTCTCTGGATTCATCTTTCAACGCTTGAGGATCTTGGAGAGAATGCACAAGAACTCGCCACTATCCTTGTCGAGATTGGAGAAGGTGAGAACCTCATGATTGAAACTCACCCCGAACTACCGATTATGATTCCTGAAGGACCTGAACTCGCTCGGAAAGCGGTTGATTTGTTAGGTTCTGAGGAATCCGAAATGAAGGCTAGAGCTCTTTCTCTCACCGGCGAACATCCAGAGGCAATCCGTATTTCTAAGGCAATTCTCGAATCTGATCCTACTCAATCTGAGAGTTGGCGTTTGATGGCAAAGATCCTTGAATCAGCAGGTGAGATTGACCGTGCACAACAATGCCGTAAGAAGGCTGAGCAGATAGGTGGCAGTGTCGAAGAGGAGGTAACCTCTTCTTCTGTTATTGTCGAAGATAGCCCAATTCTAACTATCGAATCTGAATCTCTGCTAACTGTTTCTGATGATGATGACCCTTGGGCAGCCCTCACAGAGGATTCAGTTGTTGAAGAATCTGTACCAGTAATTGAATCGGTGCCAGTAACTGAACCTGCAATCGAGCCGGAACCTGCAATCGAGCCGGAACCTGTAACCGAAGTAGAACCATCTGTAGTTCCTGCAGAATTAGATGATAGCGAATCGGATCTTCTGTTGACTCCAGTTACTCCTAATACTGAATCCGATGATTCTGCGAATGTAGTCCTTCAAGAGAGTGTCATGGTTGACCTTTCTCAACTTGCATCCGATGCCGCATCTAAAGCAGGGGGTGCTTCCAGTCAATCAGCTATGACGATGGAGGGGGCCATTGAATGGTATAACAAGGCACTATTCCTGATGGAGGACAAGAAGTACAAGGAGGCTCTCTCTTGTTTCGAAAAGGCTCTACCTGGTTCTGCTGAAGATGAGGATTTAGCAATTCGAATTATCAATGGCCGAGGTCATGCATTTTACTATCTTGAGGAATATCCTGAAGCGATCAAGGCTTACTTCGAGGCAATGCGTATCAACAAGGAGAAGGTAACTGGTGCGACACTCTACAATATGGGTACTGCATATGCAAATGTCGAACTTTATGATGATGCTGTGAAGTGTTTCAAGCAGGCTATGCCTCGCGGATTGGATGCTGATCAGAAGAAGATGTGCAAGGAACAAATACGACGTTGCAATGAACTTCTCAAGATTCAGAAGCGGAAGATGGGTCGTTAGGACTCAATCCTCACATGAACGGATTTTGATGTGGGAGTATTACTTCCGATTGCAACCGATTCTAATGGAATCAGGACATTCGCCTCAGGGAAGTAGGTCGCGATATTCCCTTTTGGAATTGAATATGGGATGACCTTCCATCGATCAGCTCGTCGTTCAATGCCGTTATGAATTGAAATCAGGTTGACTTCTTGTTGAGATACAATGCCCTCTTGTTCCATATCATCTGGATTCATGAAGACGATACGTCGCGCGTTCTTGACCCCCCTGTAACGATCATCCATGCCATAGATGGTCGTATTGTACTGGTCGTGACTCCTGATAGTCATCATGGTGTATCCATCATCTACTTCGAAAGAATCCAAGGGATGTGAATGCATAACCGCCTTTCTATCTGGCGTATTCCATATTGGGCCATCGCGTGGCCCGTTAGGTAGGTAGAAACCACCTTCTTGTCTTACTCGGGCGTTGTAATCATCGAATCCTGGAATGACGTCTTGGATTAAAGATCTGATTCTGTCGTAGTCCTCTGAGAGATGAGACCATTGAATAGGTGATGAACCAAATAGGGTATCTCCGATGTGTGCGACTATATCTGGTTCACTCATCAATTGATTAGAGGCCGGTTTCATCGTTCCACGGCTGGTGTGTACAACCCCCATGCTGTTCTCCACTGTAACGAATCGATTTCCAGTTAATCCGATGTCCTCTTCGGTTCGCCCGAGACAAGGCAGGATGAGTGCTTCTTTCCCTGTAACGACATGACTTCTGTTCAATTTTGTAGATATCTGGACAGTCAATCCAATTCGGCTGAGTGCTTGTGCAGTCACTTCGGTGTCTGACATTGCTGACAACAGATTGCCTCCGAGGCAGAGCAGAACATCGCATTCACCTTCAAGCGAACGTTGTATCAATTGAACACTATCAACGCCTCTGTCACGTGGAGATTCGATGCCTGTAGCTGCATCAAGTGCAGCGAGGAATGATTCTGATGGGTGATGGTTAATCCCAACGGTACGATCTCCCTGGACGTTACTATGTCCGCTGACAGGACATGCTCCGGCACCCTTGCGGCCAAAGTGTCCACCGAGTAGAAGCACATTGACTATGTCGTGAATTGTAGCAACGGAGTTTCGATGTTGAGTAATGCCCATAGCCCAACATATGATCATCCTCTTTGATTGAGAGATTATCTCTGCAATCTCCCGGATTCTTTCTTCTGTGAGGCCGGAGATACGTTCTATGTCTTTCCAATTGACATCGTTTAGGTGAGAAACAAAATCATCGAATCCAATGGTATGTTTGTCAATAAATGATGAATCAACAGCATTGTTCTCGATTAGGTGCTTCGCTACGCCCTTGAATAATGCGGAATCACCATTGATGCGGACAGGGACATGATCATCTGCGATTGTGGTGCCAGTACCAAGCATCCGTAGCATCTCTTGTGGATGTTTGAATCGTTTCATTCCTGTCTCTTCCAAAGGGTTGATGCTGATTACAGAACCACCCTTACGTTTGCATTTAGCCAACGCTGAGAGCATACGGGGGTGGTTCGTTCCAGGATTCTGGCCCACGACTAGGACAAGGTCTGCATAATCGAAATCTTCGAGTTTCACAGTCCCCTTTCCGATTCCAATTGAGGTGTTAAGTGCGACACCACTGCTCTCATGGCACATATTGGAACAATCTGGGAGGTTGTTGGTTCCAATTTGACGTGCAAGAGTCCCCCATAGGAATGCGGCCTCATTCGAAGCTCGACCAGAGGTGTATAGTGCGACACGTTCAGCATCTGTCGCCTTAATTCGATCTGAGATAATCGTAAATGCAGAATCCCATGTAATCGCTTGATAGTGTTCTTCACCTTCAGCGAGATACATCGGTTGGGTAAGGCGGCCTTGTTTATCCATCCACATATCGCCTTGTTCAGAAAGGGATGCGACAGAATATTTGGAGAATAAATCGGCTGTGACCTTTCGTGAGGTTGATTCAGCAGCAAAGGCTTTCGCACCATTTTCACAGAATTCAAAACCACTTCGATGATCATCCGGATCTGGCCATGCACAACCTGGACAATCGAATCCATCAAAACGATTCACTGACCTCATAGTTTGGATAGTTCCCTTGATGCCAGATTGTGCCAAAGTGTGGCGGAATGAAGTGGTCACACCCTTGATCCCAGCTGCGAGCTTTGATGGCCTTACAATTCGCAGAGATTCGTTCTCGATTGGCGTGGTGGCTCTCACCTTGCCCCGAGACATACTAGCAGTGGATTGCTCCCATTACTTGACGGATTCGTCGTGCATGATGCGATGGGCCCCAGTCATGACGGTGAAACGTCCTTCGCGAGCGAAGACAATCAGTGTGAGGTCATGGAACGCCGCGAGATCAATTGCAGCGCTAGTAGCTCCTCCAACACTCATCAGTATGGGTACATTTGACCGAACAGCCTTCTCGACCATTTCGAAAGACACACGCCCAGAGAGGCTGACAATGTGTTTGTTCATGGGCCAATCGGAATCAATACGATGTATTCCGACAAGTTTGTCCATAGCATTGTGACGCCCTACATCTTCCATGGTTTGCACCATGTCGCCTCTGAGTGTGTATGAGGTTGCTGAATGAGATGATCCCGTGACACTGTATAGCGAGGTATCTTCTGGTTCCATTATGGATATTGAATGAATAACAGTGTTATCCACCTTGACTTCAGGCATTGCCCCACATCCTTCGATGGGTACGATTTGAATTTCATCACGACCACACATCCCACATGCTGCTGTCGAATCTAATGATCGTCGGGAGGGGGTACCACTCCAGGTGACATGCACGTTTCCATCCTGACATTGAATTTCAGGTAATGTGTCATCAGAAAGCAAATCCCCTTCACCCGTCATTAGCCCGAGAATCAGCGGCTTGTCATCACCTGGAGTACGCATTAAGGTTCCATAGAGGCGCCCATCCGGGCCATCACAGGAAGTATTCAGTGGTGTTTCATTCGCAACAGAGTCGCTGACAGGAGCTCTAGATGACTCTTGGTATCTGAAACCAGCACGATGGCCTCTGTCCTGCACGAACTGTCCTCATACTCAATGTCCATCAATCCAGCGGATATGGGTGCAGGATTGTCGAGATTGATATATAACGACATTCTGACCAGTTGTATGGGTCTTATCGATAGTGGTGGATTCTCACTTCCAATGGCTGTCCAGGTTGAGGTGGTTGAAGCCACTCTCGATGCTACTGAGAGTGCTAAGGAAGCAATGATTGGTGCGATGGGATCCGACACAGAAACTCATGTGTTAATGGTCTCCGTCGAGGCAGGCGGTTGTTCTGGACATATGTATGATATGCAAATTATTGAACGTCCAGACGACCTCTCTGCGTTCCAGAGTTTCCAGTTTGGCGACATTACATTACTCATTCATAACAAGGATAGTACACTTCTCAATGGGATCCGTATCGATTACCGCGACACCCTTCTTGGTGGAGGTTTTCAGATCGAGAATCCAAACGCGGACAAGTCCTGCGGCTGTGGTCAGTCGTTCAGTTGAGTTCCATGCGTTCGCACTATGTTCGTACGGGTGACATCTCTGTTCTCATCGGAGATGATTCTCGCTCTCTTCTCCATTCTGTGTCTACACAACATCTGGAGGATTTGTCCGAAGGTGAAACACAGACATGTTGTATTCTTGACGCTAATGGCCGAATTGAAGACCGTCTTATCGTCTGGGATCTTGGTGATCAGTTAGCGCTCATCCACATGCAAGGTAGGGCAGCATCGACAAGGGAACTCTTGGTACGTTCTAGATCGTGGAAACAAAAAGCTGACGTCATTCCTCTTGATGAAGGCTTCTCAGTCATCTTCCGAGAGGTTGAAGGAGAACATGTTGTGAATCGTGTGGAACAGAAGGGGTCAGTCCATTCCAGTGTAATTCGCTACCTTGAGACCTTGGAAATGGTCTATCTTGGACCTTCACAGGACATTGAAATTCTGAGTGAAGATTTCATCGGACAAGATTTCAATTTGAGGAATTCGATTGAGGAGGATTTGTACAGAATTAAACGGGGTCATCTGACTTCTTTAGGATTGGAACAACATCGCCCAATTCCTCTTGAAGTAGCTCTCGATAGTGACATTTCATTCACAAAGGGTTGCTATATCGGCCAGGAGATTATTGCAAGGTTGGATGCCAGAGGAGCATTAGCACGGACATCAGTGACTATTGAGACAGATTCTGAAGTCCATCTTGGACGCCAATCTTTGGTAGGTGGTGGAAGAATAATTGTCATGGCTTCAGTAGAAGAAGGAGGCTCTTGGTGGAGCGCGTGCCTCGTCCATCCTGATGTGGCCCTTGTTGGGTCAGTCCTCCATACTAAGGAACTCGAAAGCGCATCTCTCAAATTGAATATACGGAATAGTTGGAAGAACACTTCAGATTGATTATAGACACGTAATACTCTAGAACAGGAGCGTTTAGGCTATGTTATGCGGGAGACACGAGTCAGGTTGTCATTTCTTCTTGTGATGTTGTTCATCAGCCTACCACAATCAGGTCTTGTTGGCGCCACAATGACTCCACCATTCAATGAATCGGTAATTGATTCAGCCTTGATTAATACGATTGAGTCCAATGATGATACGACATATCCAGTCATCATTCAGTTTTCAGAGGATCTCGTTCAGGAGACCCGTGCGTTCCTTATTTCTCACCAAATCACATTTGCCGTTGAATCGGATTTTCTCAACGGTGGTCTTGCACACCTTGATGCTGAACAGATTGCTCATCTTAGTCAGCATCCTGAAATCCGCTTCCTTGAACTTGATAGGCCATTACAGACCTTCTACCTTGATGAACCAGTTCAGACACCTGAACCAATCCTAATGCATGAGACTGTTCATGTAACAAATTCTACAGCAGCTTGGAGTCGTGCGATTATTCAGCGAGATGGTTCACTAAAACTCACAGATACAGGTGCATTTGCAGAGTGGGATGGAGACGGAACAACAGCCGTGGATCTTGACACAGGGGTTGATGCCGAGCATCCAGACTTCGATTATGCAGGCCCATGGAATGGAGACAAGGTGATTTATTCTGCGAAATACGATGGGATTGGTTGGACTGAAACCAAGAACTCTGACACATCATCTGGCCATGGTACTCATGTTGGTGGAACCATTGCCGGTAATGGAGATGCCTCAGGTGGCCGCCGTCTTGGTACTGCGAAAGGGGCACAGTTGGTCGCATTGGGTACTGGAGATGGAGTGTCGATCTTTGCTGCAGAGCAAGGACTTGAATGGGTCTACGAACATAGTCGTCCTGGAAATAATCCGAATAATATCCGTGTTGTTTCAAACTCTTGGGGGACTGACGGTGATTACAATCCTCAGGGGGCAATTGCTACCATCACCGATGCTCTGACCTTTGAAAATGGGGTTGCAGTCATCTTTGCAGCCAGTAATAGCGGGGGTTCAGGTGCTGAGGATGACAGCGACCTTCGAACTAATGTATACGCCAATACACCTTCAGCGATTTCGATTGCTGCATTAACACATGATGGTTCAGCAGTAACTTCCTTCAGTAGTCGTGGATGGATGAGTCAACAGCATACTTGGCCTGATCTAGGAGCTCCTGGTCGAGACATCTGGGCGACTGCTCCACGTCGAACTGCGATTGATGCATCCACAAGGACTCAAGGTGATCTCTACTACATGTCGATTAGTGGAACTAGTATGGCTACACCACATATTGGTGGTATCGCGACTATGTTGATTGATGCTGCTCCATCGTTGGGTGTTGCTGACTATCAGAGAGAAGATCATGATGAAGGCATTAGCCTCGTTACTGGATCTGATTCACAAGGACTCCAGATGGAAGATTGGGGGACTGCTAACGAGACTCGAATCCATGAGGTTGAACTCATCCTTGAGTTGACGTCTAAGTATATCCCTAACAGTTGTGAGGACGGAAGTGATGAGGATTCGTGTAATGATATCCCCCAGAATGAATCGTGTTATCTTTCTCTTACAGGACGATGTCACGATTGGCGTGTAGGTCACGGACTTGTCAACGTCGACCACGCTCTTGCTCTCGCTCGCACTTTAGAATTGATGCGCGATACAGATGGTGACGGTTTTGTAGATGATATGCGACCTACTGTATGGGATGCCTATGAACAGTATGAGAACCTCATGCAGGACACAATCATCGAGTTATCGACTGATCGCCTTTCGCATGATTGGAAAGGGGAATGGAGTCATTTCAACAATGGTCCAACAAGTACCTTTGGAACTTATGCAACTGACGACCGCCACTATGTCTACATCCCAAACGGTACCGTAATGATGGATGTTACCTTTGCTGTTGTTCAAAGGAATCTCGAACATGGTGAGTTCGGTCAACATTCCCTTACAATTGATGTTGGAGAAACAGGGGATAATGATGCTGGTCAAGGAGATCGTAATGGCGATATCGTTCGATATGAGGTTGAGATTGACGAGTCTCAATGGAATACATATGCAGAGTTCGATGTTGTTGGTAACGGAATCACTCTTCTACCCATCACTTCGATAGATGATGAGTTCTACGAACCTCTCTTCGCATACACTGTATCTTGCTCTTTGACTCTTGATGTTTCTACCCCCGTCTTAGTCGAGGTTGTGCAGCGTTTAGATGGGTATACAGATCTAGATCCTGGAACTCCATCTGAATCCTATGATCCGATTCATGATGGAAATTTACGAATGATTCGAGCCGTCTATGATGAGGCCCGTGTCCTCGAACTTGATGCTACTCCAGAGGAGACAAGTTCCTCAGGATTCTCTGGCTTATTACTTCGAATATTTGCAGTTGTCATCTTACTTGGTGTCGTCGCATTCTGGACAATCCGCCGTCGAGAGATTGATATGAATCCTGTATTGATTGATCATGCTGACCTTGAAGCGGAAGGTGCTGCACTTGAAGCAGATCTTGTGAGCGTTGGCGCCCTAAAGGCAGATGATTGATCAAAGGTCCGGAATTTCAGGCCGTACAGCATCATTATCCATTGCAGAAGGGGCAGTCGCAATCTCTTCGAACGTGAGTTCATTTTCCGCGAGATCACGTTGATTGAGTTTGCCAATTGTCTGTAGTGATAGTTGCCCACTTTTCCTAACATAAGCATACAACTGAGCATCCATGTCTTCGGCGACTTGATCTTGGAACGATTGGCTGATGAATTCACCTCGTCGTCGGTTGTACCCAAATTCGATAGCTAAGCCAACAAGTGAAGCACTGTAAAGCACTGCCAGGACTGATAGTGAAAACTGTACTGAACTTTCGAAGGGAGTTAATTCTGGACTTCTAATTACCATTAGCATCTGTCTGAAAGTCAAGGCGAGTAATCCTACTCCTACAATTGGTTGAATTCTTTCATTTACAAAAGTGGAGAGTGGAATTAATCTTCGTTCCGCAGTTGCTGAGAATACTAAGGGTCCAGTTACTGCTGCAGTGAGAACCGTCGTGAATGATCCAAGTATGACATACAATACGATGGTGCTCGTGATGATACCTGTGGAATTGAGTGGAAGATAGAGGGATATCAGGTAGGCGAACAGACCGAGGAGCACAGGGGTAGGTAGCCGATGGATGGATAGGAGGACAGGATCGATTCGAGTGCTGCCGTGACCTGGTTGTCGTATACCAATCACATTCCAATCTGTCATTGACATTACAAATTTTAGAATGCGAAGAAGAAATCCAAATTTGATTAGGATGCGCTCACAAAGGGTAAGAAGTGGCCATGTCAGAAGATACACTGGTGCGGCAATCAAAGTAATGAGTGGAGAGAGTGTTACTCCAGGAATGAAAATGAAATGAACGATACTAAGTGGAGTAAGCATCGCAGTTTCAATCCTTGATTGACGGTCTTCTGAGATGTGTAGGTGTCGCGCCTCCTCATCCAATGCAGTTCTGAACTTCGAAAGTGTGCTTCCTGAGTTCAATACACGTCGCACTGCTTCTCTGTAACGAGTATGTTTTGCCTTATTCCCCAACCAAGAGCGGAATAGCCAACGAACAGGGACGGCTAGTATTACTGGGATTAGAAGGAGACCGATACCCCAGAGTGTTCCACCTAGGTCGGCCATGGTTCGTGGCGGTTTGTCCGCCGTTTAGAGATGTTCGTTGAACAAGGGGGTGTTCAGTTCATCCTAGAGGCTACAGCGCCCCAGTCGACGACGTTCCACCATGCTGCGATGTAATCGCCTCGTCCTGGTCCGAATTTCTTGTAGTATGCGTGTTCCCAGACGTCAAGGCCGAGGAGTGGTGTTCCGCCACAACCAATTCCAGCCATCAACGGATTGTCCTGATTTGGAGTACTGCAGATTTCGAGTCCTGAATCGGTCTGACATAGCCAAGCCCAACCACTTCCGAAACGAGTCATTGCGGCCAGAGCAAAAGCTTCCTGGAATGATGGGAAGTCACCAAATGATGCATCGATAGCAGCGGCAAGATCACCTGTTGGTGCTCCTCCACCGTTTGGACTCATGCTGGACCAGAATAGTGTGTGATTGTAGAATCCCCCACCATTGTTCCGAACCGCTGCATTATCCATATGTGATGCGAGGATATCTTCAATCGAATTTCCTTCTATCTCGGTACCAGCGATTGCAGCATTGAGTTTGTTTGTGTATCCTTGATGATGCTTTGAATGGTGTATCTCCATTGTCAAGGCATCCAAGTGTGGTTCAAGTGCATCATAGGCGTATCCTAGGTCGGGCAGTTCAAAGGTCATGAAACACGACAGGTGTTACTTGTTCATCAATTCTTTGAATAGATATCCAATATGATTAGTGACAGGATTATGAGGCGACGGTTGAATCCGTTGTCATGGCAAAGATTGCTGTAACAGATGGCATGGCCAAAGATGCGGTTTTGATGCTGACGGAAGCAGGGCATGAAGTGTCACTTCTCAATTCACAGGAGCAATTAGTCGATGGTTTCGATGCGGTAGTCATTCGTTCAGCTACCAAAATGACTGCTGAAGCAATCGCAGATCTACCTTCATTACGTCTCATTGGTAGAGCCGGGGTAGGTGTGGACAATATTGACTTGGATGCAGCAACATCTGCAGGGATTTTGGTATGTAATACACCTGGTTCGTCAACACAATCAGTAGTCGAATTAACCATCGGCCATCTCCTTTCATCAGCACGTCATATCCCCACTGCTGACAGGGATTTACGTAATGGTGAATGGACCAAAAAAACCCTCAAAGGTACTGAACTATCTGGCAAAAATATAGGTTTCATAGGTTTTGGAAGAATTGCTCAAGGCGTCGGGAAAATTGCCAAATCATTGGGTATGAATCTGCATGCTTATGATCCGTATTTGCCATCTGAAATTGCGATTGAACAACATTGCCAATTGCATGAAAATGTCGAAGATGTTTTTAGAAATTGTACACATATTGCTGTTCACTGCAATCTTACTGAAGAGACTCACCATCTCGTTAATTCCCATTCATTGTCGCTAATGCCTAACGTTGGTGCAGATGGGATTGAATGCGGGAATCATCTTGTATCTTGTGCCCGTGGTGGAATTGTCAATGAAGATGACGCTCTTGAAGCACTTGAGAATGGCACGTTGAGATCGTGTGCCTTGGATGTCTTTGAGAATGAACCTGAAACTACGCATCGACTGCTGAAGCATCCGAATTTCCACGGGACTCCGCACATAGGTGCTGCAACCTATGAAGCACAAGCTCGTATCGGGGTTGAGATGGCTAATCTGATTATTGATTTCTTTAACAGCGTTACACCAAAATCTGTTGTTAACAAATCGCTTATTGATTGATTTTCATTCTAGTTTGTGCATCGCTGACAACACATCTGTGAAGTCGATCAGGCCTTCGGGGACCTCGATTCCGGAGATAGGTTGTGCCAGGCTTGTTCCGGCATCCTTCTTCTCTTTCCATACCATCGAATTGAATTCAACGATCATGTCTGTAGTACCCTTCAGGATGCCGTCGCTAGAAATTGAAATCGGCTCCGGATGGTTACGCACATCAACAGAAGATGCATCATAGAGAGTGGTTGAGATGTGGTGGCAGAACAACGGACATATTGGACTGAACATAGCTAATGTGTCACGAACAATGCGATGAATCGTCCATGCTGCAACGGTATCACCATCATACAGTCGACCTTTTACCATCTCGAGCCAATGGCTAGGAAATACTCCAGTGCTGAAGTTCTTGATACTCTGGCCAGCTGTATAGATATCGATGTTTTTCCAGGCTTCATGTACATTCATTGCCATGCCATTGAACTCATTGATAATCCAAAGATCCTCAATTCGGAGATTTTCGGGTATAGTATCCAAATCCTCAGGAACTTCAAATTGTGAGGCGAATCGAGCAACATTGAACATCTTAGTTAGGACACCGAAGTACTTGGCTTCGATTTCTTCTGGATTTATTTGGAAGTCATCCCCTACCTGGGCCTCACACGCTTTCCATAGACGAAAGCATTCCGATCCAATTTTCTTAGCCTGTAATGCAATCTGCTTCCCATCAGGACCCTTTACCTTCCAAGACCCAGTACGTCCTCCAGCACCACATTCAATGACAGAGTCTGCATCGATGCCGTTGCCAAGGGATTTTGACATCTTTCGTCCCCATGGATCCATTCCTAAACCGTCAATCCATACATGTTGAAACCCTGGGCGGTCAAGTACGAGTGTAGATTTCAGTAAGGTGTAGTAGAGCCATGTGCGTACTATTTCTTTCCCTTGAGGCCTTAGACCTGTAGGAAATGCCTTCTCAAAAAGTTCGGGATTGTTGATGTAACCTGATACAAAAAGATTCGAATTTGAACTATCCATCCATGTATCGAATACTTTTTCTTCACCTGTTAATGGCCCCAATTCATCCTTTAGTTCCTCATAGTTCCCGATGCTTTCTCTTGAATCTCTATCGAGCACTATACTTCCAACAGGTGGTTCCTCGCGCCAAGGTTGCACATAGGATCCAGTTGGTGGAACAATGACACGTTGCCCCGATTCGTCATACCAAACAGGGATTTCGGTGTGATACCATCTCCTCCGTGAAATAGGCCAATCAATAGTGATGTTCTGCATCCAATCCAGGAGGAATTGTTTGTTTCGAGGAGGGTGGAACACAATCTCTTCGGCGAGTTCCTTTACTCGTTCGAGCACATGCGTTTGACGCACATACCACTCTTTCAATAGAATAATTTCAACTGGATTCTTTCCACGTTCTGAGACAGGTACATCTTGCTCTTTCACAACGATGGATTCGATTCTTCCTGCTGATTCGAGGTCCGAGATTACAGCATCTCTAGCCTCGCTAACTTTCATCCCACTATATGGGCCAGCAAGATTGGTCATCTTCCCTTCAAGGTCGATAGCTACGAAAGGATCCAATCCGAGTTCCCTGAATATTGCAACATCGTTTTGGTCTCCAAATGAACAAACCATCAAAACACCTGAACCGAATTCAGATTTCACAGAAGAGTGAGTTTGGACAAAAACGGTTTTGCTTCGTCCTTCGGTTTCCACTGGGAGTGAAAGTTCGCAGCCGACTAGATCGCTATATCTTGAATCATCTGGATGGACAACAACGATTCCACAGGCACAGATTAATTCAGGCCGAGTAGTTGAGATAATGATCTCACGTCCATCTGTTGAAGTCCAACGAACATCGACTAGTCGCGTTTTACGTGAAAGTCGTTCGACTTCTGCATCCGCGATTGTTGTGCCTTCGACAGGGTCGTAGATGTTAGGACGTAAATCCTCTACAATCTCTCCTTTCTTGAAAAGGTCCACGAATATGGATTGAGTAACAGCACGGTAATCAGGTGCATCGGTAAGATACTCTCGATCAAAGTCACAGGATAGCCCTACACGTCGGGCAGTACTCCGCATAGCCGCTGTGAATTCTTCTATCGTCTGTTCACAGAGTTGGATGAACTCAGCTCGATCATATGTTTTCATTTTCCGACCAGTATTCTTTTCCACGGTAAATTCGATATTGATTCCATTCCGATCTACACCCCAGGGGAAGTAGACCTCCTTGCCTAGAAGTCGCTGGCTACGGGCAATTACGTCAATCATGGAATACTGTGCTACAGCACCGATGTGCCAAGTGCCGCTGGGGTAGGGCGGGGGTGTGTCAATAACGAAGATTTCTCTATCTGAGGATGGATTGAAAGCATATCTCGGAGGCGCTTCCGGTCCAAAGTGGGCCTCTTGGACTCGCTTCTCAAGATCTACAGTCCACCTCTTCTCAGGAAGACGGGGTGAGCCCATGGATATCGGTTAGTGGCTGCAAGCCTTCGTTCTTGACGATTCCTCATTGAATGGTTGTGATGCACCACATCGATGCGATGTGTTCAAACACCATGCTCATCGAATACACAATGGTGGCCGTGGTGACCTCTGAGGACGACGAAGGTCCCGAATCATCACGTAACCCAATAGAGGCTCTACGTCGTAAGGTCTCAGATCGGATTGAGGGCTTCGATCGAACTAAGGCTATAGATGCAATTATCACAACCCCTAATCGAATTCAGCGGGAGTTGAAGAGCCTTTCAGCTACTGGGATCCTGACTCGATTCCCACTTGCCACAGTCTTACTTTGTATTCTCATGACTATTTTCCTAGGTGCTGAATCCGGTATGAACGATTGTCGTGATGGGTGGGATCGTGATGATTGGTGGGGTTCCACTTGTCGTAGTGAATCGTCCTTGAATGTCAATGGTGATTTGGAGGTCTATTTGCCCGCTGGAAGTCAGATTACTGACGATCTTGCAGATATTCAGAAGAATTGGACAACAAATATCATGGTCATTTATGTTGAATCCGAGGATCAGAATGTCACGAGTTCAGAGATTCTTCGTCAAATGGACTCTGTTGAGCGCACACTCAATATCCATCCTAACGACAATGGTGATGAAGACAATGTAATCTCAATCCTGTCTATTTCGACTGTAATCAAAGAAGTCAATAGTAGCGCAGTTCGTGTTAGTAAAGCGTTTTTCAGTGGATTGGCTACTGCAACAGGAAACGAGGAATTGAGGGAGGATTTCAATGCGACAATCGATGAGCAACAAGATATTCTAGGGAACTATGCGATTCCTGAATCCCAGACAACAATCGATCGGATTGTTGGCGAACTACCGGAGAACGCCCAACAAAAGCTTGTACGTGGTGTAGGTACAGACACAGATGGGAATGGTGTAATCGATTCTAACGAGACCGCCAAATATTGGAATCGTGCTGTCATCATTGTCTTCATCACACAAGAACTAGACAAGGATGGGGATGGTATCGATGACTATCCCATTGGTGCTCTTATCGCTAATACTCAGAATCGCCTCGACGAACTACGTGATGAGAACGGTTGGAATGAGAGTAACCTCAGTATGACTTTGACTGGCCCTGTTCCAATCACTAATGCAGTAACAGAGTACTCATTCAAGTTATTCTGGCAAATTTTCCCTGTGGGTATTGTTACAGTAGCTCTAGTCCTTTTCCTCTTCCATTGTGATGTACTACAAACAGGTCGAATTCGACCAATTCAGGGAATCAAGGTCGTCATCATCTCAGGCCTCCCGACACTCTGTTCTGTTTGGATGACATTGGGGATAATCGGTATCACGGATTGGGAGGTGACAATGACGGTTATTATCGTTGGACCAATTGTCCTAGCTTTGGGGGTTTCATATGGTCTCCATATTACGAATCGATATGCGGAATGTGTAGGGACTCCCCAGGAGAAGATGGCAGAAGCGCTTCGTTCCACAGGAAGAGCTGTGTTTCTTTCTGCTGTTACGACAATAATCGGTTTCATCTCACTCACATTCACACCGATGGCTCCAATCCAAACTGTTGGATGGGGTCTTGCCCTGGGTATCGTCGTAGTTTACATCATGACGATGCTCATGGTTCCTAATCTCACAATGCTTCTTGATTTGAAGAAACCTAGTCATCCACCACCTCGGATGTTCAAAGCTGCAGTGTCTGGGCCAGTAAATTTCTCTGCTGTCGCTCTTACTTTCTTCTTCATTCTAATGGTCGTGTCTGCGGGTATCAATCGGACTAATGTCGAAGAGAACATCGAACTTCTAGAAATGGCACCTGAAGATGAACCATCTGTTACAAAGATGAAGACATATTCAGCAGAATTCGATGCTGGACAAGCTGGATTCGTTAGAGTAACGGGGGATATTTCTGCGGACCCTACTTTTGATACTGGTGTCGGCGATCCTTACGACAAATTACAGGGTATTGATCAACTCGAAGGTAGTATCAACCTAGTAAATCAGACCACAGCTGTAAGTGTTGTTTTCTTGATGAAATCAATCTCCGTATCAGTCAATGTCTCCGGGTATCCCATCTTGGAAATTATTGATGATTCTCCTGCACCTGATCCAATTAAGGACGCTGCTGGTCTTGTCTTCGGAAGGGAAGCAACTGAGGATGCAACCTTCTGGGAGGCTCTGCAGACACTCGATGCACAAGATGACAGTGGAGGCCGTCAGACTCAAAATTTCCTCCTATACGTATTCTACAACTCGTTGACAGATGAGACAAGAGAGTTGTTCATATCATCTGATTTCCAGAAGTCGATGATTTACATTGACATGCCATTCATGGATGTTCAAGCGACATCTGTCGCCGTTGATGCAGTTAATGATTACACACAAAACGACGGTTCATTGAAGGGCGACATATCTGCTGATTCCCTCAGTGGAGTTGCAGCCGTCACAATAGCGGTTAACAAGGAGATTGTAGGGTCACAATGGAGTTCTCTAGGGTTCGCATTATTGTTCACTTTGATTACTCTTGGATTTGTATTCAATAGTGCGCGATATGCTCTGTTGACGACATTACCTGTTGTTTTCACAGTCGCTATGCAATGGTTAGTGATGGATCTCATGGATGTCGAACTCTCATTAGTAACTGTGATGATTGGTTCTATTCTTGTTGGCGTAGGTGTAGATTTCTCTATCCACATAGCCAATCGTGTGCGTGAGTTAGGAGGTGACATTGAGGCTATCCTCACCTCTGCTTCGAGTACTGGTATGTCACTTGCCGAGGCTGCAGCCTGTACTATTGCTGGTCTTGCCTGTGCATTGCTAATTCCTATTCCTGCCCTTAGTCCATTCATCTATACAATCATGATTCTACTTGTTGTGGCCGCAGTATCTGCGTTACTTCTTCTCCCTGCAATTTATGCGTTGATGGTAAGGTCTGGAGCTGGCCTTGATGGTGGTGCTGATTCTATGGCAAATCGCCTCTTGCTCAGCAACCTGAGTCAATCCAAGAATCGATCTATTGGAGCTGATGGCGACCCTATTGATGCAGTATTGACTGGTCAAGAATCATGGTAAATCACTCCATCAAACTCAAGGACGGTCGCGTCAACGCGTCATCATGACGAACCATTGGTTGATGAAGTCGGAACTCGATGTTTACCCTTGGTCACAATTGCAAGTCGATGGTTGGACGCACTGGGATGGAGTACGTAATTATCAGGCTAGAAACATGATGCGCGATGATATGAAGGTCGGGGATATCGTGATGTTTTATCATTCAAATTGTAAGCCACCACATGTAGCAGGTATTGCACGTGTTAGGAAGGAGGGGTATCCTGATTTCACCTCATGGGATGCCAAAAGTAAGTACTATGATGAGAAGTCATCACCCGATAATCCTCGATGGTTCATGGTGGATATCGAACCAGTATTATCCTTCGATTCTATAGTCGATCTACCATCAATGAGAGAGGAGGTTGCTCTAGAAGATATGCCTCTACTAAGAAAAGGACAGCGTCTCTCAGTTCAACCCGTTCCAAAGGGACATTTTGAGCATATTCTTCGAATGGCTGGACATACTATGGAGGATGTGGAATGAGCATCATTCCAGCGTCATCTAGAGCTATGTCAATCGAGTATGCAATCCGAGACGTAGTTGTTCCTGCAACAAGACTTGAAGCCGAAGGTCACGAGATTATCAAACTGAATATTGGCGACCCTATCGCCTACTCTGGGTTAGGGACGCCGAAACACATGGTTGATGCCTATGTATCAGCATTGATTTCAGGTGAGAATGGATATTCGCCCTCATACGGATTACCCGATCTTCGTGCCGCAATATCTGTTGATGAAACCAACAAGGGATGGGATTGTACTAGTGATGATGTATACGTCACCCATGGCGTTACCGAAGCCCTACAAATTCTATTCTCTGCAGTACTTACCGAAGGTGACAGAATACTTGCACCGGGACCTCACTATCCTCCGTATATGGCGTATCCGCAAATGGTTGGCGCTGTTACAGAGGAGTACCGCTTGGATCCAGACAATGGTTGGAAGGTTGACATTGATGATATTCGAATGAGAATGGGTAATGATGTACGAATGCTCGTTCTCATTAATCCAAATAATCCAACAGGTGCAATCTTGAGTCCTTCTGAAGTCGATGAGATAATTAAAATCGTAGAAGAATACCCACATTGTCTCATAATTGCAGACGAGATTTATGACGGGCTTGTCTATACTAGTCAGCATGTATCGATTGCATCTAGATCATCGAAAGTCCCTGTGATTAGTATGAATGGTGTTTCAAAGGTCTACTACGCTCCAGGGTGGAGGATTGGTTACATGGCGTTACATGACCCTAATTCTTCCTTGGTTGAAGTTAGAGATGCCATCGAACGTCTTCTAAGATCCAGGCTCTGTGCCAGCACTCCTGCACAGATGGGGTATCTCGCGGGTTTGACAGGTGATCGAACATGGATGCAAGGGCACCGTGCCAAGGTTTTGGAGCGAAGACAAATCGCTCTCGATAGGATTGAAGAGATAAACGGTCTTTCTGTCAAACCTACAGGAGGGGCATTCTACATGTTTGTGCGTATTGATCATCCTGACCATCAAGACGACAAACAATTCGTTCTTGATTTATTACATCAAGAACATGTTTTGCTTGTACATGGCTCAGGATTCAGTCCTAATCGAGGTGCTGGGCACGTGCGAATTGTCCATCTTGCTGATCCAGACACTCTCAATGAAGCATTCGATCGCATTGATCGGTTCCTGAATAGTTGAAGTATTTCAGCGAATGGGTTTTGAAGAGTAAGGATGGCGGCATATCATGGGTCACATGCGCGCATTCCTTTGCGTCACGCTCGTTTGGGCCTTATTCATCCCAATAGTTCACGCACAAGAAGTAAGTGATTCGGCAGTAGAGATAGTCAGTTCCGGTGGATTGGGAAATGATCCTTTACTATTGATTCCTATTGCGATGGGATTCATTGTTAGCATCCTTCTTTGGAGATTCCTTCTTCCTGCTAGTCTATCGAATCTTCAGGTTGCTTTTGAGATTGATGATGACTTCTATGAGGTGCATCGCCTCACAAAGACACGTTCTGATGCGCTGAAAATTATCCGTCCTCGAACGGTGTTTTTCGGTGTGGTTCTCTATCTTATGGCGATGGCAGGAATCATGATTTTACTCTCGGATATCCTCGATGATACTGTTCTTTGGGGACGTGGGCCAACCTATTACCAGCCAGCATTGGTAATAACTGCAATTTTGTTGGCGATTCCAATTTTCCTTTCTCCTTTCATCTCACTATACGCTCAAATCTCAAGAAAGAGTGCTAGCGATTCAATAGTCACATTCCGAGAATTCGTTCTGAATATATTCAGTGTCTGTTTGATTATCGTTTTTCTTCTAACACCTGTTGCTTATTTCGGCTATCTTGAGTTGAATGAAGTAGAGGATAACACCTGGGAATCAATAGAGGTGGAATGGGGTGATGATAGCACATTCCAACGGGATTTAGCCTTATCAGAAATGGTTTGCTTGGATACTAGAGGAATAGATTCACCTCTGCCAGTCGTTGCATCAGCGTCTTCTGAACAGGAATGTTCTGAACTTGTCAATTTAGTACGAGATCCAATTACAAGAGAATGGGAGGAGGATTATTACGGCCGCTGGGTCTCTAATCAAGAACGTATTGATATCAATGTGAATATCGATTCTATTGATTGGGTTTCTATCGGATTACTTGTTTTCATGTCTCCAACAATCATCGCATATGGCCGAATTATGGGTGCTTCATGGAATGTAATTGTGAGGAATAAATACCGGACAATGAGAGGTCAAAAGACACCAATTGATCCGGACCCTCCATCCATTATGAAGAGAGTAAATGCAACAATCTTGGTTCTCTTTCTTGGAACAATGCCCCTGGCAGCCATTAATGGAATCTCAACATTAGTATGGACTAAACTTGAGAATCCTGAGAACTTACGATATATCCTAGATCTAGGAGGAATAGTTGGTAATTCTTTGTTGATGTTCGTAGAAGGGAATGAATTCCTCAAAACTCTGGTAGATTTGAAGAGCCTCTCTTTCGTACTCGCAGGATATTTGATGCTGAATGTCTCAGTAGTTGGCCTCGCTCTTATCTTTGAAATGATTCGAAACCTCTTCCTTGGAGGTCAAGTAATTGGTGGTGTAGGGGGTGTCGTCCTCGGTGCCCCTCGTGAGATTCGAGCGGAATCGATTGTTCAATCACGTATTATCGCCTTCGGTCTAGCTGGCTTTGCTGGATATTCTGTTTTACTTCTGATCATGCAAGTATACAAGGAATGGGCTGAACTGATGCCCTATTCAGATTCTATAGCGTTTCTAACAAGTTCCCAAGTCGAACTCGTCTTGCTCGAGGGTACTTGGAACTTCATTGCAGCCGGTCAGGGAATTTTCATCTTGACTTGGTTACTATCCATTAGTCGTTGGCGAACCGTTGGAATCACTAAGTTCGATCTTGCACCCGAAGAACGTCGTTCTGGTGCTGTTCGAACAGATGACGGTAATTGGATTCGTGATTATGTAATGGCAGCTGCTCGTCAAGACGACCTTGGCGCACTACGACGTTTCCAAGATGATGACATTGAGGCTGATGAAAGCCTTCTCAGATTAGAGCGGGGTCGAGCTAAAATGTTCGAATATGCTATGAGAGGCCTCTGGCCGAATGCTATTGAAGCTGCAAAAACTACACTTGCTCAACAAGGTGGTAACGACGATAACGCACGGATGCTAATCGCAGTAGCACATATTGCATCACGCCGTCTTGATGCATCTAAGATGGCTTTGAAAGGACTCTTGATGGAAGATGATGAAGATGAGCCTGAACTAATAGAGTTCATTTCTGAGTGGATGGATCCTTGGGCCGATCGAGTAGATGAAGACGACCTGTACGATTGGGAGAATGAATCCACGATTGACCAAATTAAAGAACTGCAATCGAAGATTGAATCATGGGATCCCGTAAGTGAGATTGGTCATATCCATCGCAATCGTCTTGCTCACAATGCATTGATTTCTTCTGTAGCTCAACTTCGAGCACAAAGGAGAATGGAAGAGGCTCTCGACTTGGCTATAGGGCTTGTTCGTCGTTACCCTAACAGTTCCAAGGCGAGGATTGCTTGTGCACTATGCAGCCTTGATCTAGGTAACTGGCATGATGCCTTGGAGATTTTCCGGGATCTTCAGTTGACTGGCCCCGAAGATCCTCGAGTAAAAGCATTAGGCTCTATCCTAGGACTCAAGGCTGACACAGAAGAATTTGAGGTCGCTTTGGCTGTTGGTACGGTTGCTGACAAGAAGCCATGGTTGGATCAAGCACCATGCAATCCTTTCATTGGATTGGCCATAAAGGGTGGATTGGACGAGGCGTTGAACGCAAATGCCTTCTCTATTGCCCATGAGGCAGTCGAACGACTAACTGCCCCTATCATCGCACCCACGCTATTGCAGAACTTCATTCGTTGGGGCCTACTTCCTATGATTTGGCTATCTATGGGGGCGATTATTCTTCTAGAGACAGGGAATACATCTGCAGCTGGATTAGTTGGATTTGGCCTTGTTTCGGCCCATATTGCAGTAGTACGGTTCAGGAGTCAAACAAGTCATCAGGTACGTCACAGAAATCAACCGTTAATGGTCAGAATGGCACGGCGACTGAAGAAAGAAAAAGTTGTTGGAGACCTATCCCGTTCCCCGGTTGGAAATCATCTTCTATTATCTGGGATCTTGATTCAAGTAGGGGGTGTAATCCTTGATGTGGGCTTCCCACTTTGGATGGTCGAGCGGAGCAAATCGGTTCGTCCAAGGACTTGGAAAGTACTCATGCAGGACCGAATGGCTGCTCTACGTAGTTCCAAACTACCACGTTGCGACCCTCTCCCTAATCGATGGTGGTTACGTCGGCCGAGGCCATATGAGGACGATACACCGGCTATGGAGCGTCTAGTAGGTCCTGTGCATTATCGTCCGATGCGGAGGTTAGAACCACCTGATCGGAATGTCCAGGTTAAAGCTCCCCCGACACGCAAGGCCAAGAAACAGCCGAAAGGTAATCTGAACGTTAAGTTCCGAGGTAGCGGTGTAACCGGTGATTCTTGATGCCAATCGTTCCAAACGAAAAGGCTGATACTGATATTGTTAAACAAAGCATCAATTGTAATCGATCTGTTGTTGGAGATTTGAAGATTAGAGACTCTAATCCTTGTGTATGGTTTCATAACTCTGAGTTCATGTCAATATTCGATTTGTTAGAACAGCAACTTTCAAGCTCTCTCTCTAGGCGTCTATTACATGCCATTTACGTTCATCCATTTTCAGGATTCTTTGAAGATTGCATGCTCCGTAAGAAGCCGTTTTTCATAACTGAAAGAACTCATCTATCTCGTATCTTTGATACATGGGCTAAATTACGGATGCTGACAGGTCGAGGTATGGCTTCTGTGATCGAATGGCCAGTTAGATTCCATGTAGATCAACCGGTTCATGCAGGTGTCGAGGTCGGTGATATTATCCGTATAGTGGAGCGAATTACTGGGTCGAGTTGGAGGGCCACTTGGAAGGATGATGGTGGGCGCAATCTAATGATTCATCTTGAGCCAATTGAAATACAGGTGGAAAAGGAGACATCTAATCAAACCATAACGGGATTAGATGTTGATCTTGGGATTGATTGGATTCGAGGTTTGCCCCAAGTTAATAGTTCACCAATCATATTCCTAACTACTGAATCAATTGTCGAATTTATCCGACTGTTGAACGAGGTCCCAACACCAGAAGCGCCTGAAAAAGATACATTTCCAGATGCAGACAGTACCTTAGAGAAATTGTTGATTCAAATAATAGGGAGAACCATGAAATCGCAACTACCACTTATTCTCGATTGGGATGTAGACCATAGCGCCATTATGCAACATTTGATTGATCGAGGTTTCATTCGAAGTTATGAATTTTCTAACAACATAATTGAGTATGAAAGCATAATGCCGCGTTCTTTCGTGTGTGGACCTATCATTACAGCATGGGAGGCATCTACAGGTAAGGTGGCGACTGTTAAGATGAATACAACCGGACTGGGTAAGCATACAATTACATTCCTAAATTAGGTTTCAATAAATGGTCATCAGGGCTATTGGAAACAGTCAACTGCGGTGAAACCTTTTATCCGAAGCAAGGATGGAAAGGATGGCCCACCTGTGGGTAAGTGATCATATGCCACTCGACCATAACCAATGGGCTGTCGTCGCGATTGTCTCCACCCTATGCCTTGCGGGTGTATACACAGTCGTCGATTCTGGAATATCAACTACGGAAACAGGAGGGTTCGAACCAGCTACTGATGATTTGTCGCCTACCCAAATTGATGCTACATTCACTGAAGGAGAAGACACTGATGGTGATGGAATATCAGACCGAATGGAGCAGACACTATACGGGACTGATTGGAGAAATAACGATACTGATGGTGATGATCTTGAGGATGGTTGGGAGATTGCGAATGGTCTCGATCCTCTTGACGATGGCTCAGCAAGTGGAGAGGAGATTGTTGGAGGAGACCCTGATGCTCAGCCTGACGATGATAACGCTGAACAAAATGAAACATTTCCGGACCCAAATAATGGCCCAGATGGTGACCCTGACCGTGATGGTTTGACTAATCGAGATGAGGCAGCTCTTGGGACTAATCCTAACCTTAAGGATACAGACAGCGATGGTCTGAACGATCGCTGGGAGTCCCTCTACACTCACGTTATTGTAACGCCAACAGGGGAACTCACAATGTTTGACCCCCTATCTGGAAATTGGGCTTGCGATCTCTTGACTCCTGATGTTGAAGCGTCTGTAATCCAACTTGTTGGTCAAGATGAATGGGATAATAATCTCACAATACTAGATCGTCAGTCGTGTGATGCTGTCCTAGATCTCGACTCGGATACTCTGAATAATTACATCGAAGAGAAGTACAATACTAACCCCCTGGAGAGAGACAGTGATAGCGACCTCATTTCGGATGAAATTGAAGTGAATTATGGAGTTGTATCATTGTCATACCACTGTGGTGTGCCACAGAATCCTGCTCTTTCCTTGACTGCTCCTTTCTCCGCCATGCAATCCAATCAAAATGATCTCACATGGTTCAATGAGGATATGGATGGCGACGGTCGCTTGAATGGTCCTAGTGATTGGGATACTGACGGCGATGGAATGCCAGACGGATTCGAATACTGTTTCAATGATATACTGAATCCATCTAATGCTTCAGATTCATTCCCCGATGGTGATGATGATGGATTGAGTAATCTTGCTGAATATGAAGTCGCACTAACATGGGGTGCGGAGAATTTCACTGACCCAATGGACCCCGATACCGATAATGATGGAATGCCTGATGGCTGGGAATTTGCATCTGGGACGCATCCTAAATTCGATGATTCAGAGGAGGACCCCGACCTCGACGGATATGATGTTGATGGCGATGGGGCCGTTCTCTATGAGGAACTGGTAAGTTCAGCTGAAGTTGATCAGATTATGGTTGACCTAGGTGAGTATGTCGAGGCTGACCAGACAGTTGCTTATGCCAAAACAGTTCGGAACGGAGCCTATGCATTGGACCGTCTTGCTGCACCTGTTAGCGGGTATGTGTATTCTATTCCTGCTCAGAAGTTGTTGGATGGTACCGATGATATGGGCACTGAGGACCCGTCTGACGACATCACAGTCGAGAATAAAGTGACTTCTCGTAATTTTGTTTGGATGTCCATCGTTGAAACTTCTGAACGTTATACTAACCTCAAGGAGTACGAATCCAAATTTAATGACGAAGGCGTCGCAGTCGGGCGTTCGACTGACCCTCTTGTTCCAGATACTGATTATGATGGTTTGATTGATGGTATCGAAGTCATTGGATGGACTATTCTTGTTGTCGAGAAAGGAGTTGTTAATGTCCATGTTACTTCCGACCCAAGAGCAATTGACACTGACGAAGACGGCCTCTCAGACGCTGATGAGTACTTCCTACATGCAACAAATGCTTCTAACTTCGATACAGATCAAGATGGCCTAAATGATCGACGAGAGGTCATTGATGGACACCAGATGACCTACAATGGTGTCCTCTACGAATACACGACGAACGCTTCAATGTTCGATACAGATAACGATGGTCTAGCAGATGGTGAAGAGGTTGTTGCCGGAGATGATCTATACGTTACTCATGCAAACAACTCCGATACGGATGATGACGGTTTGAATGATGGTGCTGAGACATTATTTGTACCTCGCCCATGGCAAGATCAGACCAATCCTAAGAACAACGACACTGATGGTGACGGCCAACCTGATGGTTGGGAAATGCAGGTCACCAGTACCATGGATAACAAAAAGACGCACTCACTTTGGATAGCTCCGTCAAATTGGCTTCCACCTGGTTGCGATGCTATGATGGAATGCGGCAAAGGCCCTGGTGGCTGGCTATGGGATAACTACCGATCAGGATTTCAGTCCGGTGCTGATCGAAATGGCGATGGTGAACCAGATCCTAAGTACTTCATCAGCGAGATGAATCTTAGCGGATTTACCATCCCTGATTCGGGCCGTTGGGCATTAGACCCTAGTGACGGGGCTTTGCCTGACCGTCTATACGATATTGACAATGATTCTCTCGTCAATACACAGGAGATACCTGACCGTTGGGACACGAATCCTGTGAATGATGATTCTGATGGTGACCGCCTTCCTGATGGCTGGGAAACTAGAGCAACAGAATCTGCATTGAATGAAGGATTAGTAGACAACGGTACCCTCGAAATTATTGGTGCCCGTGGCCCTCTAGATCCGCGTATGCCTGATTCTGATTTGGATGGAATCATGGACGGGGATGAGGACTTCGACTCCGATGGGCTAAATCGAACCGCACTGCTGAATCGATACTGCCCACCATGGGATGGCTCATCAGGCGTCTGCCATATCGACCCATTTACTCCATCTGGAGCCCTATTCTATGATGATTTGACGAATTATACGAACTACGAAGAGTACGAGAATGGTACCTATGCTGTCTACAATGATTCCGATATGTGTGGAGATGATCGTTGCCCTGATGGGCTCCTTGATGGATATGAGGTATTCCACAAGGATAGCGATGGTGACACAATGTGGGATGGTTGGGAATATTTCTTCAATTTCGATCCATTCGACCCTAGCGATGCTAACATCGATAGTGATGGTGATGGAATTTCTAATCGTTGTGAATGTGATTATAATTCCAATCCAAAATCTGGTAACTCTTTCCCTGGCCAGGGTGAGATTTGCGATGATTTCGCTTGATTGCACTCGATTAGTCAAAGCGTTCTTCCCTATCTGATGACCCTCGGGTCGTATGAGAGTGCTTTGGGTACCCCTAATTGCTCTCTTGCTATTGTCCAGTCCTCATCTTTCTCTCAAGGATAGTCAAGAATCGTTAATGTCTTCAGAATTCGACCTGATACAGATAGAAGGAGGGAATGTCCAGATTTTCGAATCGTCCTCTGATCTAAGATTCGATGTAGGATATATTGATTCTGAAGAAGTAGAGATTAGCTGGATGATTAAGGATGAAGGCATCACACGTTATGATGGTAAATCAGAATTTCAATCAGAAACAAACGAATGGGAGCGTATTCCAATCCACCACCATGTAATCTCACCTTGCCGCTGCGTTTTGATTATTGATGTAATCGTTGAAGAACTACGTATTCACCGAGAATTCGGAATTATTAGCGCAGGCCAAACTTCATCCCATAATTCATCAGAAAACTGGGTTATTGTGCCAAAGAATCCAGTTTCATCAATTGATCAACAGATTGTTGATATTACCTATATTCAGGATGGTGCAATAACAGATTTTGATGTTAGGTGGGGTATTCAATCCAGTCAGGCTAGTGAATCAGATTGCTTAGATGGACTACATGATCCACCTTCGGTCGAACAATGGATTGTTGTGGAAAATACGTTTAACTCTACAGAATTTAGCATCGTTCAGGATTTGTCATCCTTTGGAGACGGTTGGTGGACAATTCTTGTTCAACAGGGGTTAGATGGGAATTGGTCATCATGGATCGGATGTACCGATATACGATTGGATATTACTTCTCCATCGATTGACTTGTCTGCTCCAAGTAAAGTTCCAGAATCATCAGTGCCTGTTGTAATCGACGCTAGCTCATCGAGTGATTCATTTTGGGGCAGAGAAGAGCTCCGATATATTTGGACTATAACTGAGATGAATTCATCTAATGTTGCAAGAACCAGTGTTGGCGAATCTGATGGTCTGTTCAATCTCTCTGCAGAGGATTCGGGAACATTCGTGGTGAACCTAACTATTGTTGACCAAGTTGGCCACACTAACTCTACGAGCGTGACTATCGATATCGTTAATCAGCGACCAAATGCCGCTCTTAGGATTGATGGTGTTCCTACCGATGATGGTGAGACAATACGACTCTCGAATAAGGACGGATGGGCCATAGATGCCTATTACTCGACTGATACGTCAAATGATGTCGCAAGTTTAGATTATGTCTGGTATCTCGATGGTGTGCCAATTCTATCAGGAATCGAACGGACCCTTGAACGACCTGAGAATGATGCAGTGCAGCATACACTCATGCTTGTTGTTACTGATGATGATGGAGAAGTAGACAGTAGTTCCCTGATGTTTGGTGTGATTGATACACCCAGTGATCCTGAAGTACAGGGTTCCTCCATGGTCTTACTTACAGGAGCACTTGGTTCAATTATAATCATACTAATTGCCGCCTATCTACTAATGTTCATGCGACAGGACCGTGTTCCTGTTGTCCGGCCATGGGATCTTGAATCACAGAAAGAACTTGAGAGTGAAGCCACATCCTCAAGAACAGAATCGGAGTCGAATTGACATGGGCACGCCAGACGAGGTCTACGTACGGCGCCAATCCACCTTGATGGATTCCTTCGATGATCAGAGTATTGCAATCATTCCAACCAACTCGACTATGACTCGGTCTAGAGATGTGCATTATCCATTCAGGCCAAGTTCCGATATGCTCTATCTTACCGGCTGTGAACAGGAGGAATGTACTTTGGTTCTTTCAAAGGTAGAGGGTATTATGTCGTCGACATTATTTGTCCAACCTAATGACACTCTCGAAGAAATTTGGACAGGACGACGTCCTGGAATTAAGGGGTCTGAATCACTTCCTGTCGATGTTGTTGATTCGAATGAGAATCTCTTCGATTTTCTAAACAATCTCAAATCTTCGATTGATTCAATTGCTTACGTAATGGGTGAGAAAAAAGATCTTGATAAATGGGTTCAGGATGCAGTATATACTGAAACAAGGGCACGTCAGAAGTCAGGTGTTGGCCCAAAGAGAATCACTGATCCACGGCCCCATCTATCTGAATTAAGGCTTCGAAAGGATACTTACGAATTAGAATCTATGAAAAAAGCTGCAGACATAGCTGTCAAAGCCCATATTGAAGCAATGGCAAAAGCCACTCCAAGAATGAACGAATGTGAGTTTCAAGGGATAATCGAGGGGGCTTTTCTCTCACATGGTTCAAAATGGTCTTATCCAAGTATTGTAGCAGGGGGAGATAACGCTACTATCCTTCACTATCATGCAAATGATGCAGTTTTGGAGGATGGTGATCTCCTACTCATTGATGCCGGATGTGAGGTTGATGGATACGCGTCAGATGTTACTAGGACATTTCCCGTAAGCGGCCGATTCACCGAACCACAACGAGAAATTTACCAAGCTGTGTTAGATGCTCAGAGGGCAGCGATTTCATCATGCAAGGTCGGTGAACTAGTAACTGCTCCTAATGATTCTGCTCGAAGGGTCTTGTCTGAACATCTGATTCGATTAGGAGTTATTGATGAATCAATGGAACAACCTACTGGGTCAGAAGGAGTAGGACTTTGGTTCATGCATGGGATAGGCCATTGGCTTGGTTTGGATGTACATGATGTTGGCATATACAGCACCGATAGCATTTCTAGAGTGTTTGAACCTGGAATGGTCATCACAATAGAACCTGGACTCTACTTTGCATCTTGGAGGACGGATGTGGATGTACCTGAGCGTTACGCAGGCATTGGTGTTCGTATTGAGGATGATATCCTAATCACAAACGATGGTCCTGTGAATCTCACAGAAGCATGCCCTGTGGAAATAGATGATATTGAAGCTCTGATGAATGGGGATTGAGCCATGTGGCATTCTATTCTTGATGGTGTCATCACACCCGATGGGAAACATGCTAGAGTAACTGTTGAAGATGCAACTTTCCTATACGAAAACGCTCCTCTAGAAGCTCTGATGAAGGTTGCACGTAAAATCCGACGTATCCACAATCCTGACGAGATTATCACCTACCTAGTCGATAGGAATGTGAACTATACAAATATCTGTACAATTAATTGTCAATTCTGCTCGTTCTACAGGCCTCCAGGTCACAAGGAGGTCTACACACAATCAATTGAGCAGATTTCTGCGAGGATTGGGGAACTTGAAGCCATAGGGGGTAGCCGAGTCCTGATGCAGGGGGGTGTCAATCCTGAATTAGGAATTGAATACTACACAGATCTCCTCCAAGCATTGGTTGAGAAGCATCCAGAGATTGCTCTGGATTGCTTCAGCCCAATTGAAATTGAAGGCATTGCAGAGGTAACAGGTTTAGAGACAAAAGAAGTATTGCGTCAACTCAAGGATGCTGGACTCCATGGACTCCCAGGTGGGGGTGCTGAGATGCTCGTAGACGACGTCCGGTTGAATATTTCACCAAAGAAGGGGAGTGCTGACAACTGGTTGAGAGTAATGTCCGAAGCTCAAGATCTGAAACTTACCACTTCAGCAACCAATGTATTCGGTTTTGGAGAACAACCGAAACATCGAGTAGAACATATGGATCGAATTAGAACTCTCCAAGATGAATCAATCAAACGAAATGGGGATGGTTTCACATCCTTCATTTCGTGGCCAGTACAATTGGAGAACAACTCTTTTGGTCGACGGAACAGAGGTGCAAACCGGCTTGAACTAGGAGCAGGTCCTATGGAATATCTTCGTCAAGTTGCGGTTAGTAGGATATTCTTCGACAATATTGTCCATATTCAAGCATCTTGGCCAACAATGGGACTCGATGTGGCTCAAATTGCCATTGATGCAGGTGCAGACGACATTGGATCTACGATGATGGAGGAGAATGTGGTCTCAGCATCAGGAACTACGAAAGTATTGGCTAGTGAATCTGAACTACAGAGAACAATCATTCGTTCCGGCCACCAACCTAGGAAACGTGATAGCGATTACAATCTACTTACTACAATGGTTCCGGATTTCGAACCGATGCCTACACCAGTACCGATTAAACCCTAATCACTGCATGATTCCTCATATCAGGTTCTGCAGTTACCATCCCTAAATCCTCTACAGGTGAATCAATTGAATTGAAAGCCCCCGAATTCTGGTCTGTTGTGTTGTGTTCATAGACAATCCATACTGTACCTACAATGTATGGATTAGTTGATGTCTCTTGATATTGGGCACCATCAAAGAGTCCCTGATAGAGAAGTTCGTTTGTACCAGTCGGATTTATCCAGTGAGTGATATCATGGCTCCACAATTTAACATCAAGACCTGCGCACCAACCTGCACGTCCATATGGCCAACTTCCGAATTGATTTGCAACAGTTCCTTCACCTGTGGTTTTACGACAACCTTGCCGATCTGAATTAACACTGGAGTTTCCTGCCATTGGGTGATCCTCAGACACATCATATCCATTCATTGAATATCTATGTTCATGATTGCAGAATTCTGCACAATTGTTAGGGTCAACTCCGAAACCATGACCTGTAATTGCTGCAACAATACTTACGGAATGCCATGTATTACTGTCAACATCATGTCTTCTATCGAAACTTGATTCGTTGTTGTAGTTTGAATTAAATTTGACATTATTAATGTTGAATGCTAACTCGCCTCTCACAGGTCGTGAATCATCTTCATCCCATGAGGAGAACATTAGAGTAATTACTAGATTGCCCGCTTCAGCTCCTGAATACTTGAATCGGCGATCTCCACCTTCAAGGAACATGAATAGGTATGGTGAGATATCAGTCGTCCATTGCCCTTCACGACCATATGTTGTAATGTATCGGACTACTTCGGTCCCACAGGAGTTTGAGGTTGTATTGTCACATAGACTGAATCTCTGAAGACGGTCCCATTCGTGACATCCTCCATATCGATCAGTAGAGCCATCTCCATCGTCATCAATGCCATAGCGATCACGTCGATCTGTACAACGATGCTCGTGATGGACTTCCAGTGTATCGAAAAGTTCCATCGTGATAGCCTCGGGTAATGTGGCATTCATGTATGACGAATATCCTCCTCCCCATCCTCCGGAGTGCCGTTCCCCAGCCCAAACATCTACTGTTGTAATGCCTGGATCTTGTGGTCGAAGTTGAGTTGTATATTCCGAGTTCCACATCTGTGGTTCATTCGCAATGTAGTGGAATCTGTAACAACATGATGTTGCTTGACTCCAATCTAGTAAACTACCAATTTGACGCCAACGCTGGAACCGATCAATTCCATAGTAGAAAGCACTCCATTCATTGATTATCTGTCCGAGGCTACCAGAGGATGAAGACGCTCTTTGATCCATGTAGTGAATCCGACCATTCCAAGAATCACGCAGTGCTTGGTCCTGATTACCTAGCCAATTCTGAACACGATTCTCCATTCCTTGGATATCTGATGCATAATCGCTATCAAAGGAGCCGAATGTCACGATTGTATTGTCGGGAATACCCGCCAGCAATACACCTACATCTTGACTCCAAAGATTCGTCATGTAGGAACTAGATTTGTAGTTGAAAATGAATAGATGAGTATGATTCCCTGTCCATTCATTCTGAATCGAATAGGAACCTGTAGTGGTTGGAAAACTAAAATCAGCAACAGTACCGAAAGCTGATGCTGAGTAAGGACCACTAGACCACTGAATAGGAATCTGTGGAAGTGCACAACCATCGCTATCGATAGTCCAACGTTCCGGTGAGCCTGGGCATATATCTACATTGGAGTAAATGCCATCTCCGTCAATATCGGCACAACCGACTGTATTGACTTGGCTAATGTATGATGCCGGTGTATTTACACAATCATCCTGTGAGTCAACGTATCCATCACCATCAGAATCTCTCTGATCATCGTCACATCCGTTTAGATCGACTGTTAACGAACCGATAATTGTGTATTCACATTGATCAATTACATCTGGAATGGTATCTGCATCGTCATCTGTATCTTCATCGATGTCCCTACAACCATCAGAATCGTAGTCAGTAAAATTTGTAGCAATCCATTCTACAATCCCTT
>MDTB01180265.1_pt1 | contig 44790 bp, 43 predicted proteins | sample 811161 | NCBI WGS metagenome assembly MDTB01 (sample SAMN05326650, study PRJNA326480) | marine metagenome | isolation source: seawater | place: Mediterranean Sea | collected 2009 | reverse complement strand
TTTGAATTGCGCTCGTGCTGAAATTGGTAAACAGACTGGACTTAAAATCCAGCGGAGTCTGACTCCTTGTCGGTTCAAGTCCGACCGAGCGCACCATTAGATTTTTTTGTTTTATTAATTATGTTTAAATTTTCTTTTATTTTTTTAATTTTCATCTTTAATTTATCTTTTTCCAATGAGAGAACTACTCAAAATGATTTTGATAATAAAATTAAAAATTTTATTCTAAAAAACCCAGAGGTAATTATTAAATCACTCAAGATTTATGAGGAAAATCAAGCAAAAGAAGAAGAGAAGGAAAAAAATAAATTTATTTCTGAAAATTCTGAAGAAATTTATAAAAGTAATGGAAATTTATATGATGGGAAAGTGGATTCGGATTTAATAATTGTTGAATATTTTGATTACAATTGTGGATATTGTAAGAAATTTCATCAGGAACTTAGGTCTGCTTTGAAAGAGGAACAAAATCTTAAAGTTGTGTATAAGAATTTACCTGTTCTTTCTGAAAATTCAAAATTTTTGGCGAAAATTTCGATTGCAATTGGTCTTACAAGCAATAAAAATTTTCTTAGTTTTCATGAGTTTGTAATGAACTCAAAAAAGCAAATAAAGGAAAATGATTTAAAAATGAAGATTCAAAATTTGAATCTAGATTACTCTAAAATATTGGAACTATCGAAATCAAAAGAAATAGAAAAAATAATCGAAAAAAACTTTATTCAAGCTAACAGTCTCGGCATTAGAGGTACGCCAGCGATAGTTGTAAAAAATGAAGTAATTGAGGGATATGTTAGTAGAAAATTAATTAGATCGCTTTTACAAACTCAACAATAAATATTATTTTTACTATTTTTTCCAGTTTTAAACTTTGCAGCAAAACCATTGCTATATAAGATTTTTTTTCCGTGGTGACTTAGAAAAAGATTGTGACTTACTAATGCGTTCATTTCCCTAAGATGTTTTTTTGTATTGTCCTCATACTCTGCAGCAAATTCATTCTCTTGTTGTATCACATGAATAATTTCATGTAAGAGAATTCCCTGGGCACAAACATCCTTAAGTGGATTTAGAGAATTAATTAAAAAAATTTCATTGTTTTTATTCATAGGTGTGTAAGCTATTATTTCACATGGTCTTCCACAAGCAAGATCTTGTAACTCTTTTTGTTCAATAAAATTCAAATTAATTGGGTTTATTGGTTTTGGGTGTTCAGTATTACTTGTAATCCACAAAATTAAAGATAATATTACTTCGTTTATATTTTCAAATTTCATATTTAACATTATAAATTTTAAAGCAAATGAGCAATAAAAAATTTTTTACACATTCTTCTCTACCCGAAATGTATGAACTTGATGTTGGTAATAATAATCTGATTTATTTAGAAATTAGTGGCAAAAAAGATGGATTACCAATTTTATTTTTACATGGAGGTCCTGGTGGACATTGTAGAAGTGATCATCACGGACTTTTTGATCCCAAAATCTTCAAATCAATAATATATGATCAAAGAGGTTGCGGAAAAAGTAAACCGTATAGAATCTTAGAAAATAATAATACAAAAAATTTAATCTCTGATATAGAAAAAATTAGAGAATTTCTAAAAATTGACAAATTTATTTTAGTGGGAGGGTCTTGGGGGGCAACATTAGCGTTATGTTATGCTCAATTATATCCACAAAATATTAGAGGCATAATATTAAGATCAGTCTTTCTTGGCACAATGGCAGAGATAGATTGGGCATTTATAAATGCTCCTAAAATTTTTGCTCCTGAACTTTTCAATTCGTTTTGCGAACAAGCCAAAGCTAAAAATCATAAAGAAGTTTTAGAATTTTATATCAAAGCAATTCTTTCTGATCAATCTGTATATCATTCATGGATTTGGCATGATTATGAAAGAATACTATCACAAATAAACCCCAATTCTCATAGCTTTGAATCTAAAGAAAAAATATTACAAAGAAACGGATGTCCAAACTCTCCTTTAATGGAAACTCATTTTATTAAAAATAAATTTTTTATTGAAGATAACCAAATTTTAAAAAACATGAAAAAAATAGAACATATTCCAGGTTATATTGTACAGGGAAGGTATGATTTAATTTGTCCTCCTGAAAATGCTTTTAAACTTCATGAGAAATGGAAAAATTCGAATATTAAGATCATCAATACTGCTGGTCATTCTTCATCTGATGAAGGTATAACTGAAAATTTATTCTCAGCTTTAAGTGAGATTACGGAGTTTTAAACGCGCGATAATTCGAATAATACATAATTATTTTTCTCCTTTAATATTAAATTTTTTTTTAATTTTTTAAATATTTTTTTATTTTCTAATTTACTCATAGACCAAATAGCAGCTCCTCTTATTATAGGTTCGCTGTGCTTGAGTAAGGGAGTAATTAGTTTTAATAATTCCCTATTTTTTGAATTGGCTGATGCTATCAAAACATTTCTTATGAAGCTAGTCCACCCAATTCTTTTAATGGGGGAGTCCGCGAAAAAATCTTCAAATTTTTCTTTATTGAATTTTAAAAAAAAACTCAAATTTACATTTTTTAGTTCAGACTTCTCCAATAGTGAATTTTCTTTGCTGATAGAAGTAAATTTGTTCCAAGGACAAATTGATAGGCAATCATCACATCCATAAATCTTATTTCCAATCTTTCCTCTTAAACTTAATGGAATTGGCCCTTTATATTCAATTGTTAGATATGAAATACATTTTTTAGTATTCAACTTATAATTATCTACAAATGCATCAGTGGGACAAATATTTATACATTTATTACATGTTCCACAATTATCTAATTCTGAAATATCGGTATCAACTTCAATAGGAAGAAAAACTTCACTTAAGAATAACCACGAGCCAAACTTTTTTGAAACTATATTTGTGTGTTTTCCATGCCAGCCTATCCCGGAAGATTGTGCTAGCGATTTTTCAAAAACCGGTGAAGTATCCACATAAACTTTTGACTCTATATTGAGATCTATTTTTAACCAATTTTTAAGTTTTTTTAGTTTATTTCCAATAACTTCATGATAATCCTTATTTCTTGCATAAACACTAATATTAGCAATTTTCTTTTTGCGATTATCATTAAGGGGGTTATTTTTAGGTGTATAATTTAGTCCCAAAATAACGATTGTTTTGACCTCTTTCCAGAGTTTTTTAGGATTGATTTTTTTCTCAAAATGATTTTCTAGCCATTTCATCTCTCCGTGCATCTTTTTATCAAGAAAATTTTTTAGGTTGATAACATCATTTTTTTTAATTTTTGGTTTTACAAATCGAACAATATCAAATCCTAATTCTTTAGCTTTATTTAATATAGATTTTTTTATATTAATCATTCATTATAAACTATAAATAATATTTAGAAAAAAAAAAATAAAAATGAAAAAAAAAGCTGTGGTTTTATTAAGTGGTGGTTTAGATTCTTCTGTTGTATTGTCAATAACTAAAAAAACTAATTTTGAAATTTTTTGTATTTCTTTTGATTATGGTCAACGGCATGATCTGGAACTTTTTTTCGCCAAAAAACAAGTAAAACTTCAAAAAATTAAAAATCATAGAATATTTAAGGTTGATTTTTTTGGTGGTTCAGCATTGACAGATAATATTGAAGTCCCAGAGAATGAAAATGTAGAAAATATTCCGAAGACAATCCCGATAACTTATGTGCCCGCCAGAAATACAATTTTCTTGTCTTATGCCTTAGGATATTGTGAGACAATCGATAGCACAGATATTTTTATAGGAGTTAATGCCGTAGATTATTCAGGATACCCAGATTGTAGACAAGAATTTATTCTTGCATTTGAAAAACTTGCTAACTTAGCTACAAAGAAAGGAATTGATGGTCAAAAATTTTGCATTCATACTCCTTTAATTGACATGACAAAAAAACAAATTATTAAAGAAGGAATTAATAATAATGTTGATTTTAAAAATACCTTGAGTTGTTATAATCCAAAGAATAATAAACCGTGTGGTAAATGTGATGCATGTTTATTAAGAGATAAAGGATTTTCTGAGCTTAGAATAAAAGATCCACAATTTGTTTAAATTAAAATGTTTTATATAAAAGAAATTTTCAAATCAATTCAAGGAGAGGGATTTCATTCCGGTAAAGAGGCGGTTTTTATTCGTTTCTCTGGCTGTAACTTTTGGAATGGTAATTTAAAGGATAAAAATTCAGCTATTTGTAACTTTTGTGATACAAATTTTGTTGGAACAGATGGAGAAAACGGAGGTATTTACAATACAAAGGATCTAGTGAAGAAAACTTTGGATGTATGGGAAAAACATTTCTCTTTACAGAATAAATTTGTTATTTTGACCGGGGGAGAGCCGTTACTCCAAGTTAATGATTTGCTTATCGAAAACCTAAAAAAAAAAGGTTTCTATATTGCTATCGAAACTAATGGGTCAATTAGTTGCGATTTTAATATTGATTGGATATGCGTGAGCCCAAAATCTAAAAAACAATGGGCTTTAAAAAGTGGTCATGAATTAAAAATTATATTCCCTCAACATAAATTTAATCTAAACGAATTAAAGAAATTAAAATTTAACTATTTTTTCCTTCAACCTATGGATGGTATCAATAAACAATTAAATACTTGGAATATAATCAATTATTGTAAAGCTCACAAACCATGGTTTCCAAGTTTTCAGCTACACAAAACTTTAAATATTAGTTAATTTAATAATGCGAATTTATAAAAAATATTATTTTGATACTGCTCATTTTTTACCTTCGGAAAATTTAGATGAAAATTACAAAAATATTCATGGTCATAGTTATGAACTAATAATTTATTTAGACGATAAATTAGATGAAAAAAAAGAATGGGTGATGGATTTTAAAGTTATTGATAATTTTGTGAAACCTCTTATCAAGGAACTTGACCATAATTTATTAAATAATATTAAAGGTCTAGAAAATCCAACTAGTGAAAATATTGCTAAATGGTTTTGGAATAGGTTAAAAAAAAATTTACTTAACCTTGTAAGAATTGATATTAATAGGCCTAGAATTGGTGGATGTATTTATGAGCCATAACTTTATCTTCCTTTATAATAAGAAACATCATAGTCCTGAATCCATATGTCTTTAGGTTTATCGCTTGTTTGAAAAAAAATATCAATCGGAATTCCACCTCTAGGATTCCAAAAACCGCTAATTCTTAACCATTTTGGATCTATCGTTTGTAAAATTTTTTTTGCAATCAAAATTGTACAGTCTTCGTGAAAAGCTCCGTGATTTCTAAATGAATAAAGAAAAAGCTTAAAAGATTTGCTTTCTACGATTAATTTATCTGGTAAATAATCAATTACGATATTTCCGAAGTCTGGTTGCCCTGTTTTAGGACATATACTTGTAAACTCTGGAGATGACAATCTAACAACATAATTTAAATCCATATGCGGGTTTTCAATACTATCAAGCTTTACTTTTTCAGGATCATCTAAAATTTTAGATTTTTTTCCTAATTCATTAAGTTTTTTCATAAAAAATATTTTTTTCTTTATATTCGTTCATTAATTTTAAAAAACTTTTGTTTTTAATCGAATGTCTTATATCTGTCATCATTTTTTCATAAAACGCTATATTATGTAAACTAATAATCATTGAGGACAGTATTTCATTACTTTTTGTAAGATGATGGATATATCCTCTAGTATAATTTTTTGAAACAAAACATGAAACATTTTTATCTAAAGGTTCGCTGTCAAGTGCAAACCTTGAATTTCTTAAGTTTATTTCACCCCCTGATGTGAATGCTCTTCCATTCCTACCAAACCTCGTAGGCAAAACGCAATCAAACATATCAACCCCAAACTTTACAGCATTAAAAATATCTATTGGCCTTCCAACTCCCATTAAATATCTTGGTTTATCAATGGGACAAAATTTAGTAACATATTTTACAATTTCTATCATATCTTTAAGTTTTTCTCCAACAGAAAGTCCTCCTAAAGCATATCCATCAAAATCTATGTTGATTAATTCCTGCATACTTTTTCTTCTCAATTCTTTATGAATACCTCCCTGATTAATTCCAAATAATGCAAAACCCTCCTTTTTCTTGTATATTTTTTTACATTTTTTTGCCCAATCAATTGTCAAATCTAATGATTCAGATGATTCCAAATAAGTGGCCGGATAATCTGTGCATTCATCAAGAACCATAGTTATATTTGAATTTAATTTTTTTTGAATTTTAATAGATTTTTCAGGAGTTAATCTATATTTTTTTCCATCAATATGAGACGAGAAAGTTACTCCATTTGAATCAAGTTGTCTAAGTTTTGAAAGTGACCAAATTTGAAAACCACCTGAGTCTGTTAATATGGGTAAATTCCAATTAATAAACTTTTGTAACCCTCCCATTTGTTGAATTAACTCTTCACCAGGTCTTAGCATAAGGTGATATGTATTACCTAGTATTATCTTTACTCCAATTTTTTTTAAGTCTTCTGAAAATATTGATTTCACAGAACCTAAGGTTCCAACGGGCATAAAAACAGGGGTATGAATGTCTCCATGGGCAGTTCTAATTTTACCCAATCTTGCAAATCCATCATTATTTAATAATTCAAAAAAATTATTCACAAAAATCTAGACCCAAATTAAACAAGCATCTCCATAAGAAAAAAATCTTAAGTTGTTTTTTATTGCATATTTATATAATTTTTTTGCATTTTTAATCCCTACTATTGCACATATCAGTACAAATAGAGTAGACTTTGGCGTGTGAAAATTTGTTATTAAACCGTCAACTGTTGTTACCTTCCACCCTGGTTTTATAAAAATATCTGTATTTCCGGAAAATGTACTAACCTTTCCATGCTTATTTTTCGAGCTTTCAAGTAAACGAAGAACTGTTGTGCCAACCGCAATGCAATTTTTCCCCTGATTTCTAGTTTGATTTATTATTGCTGCAGAATCTTTTGAAATTATTCCAAACTCATTATGCATAACATGTTTACAAATGTTTTTTGTTCGTATTGGCAAAAAAGTTCCGCCATTTACGTGCAAAGTTACATTAACAATTTTTATATTTTTGGATTTGAGTTTTTTTATAAGTTTATGAGTAAAATGAAGACTTGCAGTTGGAGCTGCCACAGCCCCAAGCTTTTTTGAAAAGATGGTCTGATAGTCTTTTAGATCATTTTTATTAACAACTCTTTTACTCGTGATATATGGAGGTAATGCTACAGTACCAAGTGAATTTATTTTTTTAAAAAAAAATGAAGTTGAACAATTAAATTCAACTAAAATTTCACCATATTCTTTAATGTCAATTATTTTACAAAAAAAATCTTTTGAAAAAAAAATCTTTCCGTTTACATTAATTTTTTTTTTGGGCTTAACAAAAGCACTCCACACAACCTTTGGATTATTCTTAATATTTTTATTTAGTGTAATGTGAACTTTTTTATTTTCAAATAATCCAATAAGTTTTGCTGGAATTACTTTTGTGTCGTTAATTACAATACAATCTCCGTCATTAAGTATATGTGATAAATTATCAAAGGAATGAAGAACATATTCATTCCTGACTTCTAATAGTTTGGCTGAATCTTTTGGAAAAACAGGATCTAATGCTATTAATTTTTCTGGAAGTTTAAAATCAAATCTACTTGTTTCCATAATCAACAACAACTGTTAACTATATTTTTTAAAAAAACTTCGCATTTCTTAAGTTGCTCTATTTCAATGTATTCATTGGGCTTATGTGCTTGTTCAATACTACCGGGTCCGCAAACAATTGTCTGTAAATTTAACTTATCAAATATCCCAGCTTCAGTTCCGAAACTTACAGTTCCTAATTTATTGCTTTTATTTGAGTTTAAACAAAGGTTAATAACTTCCTCGTCTTTATCTGTATCCAAACCAGGAAAATTATTCGTTATCTCAAAATTAATAAAACATTTTTTATTTAATTTTTTCATTTTTTTTTCTAAATTTCCAAAAAGATAATTTTTAATTTCATTTAATAACTTTTTAGTATCATCTGACGGAAGATTACGAATTTCAAATTCAACCTGACAATTTTTGGGGATTATATTTAAAGCAATACCTCCGGAAATAGTTCCAACATTTATTGAAGAATATGGAGGAAAAAATTCTTTATTTACTTTTTTCATTAAGTCTGTTTGTTTTTTATTTAAAAAATTTATAAAATCCGCTGCATAATTTATCGAATTGACTCCACTCTCAATTAATGAGCTATGAGCCTCAATACCGTTAAAAGTGATTAGAAAATTTTTTTTTCCTTTATGTTTATTTATTACCTGCATTTTAGTGGGCTCACCTACAATACATTTTGTTGGTTTAATCTTAAGATTTTTTAAAAATGGAATTGCTTTTTGTATACCTATACAACCAATTTCTTCATCATAACTAAACATAAAATGAATTGGTTTTTTAAGACTAGAATTCTGAATTTTGGGAAGAAGACTTAGTGTAACTGCAATAAATCCTTTCATATCAGTTGTTCCCCTTCCGTAAAGTTTTGTTCCAACTTTTTTTAAACTAAATGGATTAGAATTCCAATTTTGTCCTTCAACTGGAACGACATCCGTATGTCCTGAAAACATTATTCCATCTAAATTATCCGGTCCAATTCTGGCATATAAATTTACTCTATCTTTTTCTCCTTTTATAATTTGTGGTCTTACACCAAGTAACTTAAAATGTGAAGAAATATAATCTATTATTGAAAGATTTTCTTTCAAGCTTATTGATTTAAAGCTTACAAGCTTATGTAAAATCTTCTGTATTTTCATTTTTAATAAATAAATTGTTCATTAATAATTCTTTCTTCTAAGTCGTGCCCTTTATCAAACAATAGGTTAATATAGTTTTTCTTATCCAATGTTACTTCAATTTTTTTTATATCATTAACTTCAAAAAAATCAGCTTCGGCTCTTACGGGTCTTTTTTTTGTCTCAAGCGCAGTCAAAGTTATCTTTACACTATTGGGTAATAAAGCTCCTCTCCATCTTCTTGGTCTATAAGGGCTGATTGGAGTTAATGCTAAAAGCTCAGCTCCGACCGGAACAACGGGACCTCTTAAAGATAGGTTATAAGCTGTACTCCCAGCAGGGGTAGAGATCAAGCAACCATCACATAAAAGATTTTTAATTTTTTCAATATTGTTTATTTTAATAGAAATTTTAGCAATTTGTCTAGTTTTCCTTATTAACGATACATCATTGAAGGCTAAACACTCCTTAATATTTCCACTAACATCAAAAGTTCTAATTTTTAAAGGATATAATCTAGTCGAATTCGCTTGTTCTATTCTACTAATCAAGCTTTCCTCAGAATATTGATTCATTAGAAATCCCACGTGCCCTCTATTCATGCCATAAATAAGTTTTCTTTCTTGAAGAAATTTATGAAAGGTCTCTAAAATAGTTCCATCACCGCCCAGAGCAATAATGATATCCGCATCTTCCGGTTTAAAATTTTTATATTTTTTTTTTAGCTGTTTTAGAGATTTTTTTGCTAAAGAGTCTTTAGAAGAAATAAAACTGATTTTTTTTTCAAACATAAACTTAACCTCCCGTTAAATTCATATTTCTATTAATTTTTGGGTTGTTTTCATTAATATTAAAATGATGCTTTTCAGGTTTATTGAAGATAGCAATTTTAATTGCGTTGTAGAGTTTTGTATAATTCTTTTTAAGTAATAACTTTTTTACATCAATTGAACCGTTATCCCCTAGGCACCCGAATAATAATCCATTGCTAGTAAGTCTTATTCGATTGCACGTTTTACAAAAATTATTACTAATTGGACTTATAAAACCAACAATTAAATCAATTTTTTCGGTCATAAAATATCTTGAAGGTCCATTTGATTTAAAATCAGAGGAAACTAAACCAAATTCTTTCTCAATAGTTTCCATAGCTTTAAATGTAGGAAAGTAGTTTAACGCTCTATCCTGTTCAACCTGTCCTAAAGGCATTGTTTCTATAAAAGAAATTTTGAAATGATTAACTGAACACCACTTGCATAAAGAGATTATTTCATCTTCATTAAAATCTTTAATTAAAACGGTATTAATTTTTATCTTGAATCCTAATTCTCGAGCAAGAAATATTCCATTTAAAACCTTTTTTAAATTTCCACCGTTTGTAATAAAATTATACTTTTCTTCGATTAGACTATCTAAAGATATATTAATTCTTTTGATTCCATTTTTCTTTAGTTTTTCTGCATTTTTTTCTAACTGGGTTCCATTACTTGTAATTGAAACCTCTTTTAGTAAGTCCTTTTGAATAAACGTATAAAGATATGAAAAAACATCGTGAACATTCTTTCTAACTAAAGGTTCACCTCCAGTGACCCTGATTTTTTTGATTCCCAAGGATACAAAAATACGTATAAGTGTTTTTAAATCACTTACAGATAGAATTTCTTCATTGTTATTAAATGTCATTTTTTGTGGCATACAATATTTACATCTAAGATCACATCGATCAGTTACCGAAATTCTTAAGTAATCAATCTTTCTTCCAAATGAATCTAACATTATTTTATTTTTTAATCTTTCATAGTATATAGTCAATGTATAATAATAGAAATTAAGCGCTAAAACAAACTATGAAAATTTTTCCTGATTTAAATAATCCTAAGCTTACAAGAAAAGTAAAAGCTTTGGATGAAAATATGGAAACAAAAAATCTTGATGTGATCGAAGAGACACCCTTGACACTTTTTTTGAACAATCAGGAGATTGTAACTATGATGACAATCAATGATCACCCTAAGTTTCTCGCATTAGGCTATCTTCTTAATCAAAATATGATTAATGAAAATGAGAATATTGAAGCTATAGATTATGAAGATGACATAAAAACCGTTGTTGTTAGAACTAAAAAGAAAACAAACTATGAAAATAAATTAAAAAAAAAAACTTTAACATCAGGATGCGCGCAAGGAACGGCTTTCGGAAATATTATGGAAAAATTTAAAAATATAAATTTAAATATTTCTAATAAATTTAGAATAGAGTGGATATATGAGTTGTCAAAAAAAATTAATTTGACACCTAGTCTTTATCTCAAGGCAGGTGCAATTCATGGATGTGTTTTGTGTAAAAAAAATGAACCATTAGTTTATATGGAGGATGTTGGTAGACACAATGCAATTGATAAAATTGCTGGTTTCATGTTTTTAGAAAAAATAAAGCCAGATGATAAGATTTTTTATACAACAGGACGTTTAACTAGTGAAATGGTAATTAAATCTGTGCAGATGAAAATTCCAATAGTAATTTCTCGTTCTGGATTTACAGCATGGGGAATTGAATTGGCAAAAAAAGCTAATCTGACTTTGGTTGGAAGAGCGAAAGGAAAAAAATTTACAATTTTATCAGGGGAAAAAAGACTTGAAAGTTAAGAATTCCAATATTGCTGGTTTAATTCTAGCGGGGGGTAAATCGAGAAGAATGTTTTTTAAAGATAAATCCCTAAAAACAATTGAATCTATTAGTTTGATTGATTTAGTTTTAGCAAGAGTTAAAAATCAAATCAAAGTTGTTGGAATTAATTCTAATAATTCAGATTTTGGAGAAATGTATAAAAATACTTTTGTTTTAAAAGATTGTATTAAGGGAAATTTAGGACCACTTGTTGGCGTCTTAACTGGTCTTAAATGGCTAGAACTTAAATATCCTGAAATTGATTGGTTGGTAACTTTTCCTGTAGACACCCCTTTTTTCCCAGCTACATTAATAGATAAAATTTTTGAAAATATTACTGATGAGTTAATTATTTCTGTAAAAAGTAAGAATAGAACCCATCCAGCTCTAGCTGCGTGGAACATCAGATTGACTGATAATTTAGAGGCAAGTATCCAAAAAAAAAATTTAAAAATTGATGAATTTACAAAAAATTTTAAAATGAGGGTAGTTAATTTTCAAAATATTGATTATGATCCTTTTTTTAATATAAATAACGATGACGATTTAAAGATTGCTAGAAATATTTATAAAAAGTACATTAAATAAAATAGGGGAACTAAATGAGTTTTGTTGAGCGCCTAAAAAAAAAAAACATTATTGCTAAACCTGGATTTAATAGATGGTTAGTTCCTCCAGCATCAATTGCTATCCATTTGTGTATTGGTTCCGTTTATGCATGGAGTATGTTTAATCCTGCACTTGTAAAAATAATGGGTGTTGTAACTTCTTCTGGAGACGATTGGAGTTTAAGCCAGGTTGTTTGGATTTTTTCAGTTGCTATTGTTTGTTTAGGTTTTACTGCAGCTTACGCAGGTAAGTGGTTGGAAAAAGTTGGTCCCAGAATGGTTGGCTTTGTAGCCGCTTGTTGTTGGGGAGGAGGATTTTTAATAGGAGCTTTTGGAATATATCTACAAGAAATGGGTGTTGAAATTAACTTTGCTTTTGGTTCATCTGAAATTAATCTCCAACTTGGATTATATCTTCTTTACTTGGGTTACGGAGTTTTAGGTGGTGCTGGGTTAGGCTTGGGGTATGTTTCACCGGTTTCGACCCTTATAAGATGGTTTCCTGATAGGCGAGGTATGGCAACTGGTATGGCAATTATGGGCTTTGGTGGCGGGGCAATGATTGCAAAGTTTACTATTGATAAGCTTTTGGAGAGATTTTACAAAGTTCCTGAATATCTTGGTGCCATTGATTCTGTCGAATTAATTACTGAGGGTGGAAGAAGATTTGCTGAAATTTCTGGTTCTATGGTTGAAGTTGTAGTTGTGGGTATTAATGAGGTTTCAAGAATGATTGTTCCAGGAGAGCCTGGAGTTTACATAGTTGGGACTGGTTCAAGTGGTGCCGCGCAAACCTTTTTAGCTTTGGGTATCGTATATTTTATTATCATGACTATAGCTGCTTTTTCCTACAGGATTCCTCCCGAAGGTTGGACTCCAAAGGGATGGGTGCCGCCCAAAGATTCAAAATCAAAACTAGTTACTCAGAATCATGTTCATATAGATCAGGCACTTAAAACACCTCAATTTTATCTTTTATGGATCGTTCTTTGTTTTAATGTGACTGCAGGAATTGGAGTAATTGGTGTTGCAAAGACAATGATGATTGAAATTTTTGGTTCTTCACTTCCATATATTGTGACTGCGGCTTTTGCAGGCACTTATGTTTTAATGATTAGTGTATTTAATATGATTGGTAGAATATTTTGGGCATCAATGTCTGATTATATAGGACGAAAAACTACTTATTTTATATTCTTTTCGCTTGGAATCTTGTTGTATTTATCCATACCATTTAGTGCAAAATCTATGAGTATTGACCCATCTATTACATATTTAGTTTTATTTTATGTAGCGTCAATGGTCATTTTTACAATGTATGGTGGTGGTTTTGCAACTATACCAGCTTATCTTGCTGATATTTTTGGTACCAGATACGTCGGAGGCATTCATGGACGATTGTTAACTGCTTGGTCAACAGCTGGAGTTTTAGGACCTTTGGCTATAACACAATTGAGACAGAGATCTTTAGAAGATTCAATTAATAAATTAGCTGCAAAAGTTGAACCTGAAGTTTTTTTAGCAACTTATGGTGAGTCAATAGACAATTTATCTGAACTTGTAAAACAGAAAACTGTTACCATCAGTAATTTGATGCAAGTTGTTCCTGAGGGTACGGCTGATCCGTCGGCAACTTTGTATAACACAACAATGTATGCAATGGCTGGATTGCTTGCAATAGCTTTTATTGCTAACTTATTAATATCTGCAGTTAATAGTAAGCATCATATGACAAAAGAAGAACTATCTAGGCAGGATAATTAATTAAACATTAATTTTGCTAATTTTTGCAGCGCAGTATTTTAATTCTGGTATTTTTCCATCTGGATCAAGAGCTTGATTTGTAAGTAAGTTCACTGGTGCCTTTTCAAAACAAAATGGCATAAACACTAAACCATCGGGAATCATTCTATCTTTACGAACTTTAACAGTTATTTTACCTCTTCTGGTTTGCAACTCAATCGTATCATTTTGTGTAAGATTATTATTTTTCATATCGTTCTTTGAAATGTGAACATATGGTTCGGGCTCAATAGAATTTAAGATTTTCGCCCTCATTGTCATAGAACCTGTGTGCCAATGTTCTAAGAGTCTCCCAGTTGTAAGTACAAAAGGAAAATCTTTATCAGGTTTTTCATCAGGATCGATAAGTTTAGCTGGGACCAATCTACCTTTTTTATTATTTGTAGGAAAACCTTCTCCAAAAATAACTTCATTACCTGGTTTGTCTTCAGCATCACAAGGATATGTAACAGCACCTTCTTTAACTAATCTTTCCCATGAAATATTCTTAATTGATTCCATACAATTTCTTAGTTCATCGTAAATCTCATCTGGACCAGAATAACTCCATCCCAAGTCAAATCTTTTTGCTAATTCTTGAATAATCCACCAATCTTGTTTGGCTTCACCTGGAGGGTTTACAGCCTTTCTTGCAAGTTGAACTCTTCGATCAGTATTGGTAAAAGTACCGGTTTTTTCGGGAAATGCTGATGCTGGAAGTACAATGTCTGCTAGGTAAGCTGTTTCGGTTAAAAAAATATCTTGTACTATCAAGGTATCTAATCTAGACAAAGCTTCTCTTGCATGATTGGCATTAGGGTCAGACATAGCAGGGTTTTCACCCATAACATAAAGACCTTTTATTTTCCTCTCATAAATAGACTCCATAATTTCAACAACAGTCAAACCAGGATTTGGATCAAGTTTTGTTTCCCAATATTGTTCAAAAAACTTTACATTATTGGCATCTGAAATTGGCAGATAATCAGGAAAAACCATAGGAATGAGCCCCACATCAGAAGCACCCTGTACATTATTCTGCCCTCTTAAAGGATGGAGTCCAGTTCCTGGTCTACCAACATTCCCTGTAATCAAAGCAAGAGAAATTAAACACCTAGAATTATCAGTGCCGTGAATATGTTGGGATATACCCATTCCCCAAAAAATCATAGCTGATTTTGCGTTTGCAAATAATCTTGCAGTTTCTCTTATTTCTTCTGCCGGTATATTACATATCTTTTCCATTTCCTCTGGTGTAAAATCTTTTACATGCTCTTTTAATTCAAGGTATCCTTCAGTAAACTTTTCTATATATTGTCTATCAGCCAAACCCTCTTCAATAATAACATTGATCATCCCGTTTAAAAGAGATACATCAGTTCCAGGTTTAAAATGAAGATTTTTTTCAGCAAGTTTCGATAGTTCTTGCTCTCTTGGATCAGCAATGACAAGTTTTAAGCCTTTTTTTACTGCATTTTTTATATACGTTGCAGCAACTGGATGATTTTGAGATGGTCTAGCTCCAATTATAATTGCTACCTCGGCATTTTTAATTTCAGAAACTGGTGCGGTAACAGCTCCAGTGCCAATGGCTTCCATAAGTGCAGCAACAGAAGATGCATGGCACATTCTTGTGCAATGATCAACATTATTATTATTAAAACCTGTCCTGACTAGTTTTTGAAATAAATAAGCTTCTTCATTAGAACCTTTTGCACAACCTAGTCCTGCCAAAGCTTTACCTGGACTATTATCTCTTATATTTTTTAATCTCGAAGCTGCTAAATTTAGTGCTTCTTCCCACGAGGCTTCCCTAAAGTGAGAGGATGGATCCAATGGATTTATCTTTTCATTAGCAATCTTTTTTGCACCTTTTTTTCTAATCAAAGGTTTAGTAATTCTCTCTGGGTTATGAATGTAGTCAAAACCAAATCTACCTTTTACACAAAGTCTATTATTATTAGCAGGGCCATCTCTTCCAACTGCTGATACAATTTTGTCATCTTTTATTTGATATGTAAGCTGACACCCTACTCCACAATATGGACAAAGAGAGTCAACTTCTCTATCAGGCTTTCCTTTATGTTTTCCATTTTCGTCTAACAAATTAGCTTCCATTAAGGCTCCTGTTGGACAAGCTTGTACGCATTCGCCACAACTTACACATGTAGAATCCCCCATAGGATCATCAAAATCAAAAATTATTTTAGAAGTATGACCTCTTTGTCCCATTCCGATCACATCATTAACTTGTACTTCTCTGCAAGCTCTTACACATAGATTGCAATGTATGCATGCGTCTAGATTTACTGACATGGCATTATTTGAATTGTCAGCAATGGGAGTGTCTGATGCAATTTTTTTATCGAAACGACTTCCGTCCACTTTTGTTTTTTTTGCCATGTTCCAAAAGTGAGAATTTGGATCATGTGAATTTCTTTTTTCAGGTTGATCGGTTACTAAAAGTTCAATAACCATCTCTCTAGATTTTGTAGAACGTTCGTCAAGAGTAGTGACTTTCATTCCCTCAGCGGGTTTTCTTATACAAGAGGCAGCTAAAACTCTTTCTCCCTCAATATTGACCATACAAGCTCTACAATTTCCGTCTGCCCTGTAACCCGGTTTATCTGCATAGCATAGATGAGGTAAGGTTGTACCATATCTTTTTGCAACCTGCCATATAGTCTCATTTCCAGAAGCTTCTACTTCCAAATTATCAATAAAAAATTTAGTAACTTTTTTCATTTAAATGTCGTCTGAAAAATAATTAAGTGCGCTTTTTATTGGGTTACCTGCAGCTTGACCAAGACCACAAATAGATGCATCTCCCATAATTTTGACAAGTTCTAATAACAAATCCTTATTCCAATTATTCTTTTCTAACAATTTAACCGCCTTTTCAGTTCCAACTCTGCACGGAGTGCACTGACCACAACTTTCATCTTCAAAGAATTTGAGTAAATTCAATACTATTTTTGTTATATCATCTTTGTCGGAAAAAACAACTATTGCACCAGACCCTATAAAGCAACCATGCTCCTCTAGTGTTCCAAAATCTAAGGGGATATCAGCTTTTGATGCCGGAAGAATACCCCCTGAAGCACCTCCAGGCAGATAACCATAAAATTTATGACCATCTTCCATTCCCCCGCAATGTTCTTTTAGAAGCTCATTCATAGTAATGCCTGCAGGTACAAGTTTTACACCCGGTTTTTTTATTCTTCCAGATACAGAAAAACTGTGTGGCCCTTTTCTACCTCTTGTACCTTGCTTTGAAAACCAAGAGGACCCTTTTTCAAGTATATCTCTTACCCAAAAAACTGTCTCAATGTTGTGGTTTAAAGTTGGAAGCCCAAATAGACCAACCTTTGATACAAAAGGTGGTTTATGTCGAGGCAAACCTCTTTTTCCTTCAATTGATTCAATCATAGCAGATTCTTCGCCGCAGATATAAGCTCCAGCTCCACGTCTGATGTGAACTTTGGTGTTTTTTATAATGTTATTATCATAAAGTTTCTTTAATTCTCTGAACATTTTTATTCTTATTCCTGGATATTCATCTCTCATGTAAATATATACATCACTGGCTTCTACTGCCCAAGCTGCTATTAACATACCTTCAAAAAATCTATGCATATCATTCTCTAGGTAAAGTTTATCCTTAAATGTTCCAGGTTCTCCTTCATCGCCATTAATTGTCATCAATCTAGGACCATTTTCCATTTTGACAAATTTCCATTTTTGTCCAGATGGAAAACCAGCACCACCCATCCCTTTAAGACCAGAATCATTCAAAGTTTCAACAATTTTTTCAAAAGGGATTTCTCCATCATAACATTTTTCAAGAATTTTATAACCTCCTGACTTTATGTACTCTTCATATTCAATTCCATTAACTATTTTTGGATGTAGTTCATTACTTTCAATTACCTTTGTTACTTTATCTGAAGTAATTTTTGTAACGTGTTTATGTCCCACCTCGCAGGCAGGGGCTAAATCACATAGCCCCATACACGGGGCTCTTAATATTCTCACTTTATTTTTATCAACACTCTTATTTAGTTCATTGATTATATTCTGAGAGCCTTTTAGTTCGCATGTTAAGCTGTCGCAAACTCTAACAGTAATTTCAGGTGGAGAGTCGCAATGATCATCAATTACATCAAAATGAGCATAAAATGTGGCAACTTCAAATGATTCAGCAAAAGGTATTTTCAAAATATGGGAAATAGCTGCTAGATGCTTTTTCCTGATGCATCTGTATTTATCTTGTATTAGATGAAAATATTCTATTAGTAGATCTCTTTTTAATGGAAGATGAAAAATTAGTTCCTTAATTTCTGAAAGAGAATCTTCATCAATGTCTCTACCCTTAGGGTACGGAACATTCTTTTTTTTTTTATTTAAATCAAAGTTATCTAACATATGAACACTTTTTTTATAATATATATATGAACTTTAATCATAATTTTAATAGCAAAAGTAAGATTAATTTAAAATTTTTTGTATCATATCAAAAATATCGCCTCCTTCAAAAAGAAAACCTTTAATTCTTGCATTTTTAGCGGCCTGCAGATCCGTCTGCTTATCTCCTATAAAAAAGCATTGATTTCTTTCTAAGTTATATTTTTTTATAGCCTCATTTATCATTTCTGGACTGGGCTTCCTTCTAGATTTAAGAATATTTTCTTTTGGCAAGTCTGTACAATAGAAAAAATCATCAATATACGCATTGTTTTTTTTAAGTTCTTGATTTATCCACTCGTGAAGTTTATTTAGTTCTTCCTCTGTAAAATATCCTCTTTTAACCCCAGATTGATTTGTAATTACAACCACTACGTAATTAAGTTTATTAAGTAATTTAATTGTTTTTTTTATGCCTTTAATCCACCTAAAGTCTTGAATTTTATGAACATATCCCGTATCAAGATTTATAACTCCATCCCTATCTAGAAATGCTCCTTTTTTTTTTTTAAATTTTTCTTGATTCATTTTTTTTCCAAATATAATTATATGCTTTATATTAATTTATTTGTAACTTTTTTTGGACAATACAATGAAGTCAAAAAATTTAAAAAAATATGAGCCAAATAAAAATGAAGATTTTATGAATTCAAAGCAATTAGAATATTTTAAACAAAAACTTTTGACTTGGAAAAAAGAAGTGCTGAGGGACTCAAATATAACTCTTATGAAGTTAAAAGAAGAATCAACAAATAAACCTGATGCAACAGATAGAGCTTCTCTTGAGTCTGATAGAACGCTAGAACTTAGAACAAGAGATAGACTCAGAAAACTTCTGTCTAAAATTGATAAAGCGCTATCAAAAATTGATGATGGAAGTTATGGATATTGCGAACAAACTCTTGAACCAATTTCTTTAGAAAGACTTAAAGCAAGGCCTATAGCTACATTATCACTTGAAGCGCAGGAGAATCACGAAAAAAGTGAGAGAATATACAAAGAAAAAGAATATTAAATTTTACTTTATCATTCAAAATTTTTTGTGTATGATAAAAAAGAACATTTATAGAACAAATATATGGACAAATTAAAAAGTTTAGAATCTACAATTAGCCAAATTGAAAGAAATTTTGGTAAAGGTTCCGTTATGAGACTTGGGCAACAAGAACAAGTTGATATAGAAACAATCTCTACAGGATCTCTCACTCTTGATTTAGAATTGGGTATTGGCGGTTTTCCCAAAGGAAGAATAATTGAAATTTATGGTCCTGAAAGTTCAGGGAAAACAACACTAGCTTTGCATGCATTAGCAGAATCGCAAAAGTCTGGTGGTACATGTGCTTTTATTGACGCAGAGCACGCTTTAGACCCAATTTATGCAAAAAAATTGGGAGTAGACACAGATAATATGTTAATTTCGCAACCTGATAATGGTGAACAAGCATTGGAAATTGCTGATACACTGGTTGGTTCAAGTGCAATCGATCTTTTAGTGGTTGATTCAGTTGCAGCTCTTGTACCCAGAGCCGAAATTGAGGGTGATATGGGTGATTCTCATATGGGACTTCATGCGAGACTAATGAGCCAAGCTTTGAGAAAACTTACTGGTTCAATTTCTAGATCAAATACTTTAGTTATTTTTATCAATCAAATAAGACAAAAAATAGGAATAATGTTTGGCAATCCTGAAACTACAACGGGGGGAAATGCTCTAAAATTTTATGCTTCTGTGAGACTTGATATTCGAAGAATTGGTGCAATTAAAGATAGAGACCAAATTATTGGTAATCAAACAAAGGTAAAAGTTGTAAAAAATAAATTAGCTCCACCATTTAAAACGGTCGAATTTGACATTATGTATGGTGAGGGAATTTCAAAAACCGGAGAGATACTTGATTTAGCCACAAAATCAGGTTTAATTGACAAAGCCGGCGCATGGTACTCGTATAAAAATGAAAGAATTGGACAGGGAAGAGAAAATGCTAAAATTTTTCTAAAAGAAAATAAGACAATTTCTGACGAAATTGAAAATATTTTAAGAAAAAATAATTTAGAACAAATTACAAATGAAGAAGTTAATCAGGATGATACAACTGCTAAAGAAAAATAACATCAAAGGATGATTGAAAATAATTATTGAATAATCTATTTTTAAATTCTTAGAATAATGATTAAGTCAAAAGAAATAAGAGAAAAATTTTTGGATTTTTTTGAAAGCAATGGTCATAAAATCATTAATTCTTCTCCTCTAATTCCGGACAACGATCCATCTCTATTATTTACAAACGCAGGAATGGTTCAATTCAAAAATATTTTTACAGGAAAGGAGAAGTCAAAGTTTTTAAATGTAGTCTCTGCGCAAAAATGTATAAGGGCTGGAGGAAAACATAATGACTTAAATAATGTTGGATATACTCCAAGACATCATACCTTTTTTGAAATGCTTGGAAATTTTTCTTTTGGTTCATACTTTAAACAGGAGGCTATTGAATTTGCATGGAAATTTTTGACAAAAGATTGTTTGTTGAAACCAGAAAAACTTGTAGTTACTGTTTACGAAGAGGACATTGATTCTTTTAAAATCTGGAAGAAATTATTAAGTAATAAAAACACCAAAATAATTAAAATTTCGTCATCCGATAATTTTTGGTCTATGGGTGAGAAAGGTCCTTGTGGTCCCTGTAGCGAAATATTCTATGATAATGGAGAGAAAATTTATGGAGGTCTGCCTGGTAGTAAAGAGCAAGAAGGTGAGAGATTTGTAGAAGTGTGGAATTTAGTGTTTATGCAATTTGAAAAGGATGGGAATAAACTAAAAGAACTTCCGAAAAAATGCGTTGACACAGGTATGGGACTCGAGAGAATTACAGCAGTGTTGAACGGTTTAACAAATAACTTTGAGACTGATATTTTTCTTAATTTAATAAATAAAATCGAGGAATTAACGAAAATTTCCTGTAATAGTCAAAATATAGCCTCTTTTAGAATAATTTCTGATCATATGAGGTCAATTGTGTTCTTAATTTCTGAGGGTTTAATTCCTTCAAACGAGGGGAGGGGTTATGTTCTTAGAAGGATTATTAGAAGAGCGGCAAGACACATAAGCTTAATTGGCTTTGAAAAATCCATAATGTATAAATTAGTAGAATATGTTTGTTGTGAATATAATGAAATATATTTTGATCTTAAACAAAATGAGAAGTACATCATTGAAACACTTGAAAACGAGGAAAAAAAATTCTCATTGACCCTAAAAGATGGACTTAGACTTTTAAATTTTGAAATTAAAAATCTTAAAACTAAAAACTTTCCTGAAAAAACTGCTTTTAAACTTTATGATACTTATGGTTTTCCATATGATATGACAGAAAATATTCTGAAAGAAAATAATTTAACTTTAGATATGAAAAAGTTACAGAAAATAATAAATAAACAGAAATTTATTTCAAAAAAAACTTGGAGAGGTAGTGGTGATTTAGAAGAGGAAAATGTTTTAATAGAATTAAAAAATAAATTTGAGAAAACAAACTTTCTTGGATACGAGCACACCAATTTGAAATCAAAGTTAATAGGCATTATCAACAAAGGTTCATTTACGGAAAGGGTATGTGATGGTGATTCGGCTTATCTCATATTTGAATCAACTCCATTTTTTGCAGAGTCTGGAGGACAAATTGGGGACTCTGGAAAATTGTTATGTGCTTCAAATAATTCTGTTCTTTGTGAAATAAGTAAGACTATTAAAATCCAAGGAGATATATTTCTTCATGATGCAAAAAATATAAAAAAAGAATTATACATACACAATTCTTACGAGCTTCTAATTGATAAGGAATCAAGAAATAAGATAAGAAATAATCATTCCGCTACTCATCTCTTGAATGAAAGTTTAAGAAGAATTCTAGGGGACCATATAAAGCAAAAAGGCTCGCTTGTTTCTGAATCGAAACTAAGATTTGATTATTCACACAATTCACCCCTTACACAAAAAGAAATTTTTTTAATTGAAGATTTAGTTAATTCTCAAATTAGAGAAAATCTAAAAATAAACATTAAATTCATGAAACCAAAGGATGCGATTGAATCTGGCACATTGGGGTTGTTTGGAGAGAAATACCCAGATCTCGCTAGAGTAGTTAACATGTCATATTCAGATAGCAAGAAAATTGATTCTTTCTCTTCGGAATTATGTGGAGGAACCCATGTAGATTTTACTGGTGAGATAGGCTACTTTAAAATTTTATCTGACACTTCAATTTCATCTGGGGTAAGAAGAATGGAGGCTATTACTGGTGAATACGCGCAAAAGTTTGTAAATCAAAAGGTTGAATTGATCAGCAATTTAGCTTTTTTAGTTAAAACTGATGAGAGAAATATATTAGAAAAAATTAAAAATCTACTTCAAGAAAATAAATCTCTTAAATCCGCAGGAGCAAAAAATAATGAAGTAAAATTAAATGAGAAGTTCCTCTCAGTTATTAATGGGATAAGTGTTTATTGCCAGGAGGTTGAAACCAATTCCAAGGAAATAAAAAAGTATGCTGACCAAGTAAAATTAAAAAATAATTCATGTGCAAGTATAATTATAAACAGGCAAGACAAAAAAATTACATTTCTAATCTCATTAACCGATGATTTAACAAAAAAACTTGACGCGCAAATAATTGCTAGAAAAGTGTCATCTATTTTGGGAGGAAAAGGTGGAGGTGGAAGAAAAGATTTAGCCCAAGGAGGAGGAATAGATGTAAGCAAGCTAAATGATGCTTTTAGTTTTTTTAAAGATCTATTTAAGGAAAATTTTTAACTTACTTTTTATCTCATGAATGAATTCATTGGTAGTTAGCCACTTTTGTTCTGGCCCCACGATTAGAGCAAGATCTTTTGTCATAAAACCAGATTCAACCATTTCAATGCAGATTTTTTCAAGTTGTTGTGTGAAAAATTGTAATTTTTCATTTTTATCAATGAAGCCCCGGAACCATAGGGCTCTTGACCATGCAAATATAGATGCTATTGGATTTGTAGAAGTTTCAAGTCCATTTTCATGCTGTCTAAAATGACTTGTGACGGTACCGTGAGCTGCCTCTGTTTCAATGATTTTTCCGTCAGGACTTTGTAAAATGGAGGTCATTAGTCCTAATGAACCATATCCCTGAGCGACCAAATCTGACATAACATCTCCATCATAATTTTTGCATGCCCATAAGTAGTCTCCTCGCCATTTTAATAAACAAGCAACCATATCATCTATTAACCTATGTTGATAAGTGATTTTAAAAGATTTAAATTTTTTTTTAAAATATTTTTCATATATTCCATCAAATATTTCCTTGAACTTTTCATCATAATGCTGCAAAATTGTATTTTTTGTTGATAAGAAAACTGAAATTTTTTTTGATAAAGCATAATTAAAACATGAATGTGCAAAGTCACTTATTGATTTGTCAATATTATACATACCCATAGCAACACCAGGACTATCAAACTTAAAAATATTTAATTTTTTAATTTTATTTGAATTTTTAGATTTAAAATTTAAAGTCAACTCACCAGGCTCAGTAATTCTTAAATCTTTAGATTTATAAATATCTCCAAAAGCATGTCTTGCGATAATTACTGGTTTTTCCCAGTGTGGTATCAATTTAGGAATATTTTTACAAATAATTGGTTCTCTAAAAATCGTTCCATTAAGAATATTTCTTATAGTACCATTGGGTGAATTAAATTTTTTTTTTAATTTAAATTCTTCGACCCTTTTGTCATCAGGAGTAATAGTTGCACATTTAACTCCTATTTTATTTTTTTTTATTGCTTTTGCTGCTTCTGTGGTAACTAAGTCATTGGTTAAATTTCTATTTTTAATGCCAAGGTCATATTCTAGTAATTCAATTTCAAGATGTGGTAAAATTAACTCATCTTTTATTTTTTTCCAGATAACTCTGGCCATTTCGTCTCCATTGATATCAACAATTGGGTTATTAACTTTAATTTTTGACATCAATGCTCCTCATATGTCTAATATTTTTAGGTTCTAAAAAAATTATATTTTTTTTTATCGAATCTTTTTTGATCATATTTTTTTCTGTTAAATAATTTAGATATTTAAAAAAAGGATTCCAAAGTTCATCACTTATTAAAAAAATATTTTTTTGTAACCTCTTCATATTCTCTTTTTACAATTAAATCTAAAAGCTCATTTAACGTTCCTAAACCTCCGGGTAAAAAAATAAAGCAATCTGACCTAGCAATAAATTGTTTTTTTCTTTCCTCAAGAGTTCTGGTTATAATTAAATCAGTTATATACTTATTCTTTTTTACCTCATGTTTAAAATTATAATTTATAATGCCAAAAACCCTGATTTTTTCCTCAAACGCTGTCTTTGATAGACTATGCATAAGTCCTGTCGATTCTCCACCTATTACTAGATTAAACTTATTGAGCTTGAGCCATTTAACTAATTCTGAAATTATCATTGAGTAATTTTTATTAGGTTTTAATCTTGAACTACAAAAAATTCCAATATTCTTGAGCATTTTATTTTAAAAAAAAGATAAATAATTATGAAAACTAAGTTATAATAAAGAAAATTTAATACTCTGTATAATGAAAAAAGAATTTTTATTATTAATCACTTTATTTTCAGCCGGTTTTTTGGTTTATGTATTTTTACCTGATCTTGATAATAAAAAAAAAGTCGATGAAGATACTCAAGCTCAAACTAAAATTTTAGATGAAAATAAGGATAATGAATTACTTTCCTTTGATATTGTAAGAATTACTAAAGAGGGTGATGCTGTGATTGCTGGAAGATCTAGTCCTAATCAAAACGTAATGATTTTTGAAGGTGAGCAAAAATTAGCTACTGTAAAAGCAGATATGAATGGTGAGTGGGTTTGGACTAGTGAAACCCCAATAGGATTTGGAGTAAAAAGGTTGTATTTGAAAACAAATGATTTAAATAATGAAGATATTTTATCTTCACAAACTATAATTGTATTTTTAGAAGATAACAAAGCAAGCAAACCAATTGTATTGAGGTATAATAATAATGAACAAATTAATTCTGAAATTTTAAATCTAGAAAAAATAGATGATGGCATAGTTTTGGACATTTTAGAATATTCTGAAGAAGGGAAACTTATGCTTTCAGGAAGAACAACTCCAAAAAAAAAAGTTACTTTGTATTTAAATGATGGTTTATTTGGTCATACTGTATCTAACATAGATGGTTTTTGGAATTTTGTATCAAATGAAAAAATTAAGGCTGGAAAATCTTCATTAAGAATAGATATGATTAACAATGGTGAATTAAAAACATTCACAACAACAATTTTTGGTGAGAGTATTAACAACTTTAAAACTGAGCTGAAAAATACAAAATTTATTGTTCAACCAGGAAATAGTCTCTGGAGAATTGCGAGAAAAACTCTTGGAGGAGGCATCTTATATTCTGAAATTTATAAAAAAAATTTTATAAAGATAAAAAATCCCAACATGATTTTTCCTGGCCAAGTATTTGATATACCCATAATTTCAAAAGAATAAAACAAGAGAAAACCTATGAGTAAAAATAATAATACACCTCAAAAAATTACATTTAAGCAAGTTTTAGAAAATATTAAATACTTTTTAAATGACATTGAAATATTAAAAACAGTATTGGTTCCCATTCACAAGACAGGTATTCCTTTCATAATAATTTTTGCATTAATTTCTTTAATAATTGGTTCTTTTTCCGATTTTCTTGGTTGGCTTGGTTTGTTGTTGACCATGTGGTGCGTATATTTTTTTAGAGATCCGAAAAGAATTACTCCTAAAATAAAGAACACTTTTTTTGCCTCAGCAGATGGGAAAGTTCTACCTATTAAATTATCTCAACCTCCCACCGAGTCTGGAATCAATAAGAAGATGAACAAAATAAGTACTTTTATGAATGTTTTTAATGTGCATGTAAACAGAATTCCGATTGACGGTAAAATTTCGAAATTATCTTATGTTCCTGGAGCTTTTTTTAACGCGTCTTTAGACAAGGCGAGTGAAGACAATGAGAAAATGGTGATAACAATGGAAATAGAAAAGAATTTGAATATTGTAATTGTTCAAATAGCTGGATTAATTGCTAGAAGAATAAAATGTGATTTGAAAGAGGGACAACAGGTAAAAGCAGGAGAAAAATTTGGAATCATCAGATTTGGAAGTAGAGTTGATGTTTACTTACCTGACCACTTTGATATAAAAGTTTTAGAGGGACAAACAATGATTGGAGGAGAGACTTTTTTTGCAAATTATAAAAGTAAAAAACATACAAGTTCTGAACTGAACACATTGAAAAAGAAATAATTAATTTCCAGATGTTCATTTATTAAATGAAAAGATTATCAATCATAAGATTAATACCAAATATTTTTACTTTTCTTTCACTTACACTCGGACTCACATCAATAAAATTTGCTTTGGAAAGTAAGTGGGAGATATCAGTATCGTTAATTGTTTTTGCTTCATTTCTGGATAATGTTGACGGAAAACTAGCAAGACTTTTAAAAAGTAGTTCTGACTTTGGAGTTGAACTAGATTCTTTGTCAGACTTCTTAAGTTTTGGTATTGCGCCGGCTTTGATTGTATATTTTTGGACAATGTCTCTAAACTTGGAGAATAGTTGGGCTTTTGTAATTTTCTATTCAATTTGCTCTTCTTCGAGACTAGCAAGATTTAATACAAATGCCTTAGATGAAAATAATAAAATAGAATTAAAATTTTTCAGAGGAATATCGACTCCAGCGGCGGCTGGTTTAGTTTTGTTACCAATGATGCTTCACTTTAGATTTCAGAATGATGTTTTTTTAAATCCTTTTTTTTCCGCTTTTGTTTTAGTAATTGCAGGAATTTTTATGATTAGCAATATTCCGTCATTTTCAATGAAAGGCTTTAAATTAAAAAAATCAGTGTTACCATTCCTAATATTAGTATTTGCAAGTTTTTTGTCACTACTAATTACTGATTTTTGGCTTGCTATGATTTTGTTTATTTGCACCTATTTTTTTACAATTCCATTAGCTTTTTTTAAATGGAAGACTAGGCATACCGATTCTTAATTGTTTATTTTTAATTCTCTCACCTATTAATAGTAAGCAAGGTGTTATAATAAGAGTCAATATGAATGAAAATAGAATACCAAAAACAATTGCATTTGATAGTTGAAGCCACCATTGTGAGCTAGGACTTCCAAAATTTAATTCTTGGGTAAAAAAATTTATATTTATACCACAAGCCATTGGTATTAAACCAAAAAAGGTCGTAAGTGTTGTTAATAGAACTGGTCTAAGCCGTTGTGCGCCTGTTCTTAAAATTGCATCTATAATATCCTCAGTTTTTCTTCTTATACTTATGTAAGTATCAATCAAAACTATATTGTTATTTACCACAATGCCAGCTAAAGCAATTATTCCAATTCCCGACATTACTATACCAAAGGGTTGATTGGTTATCATTAAACCAATCATAACACCAATTGTTGACATAATTACTGAAGTTAATATTATAAACGAATAATAAAAACTTTCAAAAGTTAAAATTAAAATTAAAGATATTAAAAATAATGAAATTATAAATGCTTTTACTAAAAACTTTTTTGCAACTTCTTGATCCTCTTCCTCTCCTCTAAATTTTATCTCTGAAGAAAATTCTTTTTCCTTTTTTTCTAACCATTTTTTTATTTCTGAAACCTTAGTATTTACTATATAATTAGAATTTACATCAAAACGAATACTTACAGAATTTCTAGAGTCAACTCGCGTAATTTTCCCCGTTCTTGGAACAGCGTTTCTTTTTACGAATAAATTTAGTGGAACCAATCCTTTTTTACCTTCAATTTCAATTCTATCTAATTCATCTAGTGTTTGATAATCCTCTTTATATTTTACTACAACATCGATTTCTTCGTCACTATCTTCGGGCATATACTCATTAATTTTAACTCCATGTGTTACCATTTGTATAGCATTTCCAATAACTTCAAGATCTACTCCTTGTTTATTTGCTTTTGCTCTATCTACCTGTAACTCCCAATCAATTCCAGGAGAACTAAAACCGTCATCTAAATTTTTCACCCATTTCTGTTTATTTAAATATTCGATAATAATTTTGGCCTCCTTTTTTAGTTTAGACTTTGATAAATTGCTTATTTCGATATCTATATCTTTATCGTTAGGAGGACCATCTTTCTTCTCAATGACTTCAATTTTTATACCTGGAAATTTTTGTAATTCATCTTCTAGATTCTTTATAATCATTGAAGTATTTTCTCTTTCTTTCCAAGTTATGAATTCAATATTGATTGAACCAATAATATCGTCACTTCCTTGTTTTCTATTGTCTATCATTCCTGTTTTAGAATAAATATTCTTAATTGAATTATTTTGTAAGAGTTTTTTTTCTACTTTACTAATTATTGTATCTTTATCAAATATTGACAAATTTCCCCTTGCGTGGACTACGACCTCAGCATAATCAGGTTCAATAGGAGGAAAAAATTCAAAACCTTTTCCAATTTTTGCGTACATGATTTGAATTGAAATTAAAAGTAATAAAGTAGAAAATAAAATTTTTTTTGGATGAATTAAAGCAGTCTTTAAAATATCTAAATATTTTCTTTGGATTCCTGTAATTTTATCTAATTCTCCGTTTTCCAAAAGCATCAAATTTTTTTGTTGGTAGTCATTTTTTGGTTTATCAGTGCCAAAAATTTTCCCTAGAACTGGAATAAAAATTAAAGCCATGCTAAGTGAAGAAATTAAGACAGTTAGAAGTGTTACTGGTAAATAGTACATAAATTCTCCAGCAATACCTGGCCAGAATATTAGTGGAAAAAAAGCAGCCAAAGTTGTTGAAGTTGATGCTATTACAGGGATAGACATTTTTTGTGCAGACATAAGAAATATTTTATTTTTTGAAATTCCTTCAGCATATTTTCTATTAGCAAATTCTACTATAATTATTGCTCCATCAATAAGTATTCCTACGCTCAAAATTAAGGAAAATAAGACAACAATGTTTATAGTTACTCCAAGAAATGACAAAAATATCATTGAAATTAAAAAGGATCCAGGAATTGCAATACTTACTAAAATTGCTGATTTGATACCCATCCAGTATATTATGATCATTAAAACTAAACTAATTGCTAAAATTACATTATTCTCTAAGTCGGTAATCATAGAGTTTATATTTATTGATTCATCTTGAAAGAAGTCTACTTTTAATTGTTCAGGAGCATCCTTGAGAGATTTGTAAGTTATGTCTTTGACATTCTCAATAGTATTTATAATATTTTCTCCAGTCCTTTTTGATACCTCTAATATAATCGCTGATTCTCCATTATTTCTGGCAAAACCGACCACATCTTTGAATGAATCTCTTACCTCAGCAACATTTCCAAGAGTAACAGTTGAATTATTATCCGATCTAATTGGTAAATCTAATATATCATTAATTGACTCAAACAGACCCGGGACTTTAATGTTAAAACTCCCTGTTTGTGTATTTAATGCTCCGGCAGGTATTAAAATATTACTTTTTTGTAAAGCTTTTAGAAGATCAATTGAAGTTAATCCAAAAGCTTTAACAGTTTGTGGATCTACTATAATTTCAATTTGTCTTTCATCATCTCCAGTAGTTTTTACTTCAAGTATTTCTGATATACTTTCAATATCATTTTTTAACTTCTTGGCAATCTTTACAAGTGCTCTCTTCTCGTAATTTCCGTAAATAGCAATAGCTAATACAGGAAATCTTGATAAATTTACCTCAGAAACTATTGGTTCTCTGGTTTCAGATGGAAGTTTACTTTTAACCAATTCAACCTTTACTCTAGTATCGTCTAGAGCTTTTTCTGACTGAAAACCAGCGTCAAATTCTAAAATTACGTTTCCTCCTCCTAGATATGCAGTTGAGGACATTTTTTTTATTCCCTCAATATTTTTAAGCTCTTTTTCTAACGGTTTTATTAATAATCTCTCGGAATCTTCAGGAGATATTCCTTGATGAAAAATTGAAACATAAATTATTGGTAGGCTTATATCTGGATCAGCCTCTCTCGGGAGAGAGAGATAAGAATAAAGTCCAAAAATTAGAGAAAACAAAAGAACAGTTAAAAGAGCTTTACTTGATGACAATATCCTTTCTAACATCATTCATTCATATATTCTGGGTTAATAACTTCATTTTCCAAAATATATTCTTGTCCCATGACTATTAAATTTAAATTTTCATTTTGTGAAGCATCAATCCAGTAGCCTTTTCCGGTATCACTTAAAATTTTTATTGGCTCGAACTTTACTATATTCTTATCTACAGTTTTTATTCCTATTTTACCTTCGTTATCAAGAGTAACAACTGAGGAGGGAATAAAAAATGCTCTTCTGTCTTTAAGTTTGATATGCATTTCACCAGAAATTCCGTCTAAAATATTTTTATATGGATTTTTTATCTCAAGCTGAATTGTAAAGTTTCTTGTTTTTTCATCAGCGCTTGCCGAAATATAATTTACAAAGCCCTCAACTTTTTTTCCACTATTCAAAACAGCTAGCCCTTTTTGACCTACTTTCAAATTAATTATTTCTTTTTCAGAAGCAGACGCTACTAAATAGATTGGATCTAAATCTACTATTTTTGCAACTTTATCCCCTTTCTTTAAATATGTTCCTAATTCCACGTAACTTTCCTCAAGAAAACTATCAAATGGTATCATTACATTAGTATTACTTAATTCAACTTGACTTCTCTCAAATTTTGCTAAGGAACTTTCAAATTTTGTTCTTGATTCTGATAGTTTTACTTCAGATCTAAAACCTTTTTTGAATAGTTTTTCTGCAACCTCATATTCTTTTTTCCGTTGTTCTAACAATGCTTCCATTTCCTTTGATTTTGCTATCTTGTCCTCTGGATCTATCAATAATATCTGTTTTCCAGCTTTAACGAAATCACCTTTTTTATGAAACAATGCACTTACGCGTCCCTCAACCTGTGCCTTTATAATAACAATTCTAGATGATTGAGTATTACCTCGAAGTACTATGGTTTCATTAAAGTTTTCGGAGTTAAGTCTTTTAACTAAAACACTTTGAATTTTTTTATTAACAGATTTTTCAGTAGATGTTGATCTAACTGTTTCAGTTGAAAAAAATTTATAAACAATAATTAATATTATTGAAAATAATAAAATAATTTTTTTATTTTTTTTAAAACTCCTTATTGATTTAAATTGAAGCATTCTTGTAATTTCAATTTCCTATTAATCTGTAATATAAATTAGTATATAATATAATTATTAAAAGTTATAAACGTAAGTTTTTTTATAACAATTTTGAACAATGCTTGAAAAAAAAAAAGATAGATTTGCAGCAATAGATCTTGGGAGTAACAACTGTAGACTTATAATTGTAGAATTACATGGGTTTAATTACAAGATAATTCATATGAGTTCAGAACTTATTAATTTAGGAGAAAATCTAGTTTATAACAACGAATTTAGTCATGATAAGATAAAACAAGTGGTAGATTTTTTCAAATATGCTGCAAAAAAAATAAAAGATTATAGGGTTTCTAAATATAGATGTGTTGCCACAGAAGCATGTAGACAATCTATTAATTCCGATTATCTTGTAAAAGAAATACTAAACAAAACTAAATTAAATCTTGAAATAATAACTACTTACGAGGAAGCTAGATTATGTGTAAAAAGTTGTCCAATTTATAGAAATAACGAAAAAAAATTTGATTTAATTTTTGATATAGGTGGAGGTAGTACAGAGTTAATTTTTTTGATGGAAAATAACGAGTTTGATTTTTTCTCAATTCCTTATGGAGTAGTAAATTTAAGTGAAAAAATAGATGTCTTCGATAAAACAAAAATTTTAAATAAGATTAATTATGAAATTTCCTCGAATACTAAAAACATCAAAAAAAAAATTGTAAAAAATGTGATTGGTTCGTGTGGAACAATTACAACACTCTGCGCTATATTTCAAAAATTAGATTCTTACAAAAAGGAAAAAGTAAATGAGTATTTAATGAGTTTCAAAGATTTAATGAATACATCCAATTTTGTAAAAGAAATGACTGAAACTCAAAAAGAAATACATCCTTGTATTGGTATAAAAAGAAAGAAATTACTTTCTAATGGTATACTTATTTTAGAAGTAATTTCTAAAAATTATAAAATTGAAAATATTTTAGTATCGGATTCTGGAATTAAGGAAGGAATTATAAGAGATATGATTTATTAAAAATTTAAATGAAAAAAATTAAAATAAAAAAAAAAAATAAAAAAGACACAAGTGTTAAATGGTTATCAAGACATCTAAATGATGAATATTTTATTAAATCAAAAAAATTAGGATATAGATCAAGGTCAGCGTTTAAACTTATTCAAATTTATAAGAAATTTAATATACATTTGCAGAGTGCAAAAGTTTTAGATTTAGGCGCGGCTCCAGGAGGATGGAGTCAGGTCTCTAAGAAATTATCTACTCCAGACAGTCAAATTATTGGAATCGATATTTTACCAATTAAACCCATAAAAGGAATCGAATTCCTTAAATATGATATTCTTGAATTTTTTGAGAATAAAGTTTTGGAGCATGAAAAATTTGACATTGTGTTAAGTGATATGGCTCCGAACACTAGTGGACATAAAAATACTGATCATTTAAGAATAATTAATCTAATTGAGATTGCATCAGAAATAGCTAACAAAACTTTAAAGAAAGATTGTTATTTCATCTGTAAAGTTTTTCAAGGGGGAGCTCAAGGAAAACTTTATGAAGACTTAAAGAAAAATTTCAATAAAATAAAATATTATAAACCAGAAGCTTCAAGAAAAGAGTCTGCTGAGACTTATCTAATTGCAAAAAAAAAATAATTTTTTTAACAAAAAAAATTTTCTAAACCAATAAATTATGTTATGTGTTATCATGGAAAAATTTGATGAAGCTCTAACTTTTGATGATGTGCTCATAATTCCAGCATATTCATCCATAAGACCAAAAGAAGCTATTTTGTCGACCCAAATCACTAAAAATATAAAGATTAATATTCCAATTTTATCTGCTGCAATGGATACTGTTACAGAGTCAGAATTAGCTATAAGGATGGCTCAATCTGGAGGGATTGGTGTAATACATAAAAATTTAGAGCCTGAGTTACAAGCCCAAGAAGTCCAGAAGGTTAAGAAGTTTGAATCAGGAATGGTGGTTAATCCGTTAACAATATATCCAGAGAACACTCTTGAAGAGGCACTACATATAAAAAAAAAAAATAATATATCTGGAATACCGGTTGTTGAGAAAATTACAGGAAGATTGTGCGGAATTTTAACCAATAGAGATATTAGATTTGCAAAAAATTTAAAACAACCTGTCAAATTTTTAATGACGAAAGAAAATTTAATTACCGTTAAAGAAAACATTAAGAATGTTGATGCAAAAAAACTATTACACAAACATAGAATTGAGAAGCTTTTAGTTGTAAATAAAAATTTCAAATGTGTTGGTTTGATAACTGTTAAAGATATTGAGAAAGCAGAAAAATATCCAAATGCAAGTAAGGATAACTTAGGTAGGTTAATAGCAGCAGCAGCTGTCGGTGTCGATGAGAAAGAGGGATTAAAAAGATTTAATCATTTAAGGGATGCTGGTGTTGACATTATTGTTATTGATACTGCACATGGACATACTAAAAATGTGAGTGATTTATTAAAAAATATTAAAAAACTAAAAACTAATATTCCTATCATAGTTGGAAATATTGCTACTGCAAACGCTGCAAGAGATTTAATTGCCGCAGGTGCAGATGCTCTTAAAGTTGGTATCGGACCAGGATCAATTTGCACAACGAGAATTGTTGCGGGGATTGGTGTCCCTCAGTTATATGCAATCTCAGAGGTTTCTAGAATAGCTAAAAAAAGTAAAATACCCGTTATAGCGGATGGTGGTATAAAGTTTTCTGGTGATATTGCAAAAGCGATTGCTGTAGGTGCAGATGCAGTTATGATAGGATCACTTTTTGCTGGAACGGATGAGGCACCTGGTGAAGTTTTTTTATCTGAGGGAAGAAGTTATAAGTCCTACAGAGGAATGGGCTCCATTGCAGCAATGGGAAGAGGTTCAGCAGATAGATATTTTCAAGAAGAGATATCAGACAAAAATAAATTTGTTCCCGAAGGCGTAGAAGGAAGAGTTCCATATAAAGGTCCAGTAAATGGAGTTATAGAACAATTAACTGGAGGTCTGAGGGCATCGATGGGTTATACAGGAAACAAAACAATTGAGGAACTTAAGAAAAAAGTAAAATTAGTAAAAATTACAAAGGCTGGCTTAAATGAAAGTCATGTGCATAGTATTTCAATAACAAGAGAATCGCCAAATTACCAACTAAATAAATAGATGCAGCCACAAATTCTAATAATTGATTTTGGTTCTCAACTTACTAAACTTATTGCAAGAAGGATTCGAGAAAGTGGTATTTTTTGCGAAATAATACCATTTAATAAAATTGAAATAAGACTTTTAAAAAAACTAAATTTAAAAGGTTTGATTTTTTCTGGAGGACCTTTTTCTGTAAATGATTATAAGGCTCCCTCTATTCAAAAGTCTCTATTAGAATTAAAAATACCAATATTAGGAATATGCTATGGTTTACAATTAATATGCAAGATTTTTCATGGTGAAGTTGATAGCAGTTCTTCTCGAGAATTTGGAAAGTCAAAAATAAAAATTAAAAAAAAATCTCCTCTTATCAATGGTATTTATGACAAAAACGCAGAATACAATGTTTGGATGAGTCACGGTGATTCTATCGTAAAAGTACCAGAAGGTTTTGAAACTGTTGCAGTAAGTTCTAATTCTAGTGTAGCAATTATTCAAAATGTAAGAAAAAATTTGTTTGGAATTCAATTTCATCCTGAAGTTGTACATACCAAATATGGAGATAAAATTTTAGAAAAATTTGTTTTCAACATTTGTAAGGCAAAAAGAGATTGGAAAATGAATATTTTCAAACAACAAATTATAAATGAAATTAGAAATACTGTTAAAAATGAGAATGTAATTTGTGGGTTATCGGGTGGTGTTGATTCAACAGTTACTGCTGTTTTAATTAATGAAGCAATTGGAGATAAGCTACAGTGTATTTTTGTAAATAACGGATTAATGCGAATGTCTGAGACTATTGAAATAAAGAAACTTTTTAATCAAAACTTTAAAATAAATTTAAATGTTATTGATGCAAGTCAAGGTTTTTTGAGTAAGCTTAAAGGTGTAATAAATCCTGAGAAGAAAAGAAAAATAATTGGCAGAGAATTTATAAGATGTTTTGAAAATTTTACTAAAAAAAATAAAAACTTCAAGTTTTTAGCTCAGGGTACACTATATCCAGATATTATTGAGTCAATATCAACTGTGGGCAAATCAAAGGTAACAATTAAATCACATCATAATGTGGGTGGACTTCCAAAAAATATAAAATTTGAATTAATTGAACCGTTAAAAAATTTATTTAAAGATGAAGTTAGAAAACTCGGAAAAGAGTTAAATATCCCAAATATTTTTTTAGAAAGACATCCTTTTCCTGGACCTGGTCTTGGAATCAGAATCTTAGGAGAGATTACTCCAAAGAGAATTAAAATACTTCAAGAAGCCGACAATATATTTATAAATCAACTTCGAGAAAATAATTTGTATAATAAGATTTGGCAAGCTTTTTGTGTTTTATTACCCGTTAAGACAGTTGGTGTAATGGGAGATAATAGAACATATGAGCAAGTTTGTATTTTAAGGGCTGTTACTTCAAGAGATGGAATGACTGCGGAAGCATACCCATTTAAATCAGATTTTATGAATAAATGTGCAAACAAAATAATCAATAATGTTAGGGGCATTAACAGAGTGTGTTATGATTATACGTCAAAACCCCCTGGAACAATTGAATATGAATAAAAATGAAAATTAAAAAATTACTTCTCAAATTAAGATAAATTATTTTTTTCATTTTCTGTGGAAAAAAGTAAGTTTTTGTTAATAACCTTATTACTGGTAATTGGGGATAAATCTGGCTTAATGTAAAATAATAATCCCTAAAATTAAGGATGTAAAAATAAATAAAAAGAGTTTTGCAATTTTTTTTAAGTTTAAAAATAAGTGTTGTTTTGAACTAATATTTATACAAAATTTTACAATTTTTTTTATAAGGTTTTTCATTGCATTCAAAAATAATAAAATAAAAGCACCTATAATAAAGTAAACTAAATATCTAAATAAATTAATATAAAAGGAAAAATCTTTTAAAATGTAATTATATTGTTCGAAAAACCACTCGTTCATCCGGTTCTATTTTTTAACAAAGATTCACACTTGTTACATATTTTATAATCAAGGTTATTTTTAGGATAAAAAGTTTTAAGTTCGTCAGAAAAAATCCAAAAAATACCTCCGCATTTTTGGCATTCAATCCATAATTTATTCACCACTTAATACTATTTTTTCTTTCCAGATTTTAATTTATTAAGAACCCTTGTGAAAACTTCTTTGACGTCTTCTTTTTTTAGTTCTTTTTTATTATCTTCAGCCATTTAATTTCCTTTTATTAATTGAAATAAGCTAATATTAAAATATTATAGTTTATTATGAAGCAAGTAAACAAATTTGTACAAATAAGAACCTTACGAAAGTTAACTAATATTACTCAAACAATTATAGATTTTATAAAATCAAGTAATGTTTTGAATGGTATTATTAACTTAAGTATTTTACACACAAGCGCTTCACTCATTGTTCAAGAAAACGCAGATGATGATGTTTTAAAGGACTTAACAATCTTTTTTAATAAACTTGTGCCAGAACATAATAATTATAATCATTCCTCTGAAGGGATTGATGATATGCCTGCACACATCAAGGCTTCTCTTACCCAAAATCAATTAACTTTTAGCATTGTTGATGGAAATATAATTTTAGGTATTTGGCAGGGAATTTTTCTTTTTGAACACAGAGCCAATGCAAGAGAGAGAAGTATATTTTGTCATATAATAGGAGAATAAAATGATATTAACAAAAACACCAATTTGCAATTTTGGAGAAAAAGTGAAGGATTTTTCACTGCCTTCAACAAATAATGAAGTTGTAAAATTTTCTGATATAAAAGGTGAAAACGGAACATTAATTATGTTTATCTGCAATCATTGCCCCTATGTTTTAGCGATTATCGATGATTTAATTATCACGATAGAGAAATTAAAAAAATTTAAAATCGGTTGCGTGGCAATTATGCCAAATGATGTCACAAAATATCCAGAGGATAATTTTGAAAAAATGAAAGAATTGGCTAGTAAAAAAAGGTTTTCTTTTCCTTATTTACTCGATGAGAGTCAAGATACAGCAAAAATTTTTAAAGCTGTATGTACTCCAGATTTTTTTGGATATAATAAATCTGATAAACTTCAATACAGAGGAAGATATAAGAAATTAGTTGATTTGAAGTTCACAGATAGTGATAAAAATGAGCTTTTTGAAAGTATGATAATGATATCAAAAACTGGAAATGGTCCAAAAACACAGTATCCAAGTATGGGATGTAGTATTAAGTGGAAATAAGTTGATTTAAATTTACTTTCTCAAGCATTTTATGCCACTCATCTTCTTTTTTTTTTCTCATAATAGTGACAGAACTATATAAATTTGATTTTCTTCCTCTTTTACCCCATCGCCAATCACAAACTTCATTCAATAAAATAATAGTTGGGATATTCATACACCCACCTAGGTGTGCAAGTGAAGAGTCACAGGTTATTATTAAATCCAGTTCGCTTACAATACAAGCTGTGTCTGACCAATCTTTGATATATCCATTACAATTAATGATATTAGTATGCAAGTTTATTGCTTCTGTATCAGCTGCGTTAATATTTTTTTCTAAAAGAAAAAACTGATTCTCTGATGTATTAAAGATGTTGCTGAATTGTTTGATAGGAATACTTCTATAATGATTATGAAGATGATTTTTTGAGCCTTCGAAAAATATGCCAATTTTTTTTTTATTTATCAGAGTACTGTGTGAGATTTTTTCTAATAAATTTTTTTTATTCTTCCTTAATTTCTCGATACTCAAAGTGAAAGACTTTATTTTTTCTCTAGAAGAATTTAGTAAATAAGGGAGATCAAACAGATAAGTCTGAAAACAATAATTATCAATTTTGAGTTTTGAAAGAAAAATAATATCAGTAAAATCTGGAGAATATTTAAATAATTCAATAATACTTGATGGTCCGATAACAGAAATTTTTTTTGCTTTTTTTTTAAGTATATTTATGTATCGAGCAAAATGAATATGATCTCCAAAACCCTGTTCTAACCAGACAAGAATATGTGATTTATTCAAAAAAGGAATGTCTTTCTTTGATAATCTGGGAATATTTCCTTGATATATTGGTAATGGAGTTTTATGACCTATTCTATTGTCAATATTTGCTTCATAAATCAATTTGAATCCACAACTATTTTTTCCAATGTTTAGATAGTTTATTCCAAGCTTGAATTTTAATTCTTTAATATCTGTAAAGAGTTGGCAGGCAAATGTACTAATTTTTATGGTATCAGAAAATTTACCATAATACTCAAAAATCATACATACTAATAAAACTGAAAGAATAACAAGTTTGTTTTTGTTTTTGTGATCCTTTAAAATTATTAAAATATTTTTAAGATTTTCAAATTTAAGGTCTTCAATTATTATATTATTTTTATTTCCTAATAATTTAAAAGCCCTAATTAAGAACCTTTTAGAAGGACCTACCTTTCCTATGGTAAAAGAATTAAGAGCTAGGTCAATCAAATATTCCTCATTATAAGGTTCTATTACAATACTTTTTTTTAAAAATTTTTGACCTTTTTTTTTATTGCCTGATATTAGACTTAAATAATTACCATAAGAATTATTTAAAAATGCATCTTCAGGAAAATATTTTAGAGCATACTTTATTTCGTTTTCTTGGATTTTAAAAAAATTAAGGGTTAAATTTACTCTTACTAAAAGCAAAATTGCAAGTTTAAAATTTGGATTCAATTTTATAAATAATCTTATCTTATCATCTATCTTTTCAAGTTTATTACTTTGAATATCATAAATAATCATTAAAAAATTTTCGATATCGAAGTTATACCTATAACAAAAAAAATTCTCTCTTAAGAATTTTATTTTACAGTAGTTTTTTGATTTTTTCTGTATAGTGCTAAATGCCTTATAAATAATTTCAAAATTTGGCACATGATATTTCAAACTTTTTTTAAAATAATTATCTATAATTTTATGCTTAATTTCAGTTTTCATTATGAATTAAGTTTCTAACTACTATATTTATATTTTTATAAAATATTAAAAATTTATAATATGTATGGACAAAAAATTTAAAAATTGGAGTAAAGTTTTTGAATTACTTCTTCCCAATTATCACTCTGACTTTGTCTTATGATTTTTACTGATTTATACCAATCTGTTTTTTCTGCATCACCACTTTTCCCCCATCTCCAGTCACAGTTTTTATGAACAAGAATACTTGTAGGATGATTCATAACACCCCCAAGATGACCAAGTGATGTGTCTACTGTTATAATTTCATCTAATTGTGAGATGACTGTAACGGTATCATTCCAGTTATTCAAATAAGAATCACAATTTATCACATTTTTAAATTTATCTAAGAATATTTCGTCTTTTTCACCTATATCTTTATCTACAAGAAAAAATTGATAGTTTGTATTTGAAAATAATTTGCTAAAAATTTTTAAATCTATAGAACGAGATTTATCATAGACATGCTGTTTTCTTCCTTTATAAGAAAAAGCAACTGTTTTACATTTAGGTTTTATTAACCCATTTATCTTGTTTAATAATTTTGTATTGTTATTTATAATTTTTTTTGTGTTTAATTGATATGAAGGGGGTATTTTATTTTTGAAATCAAGCAAATAGGGTAGATTAAAAGTATAAGTTTGATAATCGAATTCAGTTATTTCTTCTTTATCTACAAGCTTAATTTCACTTGTAAATTTTATATTCTTCAAATCGTTTGATTGTTTAACAAAATCTATCACTGATTTTGAGCCAAAGGCTGTAACTGAATGCCCTAATTTCTTTAAATAAGGAAGATATCTTGCAAATTGTAAATAATCTCCAATACCTTGTTCAAAATAAACTAAAATTTTCAGTCTCTTTGTTGTTGCTTTAAGATCTGTTTTAAATAACCATGGTATTCGTCTAGTCACAGCATTTACTGATGGTGCTGCTACTCGATCTTCATCTTTAGTTGCGTACCAAAATCTAAAGCCCATTTCGATATCGCCATTTTTTAAATGATATAATGCTAAATTCTTAATTATTTGTCTATTTTGTGGGTATAATTTCAAAGCATTAGTAAATAATTCAATAGCCTCATTCAATTTATTATGCTCACATAGAATAACCCCTGCAAAAGATATAACCTGATCATCTGTTTGATTGATTTTTAGAGCAGTTGTCAAACATAATTCAGCCATTGGTAAATTTCTCAACATATAATAACTAAATCCCGTATCAACCCAATATGCAACATTATGAGGATCGTCTTTTAATGCATCCTCTAAATATTTAACAGCTTCGTCTTTATTTCCATCAACAGAGATTAAAAATTTACCATAAAGATTTTTCAAATGTGCATCATTAGGAAATCTTTTTATTCCAAGTTTTAAAACCTCCATAGTTCTTTTTAATTCTTTAAGTGTTGTGAAAATTTTGATTAATAAATGAACAGCACCTACAAACTCCGTATCAGTTTTTAAAATATATTGTAATCTCTTAATTGCCTCAGCAGATTTTCCTTTTGTAAATTCGTATATTGCAACTAAAAAATTACCATAATCATGATTTATCTTGTTAAGAAAATATGCATTTCCTTGTTTTCTTACTTTTTTAAAATTATTTTTACTTTTTATATTAGGTACAAATTTTCTTACATGTTCTTCTAAATCTGGTAGAAAGGACATAGGTTTTGAATCGTACGAGAAATTTTTTTGACTATTGAAGAAACTATTACTTTTTTTAGGAAATAAATTTTCTAAATTTAGATTTTTATTATTTGATTCCTTTGAATTATAATTTAACATTATAAATACCTACAATTTTCATGCCAATATTTTATTTTATGGAATATACAGATTTAGAATTTTTTATGAATTAGTAATGTTAGAGTTATACTTATTAAGACATGGAAAAGCTGAATGGTCGTCTCAAGATGGTAGCGATAAAAATCGTAGAATTAGTAAAACAGGAATTTTACATAATCATGCTGTTGGTTCATTTATTTCTGAGCATCAAATTAAGATTGATAAATTATTATGCTCTTCGGCAAAAAGAACACAACAAACAAAGGATATCATTATTAATTATTTCAAATATAAACCTGAAATAGAAATATTAGATTCGATTTACAAAAATAAGGCCTCCACATTAGTCAATATAATTAAAACTCAACAATCAGATAATTCAAAGTTACTTATTATTGGTCACCAACCGTCATTATCAGAAGTAATCGAATTATTAAGTATTGATAAAAACAACCAATTTTTTAAACAGGCAACCTGGAGTTTTGGCACATCAAGCTTATTTAAATTTAGTTTTAACGAGAAAAATTGGCAAAATATAGATATGTATAATTCAAATATAGAATTTTTTATAAATGCCAATGAATTAAATATTTTTTGAATATGCTTTAGCGCAATTACTCTTTTGCTTAATATTTTTTAACTCTTCTTCCTTTTTTTCTTTTAAAAAGAAAATCATTTCTTTGTTTTTATGAACAAGTTTTAAAATATTATTTTTGTTTATTATAGACAATTCATTTTTTTTTTTTGTAACATCAACTATTATTTTTTTTCTCAATCTATCAAGATCGTCAATAAGTTCATATTTACCTTGTTTGATAAAATCAGTCATTCTCCTAGAAATACTGTCAAGTCTTTCTATTTGTTCATTTGTCCAATTATTAGTATGGTTAGTTTGTTTGAGTTTTACCATTTTTTTCATTAATAAAAAGTTCATTTAAAGAGTTTATAGCTTTTAAAATGTTATCGTAAATATTATTTGTGAAACCTTTTAAAAGTTGTTGTCTGCAGTATTCATATAATTGAAATAACTGTGTTGCTAGTTTACCTCCTTTTTCAAAATCCAGTGTTGTCTGCAATGTATAAATTATAATTAATGATTTACTAAAATGTTTAGACTTTAACATATGTTTATCTTTATTTTTTATACATTCAACGACAATTTTCATTGATTTATTTAGTTCATAAATCATTGTTTTGACCATATCCAGTGGATCTTTTATTTGATTGTGAGAATTCTCAGATTTATTATATAAATGCTTAGCTCTATTGTAATTCATTATAAATTATATTATTTTAATTAAATGGTTAGTTTAAATAATTTTGAAAACATAAATGGTAATCTCATATCTAATGCTAATTTTGCAAATCATGTGCCATCATTTGTAAATAGATCTCCGATCAAGCCTATAGAAAGTATAAGTAACCCTAATGCTTATGATGCTAGATATAATCAATATTCCAAAAGGTATAGTCCAAATGAAGCTCCATCAGGTGGATCCTTAACAGAACACTATTTGAAAGCCAGAAATTTGAGTGGACCAGTTTATATACATAATGAAGCTAGAACGAAATACCTGATGGTATCAACATTGCCAACAAAAAGTTCAAATATAAAAGAGTCTGAAATAAGGTTCTTCTAAAGCTTCAGTTCTACCTCTCTTCTATCTTTATTTACTTCAAGAATTATTTTTAAAAGTTCGCTCTCTCCAATTACACCGATTAGTTCTTGATCAGACACTATCGGTATTGACTCCCCTACGAAGTCTTTACATAACTCTACAGATTCTAAAATATTATTACTTGTATCTATTTTTAAAAACTTCAGCTTTGTTAATTTTTCAATTTTTTGCTTTTTATTTTTAATCAATAATAATTGAGGAAGAGAAACTTTATTCTTTAGCCTTTTATTTTTATCTAAAACATAACCCTCTGAGAAATTATTTTTTGCTAAAATTTTGATGGCAGTAATAACCTGATATTCTGGCCTAATAACACAAAAATCGTTATGTAAAATTTTTTTAATATTTAAATTTTGAAGTCTTAAATTTTCATCTCCAATATCTAAATCAATGTTTCGATTTAAAAGAACTCTATCAAATACAGATTGTCCAATCATTTTACTTGAAACAATAGTTGCAAAAACAATGCATAATCCTGCAGCTAGTGTTACCTGATAATCCGATGATAATTCGAAAATTATCATCATATTTGCTACAGGTCCCCCAATTACACAACTCCCTACAGCGGACATAGCCGCAATTGCGAAAAGTGCAATGTTACTTTCTGGTAGTAATATATGAAAGAAAGACCCTACTATAAAACCAGTGCATGCTCCTAAAAATAGGGCAGGGGCGAAAACTCCACCAATGAGACCCATTCTGATACAAATGGTTGTGAGGAGTAATTTAAAGATTAATAGGTAGACTACAAAATTTAAAGGCAAACTCTCCGACAATATATTTTGTATTGTAGATGTCCCTAATCCTGTTACTTCAGGTATAAAAAAACTAAAAATTCCACAAATTAAACCTGCAACTGCTGGTTGAAATTGAGATTTTATCATTGATATATTAGGAAAAAACTTTTTATGAGTAAGAGCCCTCATATATATAACAGCTACAAATCCCGAAATTATTCCTACAATTATGATGGCCGGAAACTCTTTTAAAGAGTTCAGACCGCCTATTGTATCAGGTAAAATAGGCTCGAATCCAAAAAATATTTTTGTAATTTGGTATGCTACAACAGATGAAACTAAAATAGGTGCAAAGGATGCTAGTGATTGATGTCTTAGAATAACTTCTCTTGCAAATATTAAACCAGCTAATGGTGCACCAAATCCTGAAGATATAGCAGCAGCCACACCAGCTCCAAGAAATATTTGATAATCTAAAATTTGTTTAAAATATTTTTTTATATTAGCTCCAATTGTAGCACCAAAATGTACCAATGGACCATATTGTCCAACTGAACCACCAACTGAAATAGAAAGTATTGAGGAAAAAGAGGTAAGAAATCCAGTTTTAATATCTAATGGATTATTTTTTGTATGAACTGAAAGAATAACATCAGGAGGACCATGCCATCTTTTACCTTGAGCAAAATTTCTGAGTTTTCCCACCAAAAATCCTATTAAAGTGGGAATAATGATGATAAAAACAAAAAAATTTAGATTTATGAAATCTAAGAGGTTTTGAGATTCGAAAATTAAATTTTCGTCTTTAAAAAAACCACTAAAAAAACCTATTAAAAAAAGGAAAATTTGAACACTACATGCAACAATAGTTCCTA
>MDTB01149588.1_pt1 | contig 44792 bp, 43 predicted proteins | sample 811161 | NCBI WGS metagenome assembly MDTB01 (sample SAMN05326650, study PRJNA326480) | marine metagenome | isolation source: seawater | place: Mediterranean Sea | collected 2009 | reverse complement strand
TACTACCTTGATTCTCAATCAATTTTTATTTTAATAAAAATATTTTTTTTAATTCATAAGTATTTAAATTTTTATAGTGAAGACAACTTTAGATTCTATTAAGAATAATAGTTTAAAAAAAAGATACATCAATACATTAGACTTTGTTAAAAAACATATACCTATTAAATCTAAAATTTTAGATTTAGGTACAGTAAATACATTATCAAATGTCTTAATTGAAGAAGGCTATAAAGTAAAGAACACAAAACGAGAAGATCTTGATAGTGATTATCATCTTTATACAAAAGACAATTCCGATTGCATTACTTCATTTGAAATTTTTGAGCATATGCTTGCTCCATATAACATCTTAAAAAATACAAAAATAAAAAAGTTGATTGCATCTGTCCCATTAAGATTATGGTTTGCTAATGCTTATTGGAACGAACAGGATGATTGGGATAAACACTATCACGAGTTTGAACCAAAACAATTTAACTTTTTATTAAAACAAACAGGATGGAATATTGTTGATAGTGAGAAATGGGTATCTTATGATAATAAAATTGGCATAAGACCTTTTTTAAGAAGATTTACATATAGATATTATATAGTATATTGTGAAAGATAAAATTGTACTAATAATAATTCAATTATTATTATTATACTCAAAAAGTTTATATTTTAGATTAAAGACTTATTAATTAACTGTGAAATATTTAAAGTATTTTTTTTTATTTTTTGTTTTAATTCTTTTTTATCCGCTATATATAACATTCTTAAATCCAATAAGTCCGAAGAAATCAATTAATTATGAATTGATACAAGGTAATGTTAAAACTGATTTATTAGTTGATTATAGTAGTCCTCAAAAAAAAGATAGACTTATTTTTGGATCAAAGGAAGATGGCGCATTAGTGCCTAATGGTATATATTGGAGAACAGGTGCAAATTTTTGTACAGATTTTTATACGAGCTCAAGTATTTCATTTAATGGAAGTTCGCTTGATTCTGGAAAATATTTTCTCTACACTATACCAAATGAAAACACTTGGGATGTAGTTCTTAATTCTGATCATGGTTGGTTTGGGTTTTTTAATCCAAATAGAGAAAATGATGTATTAATAACCACTGTCCCTTCATATAATTTAGGTGAGGAATTAGAAGAATTTACAATTGATTTTATTGAAGAAAATGACAGTATTTATTTGAGACTAAGATGGGATAATGTGGGAATTTCTATTTTAATTAATTGATGCAAATTTGAATGTTAATGAACATATATACTCTCTTGTAATATCATCTTTACTACTTCCTATATTTCTTTTTTTCAATATTTATACATTAATTTTTATCTCGTTAGTTATTATATTTTATGAATTAACAACTATCAATAATAAAACTTTATATATAGTTTATCTAACACTAATTATAAGTTACATTTGGGCAGAATTAGGTGTTGGTATATTTTTTCAAGACACCTTGGGTTATAATTAAACATACTTTAAATAATGAAGAAAAAAAACAAGCCAGAAAGTGAAATGATGGGGTATGCTTACGACCCACATCTTTCTGAGGGATCTGCAAAAGTTCCTTTATTTCAAACCAGCACATTCGTTTTCAAAAATGCTGAAGAAGGTAAAGCACACTTTCATATAGCATACGGTTTAAGAGAAAAAGCTGAAAATGAATCAATGTCCTTGGCTTATTCAAGAATTAATAATCCTAACCTTGAAATCGCAGAAGATAGACTTAAATTGTGGGATAAGTCAGAAGGTTGCGCTCTTTTCCAAAGTGGAATGGCTGCAATAACTACTACTATCTTGGAGTTGACAAGACCAAATACTTTAATTCTTCATTCATCACCATTGTATGGTGGTACTGATCACTTTATTGAAGAAGTTCTTCCAAAGTATAATATCAAGTCTATGTATTTTAATTCAATGAAATCGCTTAAATCTATAATTGAAAAGAAAAATAAGGAATTTCCTGACCTACAAGTAAGTTTAGTTTATATAGAATCACCTGCAAACCCTACAAATTCAATTGTTGACATAAAGAAATCAAAACAACTAGCAGAACATTTCTCAACCAAAAAAGAAAAAGTTTACGTGGCTATAGATAACACTTTTATGGGTCCTGTATTTTCTCACCCTATAGATCATGGTGCAGATGTGGTATTATATTCAGCTACAAAGTATATAGGAGGTCATAGCGATCTTGTAGCAGGAGCTGCTTGTGGAAGTAATGAGGTTATTTCAAGAATTAAAACATTAAGAGTTTTTATGGGTAATATGGCATCACCTTTTACTTCATGGCTGATATTAAGAAGTTTAGAAACACTTAAATTAAGAATGGAGAAAAGTGCTGAAAATGCAAGTAAAATAGCTGAAAAACTAAAATCACATAAAAATGTAGATAAAGTTCATTACCTAGGTCTCGTATCAAAAGATTCACCTGAGTATGAAATCATACAAAAACAATATTCTAGTCCTGGTGGAATGATTTCTTTCGATGTTAAGGGTGGAGAAAAGGAAGCCTTTAAATTTCTTGATAATCTAAATCTTGTAAAATTAGCTGTAAGTCTAGGTGGTACAGAAAGCTTAGCATGTCATCCCTACTCAATGACTCATGCTGATGTAAATGTAGACACAAAAATAAATATGGGAATGGGAGAATCCTTGGTAAGGTTGTCAATAGGTGTAGAGGATGTAGATGATTTGATTAATGATATTATTTGCTCATTAGATACTATTTGATCAATAAGAATCTTTATGGACCTTTTTAACTGATCTTCCAGAAGGATCAATCATATTTTCAAATTCATCATCCCACTTAAGTGCTTCTTCAGTACTACAAGCCACAGACTTAGATGATGGAACACACAATGCGCAATCATCACCAGGAAAATGTTTTTCAAAGATTTTTCTAAATAAGAACTCCTCCTTTGATCTTGGAGTATTTAAAGGGAACCTCTTACTTCTGTCATTAAAGTCATTATCACTTATCTGGTTTTCAGCAAATTCTTTTAAAGAATCGATCCATGAGTACCCTACTCCATCAGAAAATTGCTCCTTTTGTCTCCATAATACACTTTCTGGAATGTATCCATCAAATGATTTCCTTAATATATTTTTTTCTATTTTTTCATTGTTAATCATTTTATGTGAAGGATCAATATTCATAGAATAGTCAAGAAAGTCTATATCTAAAAAAGGAACTCTACCTTCAACACCCCAAGCAGCTAATGATTTATTGGCCCGAAGACAATCATAAAGATGAAGTTTATTAATTTTTCTTAATGTTTCTTCATGAAATTCCTTTGAGGATGGAGCCTTATGAAAATACAAATAACCACCAAATATTTCATCTGCCCCTTCTCCTGAAAGAACCATCTTAATTCCCATAGATTTTATATATCTAGCCATTAAATACATTGGAGTTGAGGCCCTAACAGTTGTCACGTCATAGGTTTCTAGATAATAAATAACATCTTCTAATGAATCTAAGGCCTCCTGAACAGTAAAATGAATTTCATGATGGACTGTTTTGAGATGATCGGCTACTTTTCTTGCAGCAATTAAATCTGGGGAGTTTTCTAAACCAACTGCAAATGAATGTATTCTCGGCCACCATGCCTCTTTCTTATCTTCAGACTCAATTCTATTCTTGGAATATTTGGTGACAATAGAAGATATGATTGAAGAGTCTAAGCCTCCTGATAATAAAACTCCAAATGGAACATCTGACATCATCTGGTTTTTTACAGATTTTTCAAGTGAATTCCTTAAATCAGATGTAGATGAATGTTTTTTTACGTCATTATAATTCATCCAATTTCTTTTATAATACTTAACAGGCAATTTATCCTTTTCGGTCATATAATGTCCTGGAGGAAACTCCTTAATCTTACTACAAAATCCAACTAAGCATTTCATCTCTGATGCAAAATATTTATTTCCGTCACTTCCTTCACCCATGTATAAAGGAATAACACCTATAGGATCTCTACCAACTAAGAAACTATTATTCTTTTTATCATATAAAAAAAATGCAAAAATACCATTAAGATGATTAAAAAGATCATTTTTAAAGTTATTATAAAGTGGTATTATAACTTCACAATCAGAATCTGTTTTATATCTGTATTCAATTTTTTTATCACCTCTAATCAGTTTGTGATTATATATTTCGCCATTAACTGCCAGTATTATTTCTTCATTATTGGAAAGTATTGGTTGTTTACCTGATTTAACATCTACTATAGATAAACGTTCATGAGCTAAAATTGCATTTTCTGACGTGTATATACCCGACCAGTCTGGTCCTCTATGTCTTACTTTTTTTGACATAGATAAGGACTTTGATCGCATATCCTTATCTAATTTTATTTCTTTATTGTAAATTGCAACTATTCCACACATAATAGAAATGCAATATAATTTCAAAAAATTACTTTTACCTCTTTTACTATTATCATTATCGATATCCTTTTCATGTAGTAATAACTCAAATTTTTATAATGGAATGGTTTCATCTGCACATCCAATTGCCTCACAAATTGGATTAGATATACTTAAAAATGGAGGAAATGCATTCGATGCTGCAATAGCTGTTCATTTTGCTTTGTCTGTAGTGTATCCTAATGCGGGTAATATTGGAGGTGGAGGGTTTATGGTATACAGATTAAATAATGGAGAGATCGGAACACTTGATTTTAGAGAAAAAGCTCCAGAAAAGGCATTAAGGGACATGTATATCGATAATATTGGAGGTGAATTAAAAGTAGACGATAAGAGAAGTAAAATTGGCCATTTAGCATCAGGAGTTCCTGGTTCAGTTGATGGTATGGTCAAGATACATGAAAAGTTTTCAACTGTAGATTGGAAAGATCTATTAGAGCCATCAATAAAAGTTTCTAGAAATGGTTTTCAAGTAACTGATAAACAAGCAAAAGGATTGAATAATGTTAAAGAATCTTTGCTGGAAGTAAATAATCATCCCATACCATTTGTAAAAGACGATCAATGGAAGGTTGGAGATACTTTGACGCAAAAAAATCTAACCAAAACACTTGAAGAAATTAAGAAATCAAAGAGAGACGGTTTTTATAAAGGTATTGTAGCAGAACTTATTATCAGCGAGATTGAGTCAGGAGGAGGTATTATAACTCAATCAGATTTAGATAATTATAGCTCAGTGTGGAGAGTTCCAGTAATTGGATACTTTAAAAATCATAAAATTATATCAATGGGACCTCCATCAAGTGGTGGAATAGCTCTTGTTCAATTATTAAATGGTGCTGAGCAGTTAGAAACTAAAAATTATGATCACAATTCTATAGAATATATAAATACCATTGCAGAAATAGAAACTAGAGTTTATGCTGATAGAGCAACACACTTAGGTGATCCAGATTTTTTTAATGTGCCCCAAAAATCTTTACTGGATAAAGACTATTTATTAAATAGATTTAGCGAGATAGAAAGCAGTATTAAAACACCATCCTCAGAAGTTAAAGAAGGATCGTTCGATGGAATTGAGTCTGAGGAAACTACACATTTTTCTATTGTGGATAAATATGGAAACGCTGTCTCAGTAACAACAACAATTAATGGCGGTTACGGATCAAAGGTTGTAGTTGAGGGAGCAGGTTTTCTTTTAAATAATGAAATGGATGATTTTAGTGTTAAGCCTGGCTATCCAAATATGTTTGGATTGGTTGGAGGTGAAGCAAATTCAATAGAACCAAATAAAAGAATGCTTTCTTCTATGACACCAACAATTATTGAGAAAAATGATAAATTATTTATGGTCGTTGGGACCCCTGGTGGATCAACAATCATTACTTCTGTTTTTCAGACTATCCTAAATGTAATTGATTATAATATGGATATGCAGGAAGCTGTTGATTCAAAGAAATTCCATCACCAGTGGCTACCTGATGTTCTGGTTGTTGAAGAAAATACGTTATCTGATAAATTAAGTAATGATCTTACCAAGATTGGTCACAAGATTGTAAAAAGGAAAACACTTGGTAGAATGGACTGTATATTGGTAAGGGAAGATGGCTCTTTGGAAGGTGGTGCTGATAAAAGAGGTGATAATATTGCTCTAGGATATTAGTAAAAAATATCAATACAGTTACAATATCCTAAAAACTATACCCCAAGTTTACTTTTACAAGTAAATTTTTTTATATATTAAGTTTTTAAAATTTTATATTCTATAATTGTAAAAAAATGAGATATAACATTGCATTTTTAATATTTTCTCTAATACTTATTACAGGATGTAGTGATGAGGAAGAATCATTATCTAAAACTTTCCATTCTAATCATGCTGGTTCAGTTTGGTTAACTACTGATAATTATTGGTACAGAATAAATGAGGATAGCGAGGATGATTATTGGCAGGACAAATGCACAAGATATCCTACAGGTGATGGTACGTTTAATTCTAGTCAGGAAGGTGTTCAATACACTCAAACCATACTCAGAAATGAAGCTAATTTTATCTCATATCAAATTGAATATATTGGAGAATCTAGTCAACCGGACGGTACTTTCACAATGTCTGTTAATTCAACAGGAACAAAATTAACAGTTAAACCCACAAATAACACATCATTTGTTTTTACAAAAGTTAACGATTCTTTTCCTGGAACTGATTGTAAGCCTAATTAACAAATAACCCCACCCTCCTATTAAATTTTATAGATTCTTCTGATTCATTAATATATGTTGGCTATTAAAACTAAAACCAATTAATTTGAATTTTATATGAAAATAAAAAAATACCACTTGTTTAGGATAATATTTTTTTCAACTATTCCTTTTTGTTTAAATGCACAAAGTGAATTACAAAGAATACACACAGTAAGTTTTTACAATGTTGAAAATTTATTCGATACTATTAATGATATTAATAAAAAGGATGAAAGAAGTCCTATTATGGAAATAGAAAATAATAGAACAAAAATATACTATCAAAAACTCCAAAATCTTTCTAAAGTAATATCAGATATAGGATATAAACATACCAAACTTCCTCCAACAATAGTTGGTTTATCAGAGGTTGAAAATAGAATGGTTATCGAAGACTTGATTGAGACAGGAAACCTTAAAAAAAGTAATTATGGTATATCTCACTTTGAATCACCAGATAAAAGAGGTATTGATGTTGCAATAATCTACTTAAAAAAGTACTTTAAAATAATTAATGAAAATGTTCACGATCTTGAATTATATGATACTAATTCTAAAAGTAAATTTTTCACAAGATACCAACACGTAATTGAAGGTTTGTTAGAAGGGGAAAGAATATTTTTAATAATAAATCATTGGCCTTCTAGAATTGGCGGAAAAGTAAACTCAAGTACCTATAGAAAAAAAGCGGCTGAACTTAATGTCGAAATAATCGACTCCATAAATTTTATTCATAAAAATCCAAAAATTATTAATATGGGAGATTTCAATGATGATCCAATTGATTTTAGTATAAAGGAAATTTTAAATGGAAAAGAAAATAAATATAATTTATTTAATAAAGATTTTTTTAATGCTTACGAAAAATTGTATTTGGAAGGACAAGGCACTCTAGTATATAAAGATAAATGGAATTTATTTGATCAAATACTTGTATCTAGATCGTTAATAGATGAAAGCTATAAAAGTTTTTCTTTCTTAAATGCATTCATTTATAATGAAGAATATATAATTAATCAGTTAGGTAGATATAAAGGTTACCCATTTAGAAGTTTTGCTTCAGGAAGTTTTTTAAATGGATACAGTGACCATCTACCTGTTTATATATTGTTGTTAAAAAAATTATAAATTTATATAAATATTAAATTAGATTTACATCATTGATTTATTTAAAAAAATTCAGATGAAAAAAAATTTTCCACTTATAATATTATTTTTTGTGATCTTTAGTTGTGAGGAGGGCTCTTTAGATGAAGATATAACTGATGTTAATGATGAAGAGGAAATAGATCCTGATAAAGAAGATGAAAATACAGATCCAGTAACAAATAAAGGATTATTATATATTGCAGGTTCATATAACACGGGAGGTCAAGAATATGGTGCTTATTGGACAGATTCTAATAATGACGGGAAATGGGATAGAACTGACCTTGATGATTCTAGAGTTATTCATGATATAATAGTAAAAGATGGAATTGTATATGCAGTGGGTGAAACCACATGGATACGTGGAGAAGGACAAGACCCAGCACTATGGATAAATGGTGTTAAAACAGAATTGGATGCACCTAATAATGATGAGGATTGGGGAGGAGCAACTGCATATGCTATAGCATTAGATGGAAATGACATTTATGTGTCTGGTAATTACGCATCTAAAAAAGCTGATTTTGGAGGTGTTTCAAGTGCTTGTTATTGGATAGTTAACAGTAACAACCCACAAGGAAAACTATATCAACTTGAAAATGGAGTTAGTTCTGATGCATATGGTATTGCAGTTTTAAATGGACAACCAATTTCTGTCGGTTGGTATCAAAAGGAACATAAAATTATGCCTGCTAAATGGGTAGGCAATAAAAGGTCAAATCTTGATGGAACCCATGATGGAGAGGCTATGGATATAGTAATTGAAGGTGATAACTATTACATAAGTGGATGGACTGATAATAAAAGACAAGCTACCCATTATTATCCTACTGTTTGGAAAAATAACCAAAATTCTAGAAAAACACTCAAAGAAGGTAAATTAAGAAGAAATGAAGTATCAAGTAACGATAGGGAAGCTTATGCATCTGCAATTGTTGCTAAAAATGGTAACATTTATGCTACTGGATATACATATTTTGATTACTCGGTAACTTCAGCAAGCTATTGGACAATTGACTTTAGTGAAAGCAATCCAGTCAATGAAATTACTGAATTCAATGGAGGAGAGATGAAGGATTTAGTCATATCTGACAATGGAGATATAATAACCGTAGGATCCGGAGAAGTATGGATAAATGGAAATACTTCTCAGATTATTGACCCTACTTTTGGAGTATATCCTAACGCTATTACAATATCTGAATAATTTATTAAATCTAAGATTATTGTTCTCTTAAACTTATTTAAGAATTTAATTAATAAAAATCTCGACTCTTCTATTAAGTTTCCTTAAGTTTTCAGATTCATTATTAAACCTTGGTTTAGTTGGTCCAAGACCTTTAACCTTTATCTGACTTTTCTTTATTCCATTAACTACTAAAAAGTTTTTAATAGTTTCTGACCTTTCCTTTGATAATTTAATATTTGATCTAAAATCACCTCTATTGTCTGTATGCCCTTCTATTGTTATTTGGATATCAGAATTTGATCTAAAAAGGTGTAACAAATCATTTAAATAAGGAAGAGATTCATCATTTAAATCTGTTGAAGACTGTTTAAAAATTAGGTTTTTTAATACTACCCTACTTCCTGATTTCACCTCATCTAAATTAATAAATATATCAACTGATTTGTCTATTTTAACTATTGTATCTTTTATAAAATAATTATCTACTACAAATTTAAAATTGTAGGTATCATCACTATCTATTGGTAAACTAAAAATATTTGAGCTAAAAGAAATGGAGTCACTTTTAAGATATAAATATCCATTACTTATTTCAGAGTTGAGATTAAAGGTCACGTTAATTCGAGCTTTACTATCAAAATAAAAAAATAAATCAGAATTTGTTTTACTGTCAGTAGTTGCAGATAATATAAAATTATTTGAATTGTAGTCATAGGTTAAGGAAGCTTCTGATTTTGATGTATTTAAAAGATTCATTTTTAAGGGTTCAGACCAGAATTTATCTTTTAAGACTGTAAAATATAACTCATATCCTTCCTCGTCTCTATTTGAAATAAATACCAGTGTATCTTCTTTGTAAAGAAATGGAGATATATCTTGGTATTCACTGTTAACAGATGATCCAATATTAGTTAATCTACCCCACACATTATTCTTTTTTTCTGAAGTGTAAATATCTTCAACACCATAAGTTCCAAATCCCTCAAACGAAAGAAAAAGTTTATCCTGTGAATAATTGATTGATCCAGATATTAAATTATAATTTGGTGGAAACCCATCTATTTTCTCAGTTCTTTTAAGTTTGTATTGATTGTTTATATCGTAATAGCCTATTGATCCATTTCTAAATATTATTAGATCATTTTTATACAAACCTAGGATCACATCATTTTCTATTGTATTTACCTCTCTCAAATTAATTGGTGTTCCCCAAACTCCATTATTCTTATTTCTATACCATATATCATTCATATCACTTAATCCATATGTATTATTTGTGTTGTATGAACTACTAAAAAATAATGTATTTCCATCATCACTTAAATATGCATTACTCTCATTAAACGAGTAAGACTCCATCTTTTTATTGACAAGAGATACATTTTCAAAAGATTGAGATTTAACAAGTGAAAATGTTAAAAGAAAAAATATAGATAGATATGATCTAATACTCATTATCAATATTAACCTGATTTAATAAAGTATCTCCCGATACTACTCTCTTATAGTTCTCTATAATCTGAGGAACAGCAGCATCTTCATTAGTTATACTTGCGTTATGTGGTGTTATTTGAATTTTTTCATGGTTCCATATACTACTTGGTTGAGGAAGTGGTTCTGTCTCAAATACATCTAAAAAAGCTCCCGATAAGGTCCCATTATCAATATATTTTAGAACATGATTTTCATTTTGAACTTTACCTCTAGATACATTAATGAGATATGTTCCCTTTTTTAGTTTTTTGAAAAGTTTCTCATCAAGCAAGTGATGAGTTTTATTAGTATAAGGAACAATACATACCAGTATATTTATTTTCGATAAAAATTCATCTAATCCATCACCATGATAAACCTTAACTTTAGTGTTCACCTTTTTATTTAATGAATAACCTAAAACATTAAAACCCATATATTGAAGTTTATCTGCAGCATCAGAACCTAATGCCCCAAAACCTAATATTCCAATATTTACAGGTAATATTTCTGGATAGGTATATTGATCCCATACTTTCTCTTTCTTGTCTTTTTGATACTTTAAAATTCTTCTATGATGGAAAAGAACGGCAGTAATAATATAGTTTGTCATTGAAAATGATAATTTCTCGTCAGAAATTCTACATATTGGAATTCCTTTTGGAAGTGAAGGATCATTTATTATGTGATCTACACCTGCTCCCATTGAGTGGATAAGTTTTAGGTTATTGAATTTTCCTAAAACATCTTTTGGATGTTTCCAGAGACATATACAGTCAATTTTATCGTAATCAATATCAGGATATGCGGAGATATGAATTTTTTCATCGTATTTTTTAAAAGTCCTTACCCAACCATCAACTCTCTCCTTAGGTGCTATTATTCCAATTTTCATTTCTTATTAGCTAAATAATATAAACAAATAGAAAATAAACATGTTAAAAAGGTACCAATTAAATTAAACCATAGATATCCAATGGATTTTCCTAAAACAAAATACATAATAAAAACAGTAAGTTGAGATAGTATTGAACCAAAGAAAACATTATTTGATTTTATTTTACTTAGAAAGAAAGCAATTAAAAATATACCAAGAACATTTCCGTATAGAAGTGATGCAATAATATTGATTGACTCAATTAAATTTTCTTGTTGAGCAAAGAATAATGCTACAAGTATTGATATAAAACCCCAAAAAAGTGTGAAAATTCTTGACATTAGCACATCACTTTTATCATTATTTTTCTTTTGAATAAACCTTTTATATATATCAATGGTTGTAATTGCAGACAATGCGCTAATTTCAGCTGAGGTTGAGCTCATTGCAGCAGAAAATATTAAAGCAATCATTAACCCTATTAATCCCTTTGGGAGATAATTAAGTATGAAATGCAGAAAAATAAAATCAGTTTCTGATCTTTGATATGCAAATCCTGAGTCAAGTGCATCAATTTCTAATTGTTTTCTAGACATAGCCAATTCTTTATCTTTATTAATAAGCAAATTTCTATCAGTTTTGTAATCCGTTATTAATTCTTTTTTTTCTTCAAAAATAATTTTTGATTCCTTAGATACAGACTCTAATAATTCTGGATTATTTTTTGATTGATAATCAATTAAACTATCATTAAAATTTACAGGAGGCTGATAAACACTATAAAAAACAAAAAGTAAAATACCAATGTAGAGAATCAAAAATTGAAAGGGTATTTTTAAAATAGCATTAAAAATCAGACCAGTTCTACTTTCCTTCTGATCTTTTGCATTGATGTACCGAGACACTTGTGATTGATCTGTACCAAAATAAGAGAGAGACAGAAAGAATCCACCTAAAAGTCCAGTCCATAATGTATATTTTTCTTTTGGATCAAAAGAGAAACTAATTGCGTTATTTTTATTAAACATTTTTATTATTTCAAACGATTTTGAAAAAGTGATTTGATCAAAAATGTAAGAGTTTAAATAATAGAAGGAAACAAATAAGCCAATTAGAATTACATACATTTGGTATTTTTGAGTGTAACTTACTGCTTTACTTCCACCAATAACTGTATATAGAATAACTAATATTCCTACAAAAATAACTGTTAGTTGTAGTTCCCAACCTAATACAGCAGTTAAAATAATAGAAGGAGCATATATTGTTACTCCGCTTTGAAATCCTCTTTGCAGTAGAAAAAAAAATGAGGTTAATGTTCTAACTTTTAAATCAAATCTTTTTTCTAAATACTGATATGCAGTAAAAACTTTTGAACCGTAATATCTGGGTATAAAAAAGATTGAAACCACTATAAGAGCAAGAGGCATACCAAAATAATTCTGAATAAAACTCATGCCTTCAGCATAACCTTGACCTGGTGTAGAGATAAAAGTTATCGCGCTAGCTTGTGTTGCCATTACAGATAAGCCGATTGTTGACCAGTTCAACGATCTATCTCCAAGAATATATGACTTTAAATTTTTATTCTGGTAGTTTTTATAAACACCGTAAAATGCAATCAAAAGAAGAATTAGGGCAAATACTAAAAAGTCCAGATTGCTCATAGGTAGGTAAATACTGTTAAGAATATAATGTAAACGATCAGTATTATAAGCACTATCTTATATAGATCTGAGAAATTCATTCCCAAATATATTAAATTGTATCTGAATAATATGATTTAATATTATCCCTTAAATTATAATTTGATGACATAGATTCTGCATAGGCTCCGCATGAATATATAACCACGAGATCACCTCTTTTAGACTCTACCATTTCATAATCTCTTGCAAAAGTATCAGTACTTTCACAAATTGGTCCTACAATATCATAAGCCTTTATTTTATTACTTCTTGATGAGATATTAGATATTTTATGTTTACTATTATATAATGCGGGTCTGATAAGATTGTTCATTCCTGAATCCAATACAATAAAATTCTTATTATATGATTTTTTGGAGTAGAGAATTTTAGAAATTAAAAATCCACACTGACCTACAATTGATCTGCCAAGCTCAAAATGTATTGATTGATTATTTTTAAGCTTAATCTTAGAATTAAATAGATGTATAAAATCTTTAAAATTTGATATTAAATTATTCTCAGGATCCTTGTAATCAATACCAAGTCCACCACCAACATTTATCTTTCTTATTGAAACTCCATATTCTTCTAGGTATGATAATGTCTCATTGGTTATTTTACAAAGTTTCTCAAATGGTGATAGATTTAAAATTTGAGAACCGATATGAAAATGAATCCCTGAAATATTAATATTTGATAATTTATTATAATCTGAAAATTTTGAGATATCCTCAAGTTGAACACCAAACTTATCATTTTTAGAGCCAGTTTGAATTTTTTTATTTGTTTCAGAAAATATATTCGGATTTATTCTTATTGATACCTCAGTTTTTTTTGATTGTTTTTTTGATAATTGATTAATGATATCTAATTCCTGAAATGATTCTACATTAAAATATGCAATATCATTTTCTATAGCCTTCTCAATTTCTTCATCTGTTTTTCCTACTCCCGCAAAAACTATATCTTTTGAATGAAAACCAAGATCTAAACAGTGTCTTATTTCATTATAACTTACTGAATCAATCCCAAGATTATAGGATTTTACTGTTTCAAGAATTTTTTTATTAGTATTTGACTTTAAAGAAAAATGAACCTTGTTGTTAGATCTTAGAGAGTTATTTAATGATATGAGATTTTTTTTTAATATATCAATATTGTAATAATAAAAAGGTGTGGGTAATTTGTTAAACTTCTTAACTAAATCAGAAGAAAACATTAAAATAAATTACGAAACAGTTTTTAAAATTTGCTTGAAAGAATCTGGATCATTCATTGCAATATCAGCTAAAACCTTTCTATTTAAATTAATATTAGATTTTTTTAATTTACCAATAAATTCAGAATAGGACATTCCACCTTCCCTGACTGCGGCATTAATTCTTTGTATCCATAGGCTTCTGATCTCTCTTTTCTTGGTCCTTCTGTGAATATAGGAATATTGTAAGGCTTTCTCAACAGCATTTTTAGCTACAGTCCATACATTTTTTCTTCGACCAAAATAACCTTTGGCCTGTTTTAGAATTTTCTTTTTTTTCGCTTTTGCAGCTACTAGATTTCTTGATCTTGGCATAATTATTAAATTTAAATCATTCTTTTAATGTTCTTCTCATCAGATTTATTAACCATCGATGTTTTGGTGAGATTTCTTTTTTGTTTTGTCTCTTTTTTAGTCAAAATGTGATTTTTAAAAGCATTTTTTCTCTTTACCTTACCAGTACCAGTAAGTTTAAATCTTTTTTTAGCTCCTGATTTAGTTTTTACTTTAGGCATAACTTATTTTTTTGGTGATAACATTAAAAACATTCTTTTTCCCTCTAATTTAGGTAATTCTTCAACATTAGCATAATCTTCTAGAGCTTGAGCTAACTTAAGAAGTAAAATTTCTCCCCTCTCCTTGAATACAATTGTTCTACCATAGAAGTGAACATATGCTTTAACTTTGGCTCCACTTTCTAAAAATTTTGTTGCATGCTTTAATTTAAAATTAAAATCATGTTCATCTGTATTTGGGCCAAAACGAATTTCTTTTAGTACTGTCTTTTGAGCATTGGATCTAATAGACTTCTGCTTCTTTTTTTGCATATACTTGTACTTAGAATAGTCAATAATTTTACATACTGGTGGGTCAGAATTTGGAGAAATCTCAACTAAATCAAGTCCTTGTTGTCTTGCCATCTCTTTTGCTTTATTTATTGGGTAAATGTTAACATCAACATTATCGCCGACTACTCTTACCATATTTGAGGTGATTCTATCGTTTACTCGATGTTTTTCCTCAGGTTTTCGCCAGTTTCTTCTTTTTCTATTAATACTGATTTTTGTAATCTTTAATTAAAAATATTTTGCAAATATCTCAATTATTTAAAAAAATAAAAGGAAAACATGATTAATTTGTGGCATTAGATAATTCTTCTTGAATAGCCACAATAAAGTCTTTTACAACCTTTTGTCCAATATCTCCCTCTGTTTTCTTCCTCACTGAAACCATATTCGATTCCATCTCTTTATCACCTACAATTAGCATGTATGGTATTTTTTTTAGTTCAGCATCTCTTACCTTTTTTGAAATCTTTTCATTTCTTTTATCTACACTTGACCTAAAACCCTTATCTATCAATGTCGCATTTATCTTTTCAGCGTATTTAATTATGTTCTGGTTTATTGGTAAGATTATAGTCTGTTCTGGTGCTAGCCATAATGGAAAATTACCTTCACAATGTTCAATTAAGATAGCAATGAATCTTTCTAGAGAACCAAAAGGCGCGCGATGTATTAACACTGGAGTTTTTTTCTGATTGTTTTTATCCACGTAGGTTAAATTAAATCTTTGTGGTAGCTGATAATCAACTTGAATTGTGCCTAACTGCCATTCTCTTTCAAGTGAATCTCTTACCATAAAGTCTATTTTAGGACCATAAAAAGCAGCCTCACCGTACTCAATTACAGCATTGATACCTTTTTCCTTAACAGATTCAATTAAATCACTTTCTGCTTTATCCCATAGCTTCTCATCTCCCATATATTTAGAATTATCTTCTTTATCTCTAAGTGATATCTGTACTTTGAAATTTTCAAAAGATAATGACTGAAAGACTTTAAGAATTAAGTTCATAACACCTATCACTTCATCTTTAACCTGGTCAATAGTACAAAATATATGAGCATCATCTTGTGTAAATCCTCTAACTCGAGTCATTCCATGAAGTTCACCACTCTGCTCATACCTATAAACAGTTCCAAACTCAGCAATTCTATAAGGTAAATCTTTATATGAATGTGGTTTAAATTTATATATTTCACAATGATGCGGACAGTTCATAGGCTTAAGAAGATATTCGTCATTATCAGAAGGAACCTGAATAGGTTGGAATGATGATTCACCATATTTTTCGTAATGACCTGACGTAACGTATAATTGTTTAGACCCTATATGAGGAGAGGTTACATGCTGGTAACCCTGTTTTTTTTGTTCTCTATACATAAAATCAATCAATTTTTCTCTAACAATATGACCATTTGGTAGCCATATTGGTAAACCCTGACCTACTTTTTCGCTAAATAGAAATAACTCAAGTTCCTTTCCAATTTTTCTATGATCTCGCTTCTTAGCTTCTTCTAATTTTAACATATAATCATCTAGCAATTCTTGCTTAGGAAATGATATAGCATAAAGTCTTGTTAATTGTTTATTTTTCTCATCTCCCCTCCAGTAAGCACCAGCTACATTTAGAATTTTAATTGATTTAATAAATTTTGAGGATGGCACATGTGGCCCTTTACAAAGATCAGTGAAATTACCTTGATTATAAAACGTAATCTTTCCATCATCAAGATCTTCGAGAAGCTCTATTTTATATTCGTCACCTTTATCTTTAAAATATTTAAGAGCCTCTTTTTTAGATATTTTTTTTCTTTTAAAACTTAAATTTTTTGAACATAACTCAATAAATTTTTTCTCAATTTTAGATGTATTAATTTCGGATGAATCATATTTCATAAAATCAATATCATAGTAAAATCCATTATTGATTGGTGGACCAATTCCAAATTTAACACCTGGGTAAATCGATTCAACTGCTTCAGCTAGAAGATGAGCTGAAGAATGCCAGAAAGTCTCTTTTCCCTCTATATCATCCCAAGTAAAAAATTTGATAGAACCATTCTCAGTTAATTTAGTTGATAAATCAATATTTACATCATTAAATGATGCAACTAATATTTTTTTAGCAAGACTGTTACTGATACTTTTTGCAATCTCTATGGATGATACTCCAGATTTATATTCTTTGACCGAGTTATCTGGAAAACTAATTTTAATTTGATTACTCACCTAAACTTTTTTTATAAAAATTTTATTATCAAACCTTAACTGCTTCCCATAAACACCTTTATTCTCTCTCTTTCCTGCACTAATTGCCATACAAATTTGTGCTTTTTTAGGTAATTTAAGAAGTTTTTTAACTCTTGTAGAATCTAATCCTTCCATTGGACATGTGTCATAACCATAAGCCCTCATTGACAACATAAAATTCTGACAGGCAAGTGCAGTGGTCTTTTGAGACCAAACTTTCATATCACTGAATGATGTTGGCTCTCTTGGTATAGTTCTAAATGGTCCAAGAAAAAATATTAAAAGTTTTTTAAGAAATCCAAAAAGATTCAAGAAACCTTGATCATAAGCATATTTGGTTATTTTTCCATAATAATTTAAAACACTATTAGGAGGACTATCTCTGGTATTTATATAATCTAACATCATGTCGTTATTTCTTCTCCAGTGATCAGGTCTTGCTACAAAGACAAATAACTCTTTAGCTGTTTTAGCTGCTGGCTGTGAAAAGCAAGCTTTTATGAGTTTATTCTTATTATCTTTTGATCTTACCCAATAAATTTCCCATGTCTGTAGATTTGAGGATGTAGGAGCTTTTAATGCATTTTCTAGACATTTATTAACAATTTTCTCTGGAATTTCCTCGTCAGTGTATACACGTACACTTCTTCTAGTATCTAGAACTTTTTGGAATTCTTTGGAATCAATTTTTGGTAACGGAGGTGTTTTATCTTTTAAATTCTTGTTATTAGAATTCCTATCATTTTTAATATCTGAAAGGATGGATGAAATGCCCATCTTCAAAATTATATAAAAAAGATTATAACTTATTCTTTAACTGATCCAAATTAGAATACAGGTTATTTATATCCTCCTTAAGAGTACTATACTCGTTATCAGGTCTTGGTAAGTCTAAACTAAAAAATGCAATTGCTTCCCAAATTTCAATAACATCATCGTTATTCACCTCATATGGTTCGTATTTTTTATTATCAGAAATTAATTGAATACTATTTTCATTACTCTCTAATCTTTTATAAACTATTCCATCATCTTTAGTAAGAATAATATATGTCTTTCCATCTCTCACAAAATCAATACTTTCTATATATTTTCCAATTACAATGCTTCCTGAGGTTAAAGGCAACATTGAATCACCCTTGATTTCAAATGCTCTATGAGTTCCAGAAAAATGTAGGAATGGTAATTGAAACTTAGGAAGGCTCTCTATAAACTCAAAGTCAGAATAAGAGTTAGTATAACCCGCTGAAGCTTTTTGATTGATTAACTCTATATTTTCATCTCCCTCTTTATCTACAGTTATTGAAAGTACTTTAACTTTTTGACTATTATCGTCAAGGTAGTTTTCATCTCTTAACTTAGAAACATCTTTCCTTAATATATTTTCTAACGAAATTGAAAATACTTCACACATCTTTAATAAATTATTTAATCTTGGATCAGATCTACCCTCTTCATAAGCACCAACCAAAGATCTTTTTATACCAATCTTATTAGAAAACTTTTCTTGAGTCCAACCCATTTTCTTTCTAAGATGTCTTATATTTTCATTAATTTTTACCATAATTACTATAATTATTAGTAATTATAATAATATTATTTGAATTACTAAAATATTTAGTATGAAAAATTCAGAAAAGGAAATATATTTTCATGTAGGATTAGCAAAGACAGGATCAACATTTCTTCAAAACAACTTCTTCCCTAAATTAAAAGATATTAAATATATAAGCACTCACAAGTATTGGAGATGTATTAGTATTATAAAGAAAACAAACTACAAGTCATACCTAATCTCAAGGGAATTTGATAGACAATTTGAGTACGAGGTTAAAAAAATCCTAAATGAATTTCCCCAGACAAAAATTATTGTTGTTTTTAGAAAACATGATAAATGGATATCATCTCAATTTAAAAGATATTCAAAAAATGGATACCATTTGAGTTTTGAAAAATTTTATAATAACGATAGTACTGGATTTTGGAGGAAGGAGGATATGTTATATTCTATCAAAATGGATATTATTAAGAAATACTCAAATAACAAACCATTGGTTTTAAGGTTTGAAGAACTTAAAGAAAACCCACATTCTTACCTATCAAAAATATCAAACTATACTAATTCAACGTATTCAAAAAATGATATATCATTAAATGTTGTTCATGGATCGTGGTCAGAAAAACAACTTATATTTTTAAAAAAGTTTTGCAGTATATTTAAAAAAAATCCACCTGAATACTACGCAAATAACAAATTACTCCATTGGCTACTTTACAGACCTTGGTGGCTTCTTTTTCATTTTGTGATGTATTTTGCATATTTCTTACCTAAATCATATGTTGTAAAAAAACCACTAATAGATAAGAAGTACCTTTCAAAATCAATGAAAAAGTATGATGATGATTGGAAAAAAATATTAAGTATTTCAGATTAAAATGATAAAAACTTAATATTGTTGTCTTGAATCATGTTATTTATTTCAACTGTATATGTATTAAGTACTTTTTTGAAATTTGAAATCTCAGCATTCAGTTCTTTTTGTATTGCTTCAAAAAACTCTAATGATTGATTTGTTGGTGGATAATCTCCCCTTTGTGAATCAGCTAATAAAAATGCAATCCTGTTATTGATTCTTATTCCATAATTTAAAGGGTCTTGTCTACTTTGGTTTTTAGTCATGTGAATATTATTTTCAACAACAGAAAGTTCATCCATAAATCGATTTATTATATTTAATATCTGATTTTTATCTTTCACTTTTTCAGATAAATATGTTAGGTCTTTCTTTACATTTCTGATATCAATTATTGTCTGATTTGCCTTACTCACTTCGTATTTAACCTCTAAAAGAAATTTTAATTGCTTTTCATAGTCTTCCTGCGTATTATCAACGCGAGGATCTTTAACAATCTCAAATTCCTTAATAATTTCTTCTCCATTGTATGACATTTTAATATCATACTTACCAGGTATAACCTTTGGTCCAGTATTTGGAGATGAATAAAAAATCATACCTTCAAAAGAGGTAAAACCTGGATATCTCATATCCCAAATTAGTCTATTACCACCTGTTTTTGGATTTAAAGATTTGATGTCACTTGATGATAACGCATAATCTATATCGTTTGTGTTACTAAGTACAGGTTTATAATTATCAGATATAAGTTTTGATTTATTATTTGTAAATGATCTTATTATTGATCCACTCTTATCAAATATCTCAATTTTAACAAAGTCATTTTCACTATAATTTTTTATAAAGTAATTAACTATGACACCATTTGGATGATTTTCTCCAACGAGCAGTGTGTTAGGCTTTCTCCAGCCACCTGATTGTGCAAGCCTGTATGACATATCAGGTTTAAATAAAATAAAATCCTTATCGTTCGAACTTCCTTCCAACTGATGAAGAGGAGTTAAATCATCAATCATCCAAAAACTCCTTCCATGAGTAGCTACAATTAAATCATTATCTTTAATAGCTATATCTCTAATTGATGTTATGGGAAGATTTAGCTGAAAACTTTTCCAACTTTTTCCATCGTCAAAACTTATAAACATACCCCACTCTGTTCCAGCATACAATAAGCCATCTCTTTTTTTATCTGATCTAATAGCTCTGGTATAATAGTTAGATGTAATACCAGTTGTTATTAATTCCCAAGTTTTACCATAATCTTCTGTCTTATATAAATAAGGAGTATAATCACCAAATTTATACGAAGTAGCTGCTACATATACTTTACCTTTCTTAAAAGGACTTGGATCAATACAATTAATCATATTAAGCTTTGGAGACATATTTGATGGAGGTGTTACATTCTCCCATGTTTTACCATTATCCTTAGTAACATGAATTAAACCGTCATCACTCCCAGTCCAAATCACTCCCTCCTCAAGTTCTGATTCAGCAATTGCAAAAACATTTGCATAATGTTCTGCACCAGTATTATCCTGAGTAATTGGACCTCCAGATGAAAGGATAGTTTCAGGTAAATTTCTTGTTAAATCACCAGATATTGTTTCCCAAGATTGGCCTGAATTAGTTGAGACATGTAAAAAGTTAGATCCAGCATAAAGCTTCTTAGGATTATGTGGACTGAATAAAATAGGGAAGTTCCAATTAAATCTATATTTCATAACTTCTGCTCCAGATCCTGCAGGATTATCAGGCCACACATTAACTGATCTATTTTGATCTGTTAAATGGTTTTTCATCATCATATAACCTTTATATGTACCACCAAAAACTATGTCATTATTTAAAGGATCAGGTGCAAGATGTGCACTTTCACCTCCTGCTGTGGGCTCCCAATCTCTTTCACCAATTGAAGATGAGGCGCTTCTATGTTTAATTCTAATTGTACTATTATCCTGTTGTGCACCATAAATCCTGTATGGAAAAGAATTGTCAGTTGAAACCCTATAAAATTGTGCCGTGGGTTGATTAAAATAAGTTGTCCAATTATTACCTCCATCATTTGATACTTGAGCTCCACCATCATCCGCAATTGCCAATCTCATATTATCATTTGGATCAATCCATAAATCATGATGATCTCCGTGGGGAGCATTTTTTAAAGTGAATGTGTTTCCGCCATCTGTTGAGACACCATAACTAACGTTCAGTACATATACCTTGTCTTCATTTTGAGTATCAGCATACACCCTTGTATAATACCAAGCTCTTTGTCTCAGTGCTCTATTTGAATTAACTTTTCTCCAATTATTTCCACCATCATCAGATCTATACAATCCACCTTCATCAGCCTCAATCATCATCCAAATTCGTTTAGAATTTACTGGAGATATAGCAATTCCCACAATTCCCCAAGGAAATGACGGAAGTCCATTAAATTCTGATAAATCTTCCCATGAATCACCACCATCGTAACTTCTAAACACTTTACTATCAGGCCCTCCACTATCCATTCTATAACCATTTCTCTTCATTTGCCATGTTGCAGCATAAATAATTCTAGAATTGTTAGGATCTAATATTATATCTCCAACACCAGCCATATCAGATACATATAATATTTTTTTCCAGCTTTTACCACCATTGATAGATTTATATAAGCCTCTTTCTTCATTCGGTTTCCATAAATTTCCAATAACACCCACATAAACTACATCAGGATTACTTGGATGAATTCTTATCCTTGATATATGCTCAGATTTTGGTAAACCAATAAAATTCCAGGTTTGTCCTGCATCATTACTTCTCCACATCCCCATTCCAGACGAGACATTTCCCCTTAAAGTCTGTTCACCTTCACCAACATAAATAATATTTGGATCTGATTCGCTAACAGCTACGGCTCCAATACTTCCACCGAAATACCCATCACTTATACACTCCCAGCTATTTCCAGCATCTTCAGTCCTCCAAACTCCACCACCAGCAGTACCCATGTAGTAAAGGTTTCTGTCACCAATTACACCTGCAACTGTACCAGCTCGCCCTCCCCTAAATGGACCAACTAATCTATATTCTATTGAATTGTAGAGGTTTTTATTATATGATAATGTGTTAGAGCTATTTCTCCTTTGAGAAAAAGATGTTAAAAAAATTAAAATTAAAAGTGATGATAAATAGTATTTTTTCATAGTTTATAGTTTACACTTAAATTTAATTATTTTTTATAAAATATTCAATTTTGTCATTTTGTCAGTCTTGATGTAAATTTGTCTAAATTTGAAAAATGAGTAAAAACCTTTTCATTCAAAGTTATGGTTGTGCAATGAATTTCTCAGACAGTGAAATTGTTGCATCTGTTCTCAAAAAGGAAGGGTATTCACTTTGTGATCAAATTGAAAATTCAGACTTAGTACTTATTAATACATGCTCTATAAGAGAAAAAGCAGAGGATACTGTCAGGAAAAGGCTTGAAACAATAAATGTTCACAAAAAAAATAAGCCAAATATGATCGTTGGTATACTTGGGTGTATGGCCGAAAGGTTAAAAGACAAATTACTTAATGAGGAAAAAGTAGTTGATATCGTGGCTGGACCCGATGCATACAGAGAACTTCCTAATCTGGTTAAAAATGTTATATATAAAAATGAAAAGTCAGTAAATACCATACTTTCACTTGAAGAGACATATGAAAATATTGAACCTGTTAGAATCAACTCTAATGGAATTACTGCATTCATCTCAATCATGAGAGGATGTGATAACATGTGCTCTTTTTGTGTAGTTCCATACACAAGAGGTAGAGAAAGAAGTAGAAACCCTCACAGTATTATAAATGAGGCTAAAGATTTATTTAATAAAGGTTACAGAGAAATTACACTTCTTGGTCAAAATGTTGACTCATTTAAATGGTCTTCCACAAACAATAATAAAATAAAATTGGAAAAACAATCTGACAATATAGATATTGTTTACTTTTCTGATTTATTGGAAATGACGGCGAATATAAGTCCAGATTTAAGAATCAGATTTTCTACCTCCCATCCAAAAGATATAACTAATGATGTCTTAAGTGTAATGAAAAAATATGAAAACGTTTGTAAGTATATTCATTTACCAGCTCAAAGTGGTAACTCAAGAATTTTAAAGAAAATGAATAGAACATACGATAGGAATTGGTATATAAATAAAATAAATGATATTAGATCAATTGTGGGTAATAGATGTGGAATTTCGTCTGATTTCATTACTGGATTTTGTACGGAAAGTGAGTCAGAGCATCTAGATACTTTGAGTCTTATGGACGATGTTATCTATGATTATTCTTATATGTTTTACTACTCTGAGAGACCAGGAACTTTAGCACACAAAAAATATGAAGATGATATCCCTCTAGAAACTAAAAAAAGGAGACTAGATGAAATAGTAAAAAAACAAAATATTCATTCTCTAAAAAGAAATGAGCTTACTATTGACGAAAAATTCAAAATTTTAGTTGAAGGAGTATCAAAGAAATCTGATAAATTCTTTAGAGGTAGAACATCAGAAAATAAAATGGTAATATTTCCTAAAAAAAATAATGCTATTGGAAAATATATTGATGTTAAAGTTAAAGATTGTAATTCAGCTACATTATTTGGAGAAATATGTTAGAAAAAATAAAGACCATAAAACAAAATTTTGGCATAGTTGGTAATTCAACCCCATTAAATCATGCCATAGAGGTTGCGGTTCAAGTTGCTCCTACAGACATGTCTGTACTTATTTCTGGTGAAAGTGGGACAGGAAAAGAGTCTTTTTCCAAAATCATTCATTCAATTAGCAAAAGAAAACACGGACAATTTATAGCAGTAAATTGTGGTGCTATTCCAGAAGGAACAATTGATTCAGAACTATTTGGTCATGAAAAAGGATCATTTACTGGAGCTAATGAATCAAGGAAAGGATATTTTGAGGTTACAGACAAAGGAACAATTTTTTTAGATGAAATTGGAGAAATGCCACTCTCAACACAATCTAGATTATTGAGGATTCTAGAGAATGGAGAATTTATAAAAGTTGGTTCTTCAAAGGTTCAAAAAACTGATGTTAGAATTATTGCTGCAACTAATGTAAACCTTGAAGATGCTGTGAGAAATAAAAAATTTAGGGAAGATTTGTTTTATAGATTAAATACTGTTCCAATAATAGTTCCTCCTTTAAGAGAAAGAGAAGAGGATATGATACTTCTATTCAGAAAGTTTGCATCTGACTTCTCTGACAAAAATAATATTAATCCTATTAGGTTAACAGAGGATGCAAAAAAAGAATTAATGAAATATAGATTTCCTGGAAATATAAGAGAACTTAAAAATATAACAGAACAAATGTCTATTCTTGAAATCGAAAGAAGTATAGATTTAGAAACTGTCAAGAAATATATTCCAGACACAAAAAATCTTCCAGCCTTGTCGAACATGAATCTAGATTCAGATGATGAAAATTATAACGAGCGTGATATTTTATACAAAATTCTCTTTGATCTTAAAAATGATGTTACTGAAATGAAAAAGATTATAGATAATATTTTAAATACAAATGAAAACGTTCATTTAGATAATAAAGACACTGAATTAATTGAAGAAAATAAGATATTGATTAAGGAAAGTAGTAATCATAACAATGATAATTATCAGGAAGTTACTGAAGTTGAATTTGATGGCGAGTCACTAAGCATTGAGAAGAAGGAAAAAGAGCTAATCATAAAAGCTCTTCGAAAAAATAGAAATAAAAGAAAATATGCCGCAAAAGATCTTGGAATATCTGAAAGAACTTTATACAGAAAAATAAAACATTACAAAATTGAAAGTATTTAAAATTATTATTTACCTGTTTTTTTTAACAGTTTCATATGGTTGTGGTATTTATTCATTTACAGGCGCATCTATTTCACCAGAAGTAAGAACAATATGTTTTGAAAACTTTTTTAATAATTCTCCCTTAGGGCCTTCTAATATGAGTGTCCTTTTTACAGAGAAAATTAAAGATTACTTCGAGAGAAACACAAGTCTTGAAATTGTCGAAGAAAATGGAGACTTAGAAATTGAAGGTACTATTGAAGATTTTTCCTTATCTCCAGTAGCTCCAACGGCAGAAGGTGGAAGAAATGCTCAATTTTTTACAGGATTAACTAGGCTTACAGTCAGGGTAAAAGCATCCTATCTTAATAAAACCGACGAACAATTTAATTTTGAAAATAAATCTTTTTCTTTCTATAAAGACTTCGACCAAAACACTGAAGATTTGTCATCTAACGAACAAGAATTTGTTGAAGAGATATTTGATCAAATAGTTCTAGATATTTTTAACTCCTCAGTTGCAAATTGGTAGATATGAAAAAAAGTTATATAGATAATTTTAAAAAAAAATATCCTTTTTCCTTTGTCCCATTTTTAATTAATCTTCCAGATAAATCAAATCCTCAATATAAAGAAACATTAAATTCTTTATCTCTAAGACATCCTGACAGATCTTATTTAAAAAAAATTTTAGATGATAATTATAACAATCAAAATCAAATTATAAGTGATTTCATTAAGAACAAACCGATAATAAAAACGAAAAAAGATAATGATAACTCTAAAGACTTATCAAAACTTAAACTTAATAAGACCTCTTTTTCTACAGAAAATATGGCTAAGATTTTAACTAAACAGGAAAAGTATTTAGAAGCTATTAAAATTTATGAAAAACTTATCTCAAAAAATTCAAAAAAAAAGATTTACTTTGCAAAAAAAATAAAAGAATTAAAAAATAAAGATGTATAGTTTTGTTGTTGGTCTACTTATTTTAATATCAATACTTTTGATATTGGTTGTATTAGTTCAAAACTCAAAAGGAGGTGGCTTATCATCTCAATTTGGTGGAAGTGGATCAAATCAGTTTATGGGTGTACAAAAAACCAATGACATATTAGAAAAAGTAACTTGGACATTAGCAATCTTAATAGTTTCTTTAACACTTTTAACAAAGGTATTTTTACCAAGTCAATCTAATTTCAATGAAATTTCTAGTCCAAACATAAACCAAGCTAATGAGCAAAATATTGTGCCAAGTAACGCTGGTCAAATTGGTGATCAAGTAAACAATAGTGAAGAAATTGATTCGTTGTTTTAATTTATTGACATTTTGTCAAAAAAAAAATTTGGCACGAATTATGATTATAACATTAATAAAAACTAAATTTTAAAATTTTTAATATGAGTAAAATTAATTTTAAACCACTTGCAGATAGAGTTCTTGTAGAACCTGCTGCAGCTGAAGAAAAGACTGCTTCTGGTATAATTATACCTGATACAGCTAAGGAAAAGCCTCAAAAAGGAAATATTATTGCTGTTGGCAATGGAACTTCTGATTATAAGATGAATGTTAAGGTTGGCGACAGCGTTCTATATGGCAAATATTCAGGAACAGAATTGTCAATAGATGGAGTTGATTACCTTATTATGAAAGAGTCTGATATCTTCGGAATTGTTTAATTATTAAATTTAATTATTATGGCTAAAGAAATATATTTTAATACAGAATCAAGAGAAAACCTTAGAAAAGGTGTTGATATTCTTGCAAATGCAGTTAAGGTGACATTAGGTCCAAAAGGAAGAAATGTTATTCTTGATAAAAAATTTGGAGCTCCAACTGTTACCAAAGATGGTGTATCAGTTGCTAAGGAAATTGAACTTAAAGAAGCGGTTGAAAATATGGGTGCTCAATTAGTTAAAGAAGTTGCCTCTAAGACAGCTGATGATGCTGGGGATGGTACTACAACAGCAACAGTGCTTGCCCAGGCTATATTTAATACAGGAATAAAAAACGTGGCAGCAGGTGCTAACCCTATGGATCTTAAAAGAGGGGTAGATAAAGCTGTTATTGAGGTAGTTAGTAATTTAAAATCTCAATCTAAAGATATTAAAGACTCTAGCGAAATATCCCAAGTTGCAACTGTTTCTGCAAATAATGATCATGAAATTGGTAAAATGATTGCTAATGCAATGGATAAAGTTGGGAAAGATGGTGTTATAACTGTAGAAGAAGCTAAAGGTACTGAAACTGAGGTTAAAACAGTAGAAGGTATGCAATTTGATAGGGGTTATCTATCACCTTATTTTGTTACAAATAGTGATAAAATGGAGGTAGAACTTGAAAATCCTTATATACTAATTTACGATAAGAAAATTTCTGCAATGAAAGAGTTACTACCAGTACTTGAATTAGTCTCACAAAGTGGAAAACCACTTCTTATTATTGCAGAAGATATTGAAGGAGAAGCACTTGCAACTATAGTTGTAAATAAGATTAGAGGTGCATTAAAAGTTGCAGCAGTGAAAGCTCCTGGTTTTGGTGATAGAAGAAAAGCAATGCTAGAAGATATAGCAATTTTAACCGGAGGTACAGTAATATCCGAAGAGAGAGGGTATAAACTAGAGAGTGCCACTATTGATTATTTAGGTACTGCTGAGAAAGTTAATATTGATAAAGACAATACAACTGTTGTAAGTGGAGCAGGAAAAAAAGCTGATATTATTGGAAGAGTGAATCAAATTAAAAAACAAATTGAAAATACCACTTCTGAATATGATAAAGAGAAACTCCAGGAAAGACTTGCAAAACTATCTGGAGGAGTAGCTATATTATATGTTGGTGCTGCAACTGAAGTCGAAATGAAAGAGAAAAAAGATAGGGTTGATGATGCTCTTCATGCAACTAGAGCTGCTGTTCAAGAAGGTATTGTTGCTGGAGGTGGTACAGCATTTCTAAGAGCTATTGAATCTCTTGAAAAGCTTGATTTAGAAAATGAAGACCAAAATACAGGTGTGTTAATTGTAAAAACAGCACTTGAATCTCCAATTAGAACTATTGTAGAAAACTCTGGTGGAGAGGGTTCTGTTATTATTCAAAAAATTAAAGAAGGAAAAGGAGATTATGGATATAATGCCGCGACAGATAATTTTGAGTCAATGTTTAAAGCAGGTATAATTGATCCTACCAAAGTTTCAAGGCTGGCACTAGAAAATGCTGCATCAATAGCAGGATTATTAATAACTACTGAATGTGTAGTGGTTGATGAGCCTGAACCAGATGCACCTGCAGCTCCACCTATGCCACCAGGAGGAGGAATGGGAGGTATGATGTAAACATATTACTAAATAAATCATTACTAATAAAAAAGGTCATAATTAGTGACCTTTTTTTATTATTAAACCCAAGTTAGAATTTTCCCATTCAATCATACCACCTTTTATATTATATGCTTTTTTAAATCCATTATCACGCATAAAGCTTGTTGCTATACCACTTCTCCTACCAGATCTACATATTAGATAATATGTTTTATATCTATCGAGATTCAACAAATCTTTCTCAAACTCTTCTGAATAAAAATCAATATTTATAATACCTTCTATTTTGATTTTATCTAACTCCTCTTTTGTTCTAACATCTATTAATATTGTATTATTATCATGATTTCTTATTGTTTTAATAGCATCAGTGGGAGCAATATCATATGGATTTTGACTAAAATATATGAGCAATAATAGTTTTATGATTTTCATAACCTAATAAGAAATTAAATCTTTACTATTAGATTTAATAAAACCTTGTAAACCATCTTTAATTTCCACCACGTCAAAATCATAACTTCTAAGAATAGATGAAGCAATCATTGATCTGTATCCGGTCTGACAGTGAACTAAGTACTTAGTTCTTATATCTAATTTTTTATTGTTTTTAATAATTTCAAACAAAGGTAGATTTATAGAACCTTTTAAGTGAGACTTATCATATTCTGTTTTTGTTCTTACGTCAAGAATTTGAAAATCATTTTTATATAGCATTTCAGAACTATTAATTTGAGAAATAGAACTCAAGTATTTATCATCATAAGAATTATCAATGGAAGAATCTAAATATCCAATAATTTTATCATATCCAACCCTTGACAACCTTATTATTGATTCCTTTTCTTTTCCTTTATTACAGACTAAAATAATTTTTTTATTTATGTCAATCAAATTACCAGCTGATATAGCAAATGATCCATTTAATCCAATATTTAAGGAGTTTTTTATATGTTTTTTTGCAAACTGATCGGGGTCCCTTGTATCTATTATAATATAATTTTCATTATCTATTAACTCAAAAAATTTAACTTGATTTATTGGATTATATGATTGATTTGTGATTTTCTCCAAATCTAAGTAACCATTAGCATTTTTATTTATAGCCTCAATAAAATAATCAGGTGGTTCTGGTATATTCATACAAATTGATTTTATAAATTCTTCTTTTCTACTAAAATTTAAAGCATAATTTAGTCTTTTTTGTTTTCCAATTGTTGAAATGATCTCTGATGAAAGATTTTTTCCACATTGAGTTCCTTTTCCATGGCCAGGAAAAACAATTACATTATCACCTAACAACATTAATTTTTCTAGTGATTCATATAAAATTGATGCTAATTCTTCTTTGGATGTATTTTGATATCTCTGAGCTACGTCAGGTATACCAACGTCTCCGATAAATAATGTATCACCAGTAAATAAGGCATGATCATTACCATTTTCATCAATTAGAAGATAACAAACTGATTCTAATGTATGGCCAGGTGTATGTATAATTTTAATCTTTAATTTTCCTACTTCAATAATGTCTCCATCTTGTTTTCCTAAAAAATCATATGAAGGTTCTGCATTAGGACCAAATATTATTGGTACATCATACTTCTTATTTAGTTCTAAGTGTCCAGATATAAAATCAGCATGAAAATGAGTTTCTAATATAAATTTTAATTTAGAATTATTTATCCCTAATAATTCAACATAAGAATCTATGTCTCTAATTGGATCAATAACGACAGATTCACCATCAGATTCTATATAATAAGAAGCTTGAGCAAGGCACTGAGTATAAATTTGTTTTATAATCATTAAATCTAGTTATTCTTTAAATATTCCTCCCATGTCATGTTCTTCCAAAAATCATTCCCAATATAACTTAAAACTTTTTTATAAAAATCTGGTTTATGATATCCTGGGAGTAATGTTATAAGATTATAATTTTCATCAAGAAATACTGTCATAGGGTAAGATAAATTACCATTTGTTAGATAATATGCTAATTCATTAATTCCTCTTTTACCCGACTTAATGAATTTAAAATTATTATTGTTGAAAAATACCTCTTCTTGATACTCAGCATTAAATTTTATAGGAATAAATTTATTATTAACAATATTAATAACTTCTTCGTTTGTAAATGTATTTCTATCCATTACCTTACACCAACCACACCAATGTGTATAAAGATCAATTATTATTTTTTTTCCATTATTATTAATTTTGGTAGAAGAGTCTAACTCATACCAATTTATTTTATTTTGGGAAAAAACTGAAAATGATATTGTTAGAATAAATAATGAAAGAATATATCTCATGAATCAATTTATAAGTAGAGACAAGGCAATGATAATATTAAAAAACATGTTATCAAACAAAAGTTTAATCATTCATTCACTAAGTGTAGCTATGGTTATGGAGGCATATGCAAAAAAAATAAATGAAAACATTGAGGAATTTTATATAACTGGATTATTGCACGATGCAGATTATGAAAAATATCCAGAAAAACATCCTGATGTTATTGTAAAAAAACTAAATGATTTAAGTCTAAAAAATATAGCTTATGCAATATCTTCTCATTATTCTAAGTGGGGAAATGAATGTATAAATAATCTTGATAAATACTTACTAGCATGTGATGAAATTACCGGTTTTATTGTTGCTTGCACTAAAGTAAGGCCTAATGGCATATCAGACCTAAAAAGTAAATCTGTTCTAAAAAATTTAAGGAAAAAATCATTTGCAGCTTCAGTTGATAGAAATGAAATAAAATTAGGTATTGATTTGATCAAAATAGATCTAGATGTGCATATTGATTTTATAATTGAGGTATTAAAGAAAAATTCAAATGCTTTAGAATTAAAAACTTAGATTGAGTGATATTGGACAGTGATCCGAACCAAAATATTCATTATGAATCTCAGTGCTAACTATATTATTTCTCAGTGAAGAACTTATCATAAAGTAGTCAATTCTCCATCCAACATTTCTTTCTCTTGATTTAAATCTATAATTCCACCAACTGTATTTCACTTTATCAGGATTCATTTCCCTATAAATATCAATAAACCCAGAACTTATAAAATTATCAAAACCATCAATTTCTGTTTGAGTATATCCTGCTGATTTATTGTAATTAGGTTTAGGTCTAGCTATGTCAATTTCTCTGTGAGCAACATTAAAATCTCCTGTTACAATAGTTGGTTTAATTTCTGAAAGCTTACAACAGTAATTTAAAAATTCTATATCCCAGTCTTTTCTATAATCAAGCCTTCTTAATTCTTGTCCACTATTAGGAACATAAACATTTACTAAATTAAAATCATCATTTTCACATAGCATTACTCTTCCTTCCTCATCATGTAAATCCACACCTATATCATTTATAATTTTTAGTGGTTTTTTCTTTGATAGAATAGCAGTTCCCGAGTAACCTTTTCTTGCTTTCGAAGAATTAACCTGAAGGTGATAATTTTCCATTATCTCTAAAGCTTTTATTGCATCCTCTTCTCCTGCTTTCGTTTCTTGCAAACAGATTATATCTGGATCTATTTCCTTTATGTCTTTCAGAAAATCTTTCTTGATAATAGCTCTAATACCGTTTACATTCCATGAAATGATTTTAGTACTATTCATCTTAAAGTTTACCCTCTTTCCTTAATTTTTTTCTGATTTTTGTAGCACTAATTGATTGTGTAGCTTCGTCAAAGACCTCTTCATCAAATGCATAACCTACTCCCCTACCATAAGTGATATTGACGATGTTTGGAACCATCATAATCTCGTAATCTTTACCTCTAATAAAATTATCGCTAATAAGTCCATCCTCTATATTTTTACATACCTGATCCCAATCAAAGGGATTATCGTCTTGACCCTTACCACCTGATGCACCTTGTACATCTCTAACCTGAATAATCACCTGACCTGTTTTAGCTACACATCTTTTAAAAAGAGATTGGTGGCCTTCATGCCACGGTTGCCATCTGCCAAGCATCTGGACTGTTGGTTTTTTCCAATCAAACATAAATTATTTTTTTAGATTAATAAATTATACATTGCATAATTAAATCGTCTTTTGTTATATAACAAATAAATACGTCATTAAATATGGACATTAACCAATTCAAGAAAGAGGCTCACAACTTAGTTGATTGGATGTTTGAATACCATAATAATATCAAAAAATACCCTATAAAATCAAAAGTAAAACCTGGGGAAATATATGATTCTCTACAAAGTTCTATACCTAAGGATGGTGAAAGTTTTGATAAGATTTTTCATGATTTTGAGAATAAAATTATGCCAGGAATAACTCATTGGCAAAATCCTAATTTTTATGCATTTTTTCCTGCTAATAATAGTTTTCCATCAATACTAGCAGAGATGTTAATTTCTACAATTGGAGCTCAGTGCATGATGTGGGACACGTCTCCAGCAGCAACTGAACTAGAAGAAAAGGTCACAGATTGGTTAAGAGATTTTATGGGATTACCAAGTAGGTGGAAAGGTGTTATTAACGATACAGCTTCTGTTGGAACAATATGTTCTCTTCTAACTGCTAGAGAATTAAAAAATGGTTTTAAATCTAACACTGATGGAATTGATAATAATCGATATAGAGTATATGGGTCAAAAGAAGCACATAGTAGTGTCGAAAAGGCAGTAAAAATAATTGGTATTGGATCCAAAAATTATATTAAAATAAATACAAATTCTGATCTATCAATAGATATAAATGATTTAGAAAAAAAAATTAATGAAGATATAATTAATGAATATGTACCTATTGCAATTATTTCTACTTTTGGGACAACAGGTACAGTTTCATTTGATGATATAAATGAAACTTGTAAACTAGCTAAAAAATATAAAATATGGCATCATATTGATGCTGCTTATGCGGGGAGTGTACTTATTATTGATGAATACAAAAAATATATTAAAAACCTTAACCTTGCCGATTCCTTTCTTTTTAACCCACATAAATGGTTACTGACTAATTTTGATTGCAGCTTATATTATGTCAAAGACCACAATTTACTTACCAAAACCCTGGAAATTCATCCTGAATATCTAAAATCATCTAATAAAAAGATCAAAAATTATAAAGATTGGAGTTTACAACTAGGTAGAAGGTTTAGAGCATTAAAACTGTGGTTTGTTTTAAGAACTTACGGAAAAAAGGGTTTAAAAAAATATATTTTAAATCACATTAACCTTGCTAAATATTTAAATAAAAAAATAAAATCTGATAAAAACTTTGAGATTACCTGTAATCAAAATATTAACATGATCAACTTCAGGTTTAGACCATATAACTCCAGTAATAAAAATTTGGATCTAGATACATTGAACTTTGATTTGATATCAAAACTAAATGAGACAGGTAAAATCTATATTTCTCATACAAAAGTAAAGAATAAAATATCCATTAGAATGCCTATAGGAAGTACATTTGCTGATAAAAAAACTGTAGATGAAAGTTGGGACCTTATTAAAAAAACTTCAAATAATATTATCAATAAGAATTGACACATAATATAGAGCGCCAACATTAGCACTTCCAAAGCTAGTAATATGATACTGATTCAAAATATTAGAACCACCAATTTTTATTTTGGATTTTATATTTTCAATATTGAATGTAACCTGTGCATCAAGATTGTGAACCTGAGGTATAGTACCAACACCGAATGCTGATTCCCATAAAAAAGAATTTTGCCACCTATAATTAATATTAAATCCAATTACCCTAGTCAACTTTCTATTTCCAAATGAAATGTTATATCTGTAATCAGGAGTATTAAATTGAATCTGGAAACCAGGTTTTAAAACTGTGTTAACATCGTTATATGATACATTACTTGAAAATTCAAAATTATTTTTAAGTTTGTAATCAAAGCCAAATGCCCAGCCGTAAGAATTGACTGGTTGATCTAAACTAACTGTTGTAATAAATCTTTTGTCCTCTCCTGACGGATCTTGAGAAAGTAGTTGCTGAGCTAAGAATCCATTATAGTTGTTATAAAACACATACGCATCAAGTAAAATTCTTTTGTTTAGATATAATGATTTGTATCCTATTTCAAATGCTGTAACTTTTTCTGGACCAAACTCAGGCATTATAAAAACATCAGATAGAATTGGATTTGACAAAACAGGGTTGTTGCCATCAAGAGGGTAAATATTTAAATCTCTTAAATTGTATTGATCCTGTAGAATCGACTGACCACCCACTACATATACTGGTGCCACGTATAAATCAGTCCACTGGTCCACAACTGATGGAAATCTAAAAGCAGTCTGAGCTGATAGCCTTAAAAATTTTGAGCTTTGGTTGTCTAAATCATAAACTATTGAAAATCTAGGGGTTATTCTAGTTGAGAAATACTGATTTTTATCTAATCTTAACGATATATTAGGAAAAACTCTATTTGATAACCACTTGTCAGTATACTGTAAAAATGCTCCAATTTCATATATCTCCAATGGATCATTAGGTTTATCAAAGAAAATTGATCCCTCACTATTTATTACAGTGTATTTTAGATTTGCACCTAATAAAAGATTAAATGATGATATTAAATTTTTAAAATTATAATTAAAATCAAAATTATACATTGAGCTTTTATCAAATACTCTTGCACCTCCATCTGGTATGTTTTTTGATATAATTGATTCTTTAAGTATATTAAGTTGAGGTGAACCTGATTGAGGAATATGTGGTTTAGAGGAGTCTAAAATATTTCCAAACTCATCAACATTATCAGCAAACATTCTACCAAGCTTAACAGACTCATCATCACTTAATGCAAATGCTAACTTTCCATTTAAAAAACCTGTAAAAAAGTCTTGATACCATAATTCACTACTTTTCCATGCTTCATTCATTTGAATTGCAAGAGTACCAGCATCGTAAGTATCGCCAGAATTTTCATTTGCACCAGAAAACCTTAGCAGAAAGGTTTCGGTTTGAAGCTCAGCCTTATAATTCATTATTGAAAAATTAGTTAATGAAAATCTGTTCTGAGCCGAATAAACACTTGAGCCTTTTGCATAGTTAAATTGTAATACAGACTTAAGATTATTGTTAATATTGTAATGAAAACTTCCACCAATTTTAACATTTTCAGCGTTATAATCGACTAAATCAACTTCTTTAAAGCCTGTTCTTGTTAAATCCTTATTAGGTACAGCATTTCTTATTAGTTCAACGGCATCATCATATTCTTGAGTGCCAACGGTATAACCTAAATTATCAGCAAATCCTTCGGCAATTTGGTCTTCAATATCTTCCAAATTTATAGTAACCTCATCACCATATATATTAACACCATCGTACCCGGAATCAGTCCATCTACTACTACTAGGATTAGCTAAATTTAATTTATTTCTGTAGTCACTAGCTTGCCAATCATCAGCTTTTAGATAGCCACCTGTAATTTTAAAAGCTACCTTTTCAGATAATTTTTTTCCATACCTGAAGGAAAAATCATTCATAAATGATGGATCTTTATTGTAATCATTATCAAAATGCATTAAACCTCCCTGAATGGATACTGATAATCCTTCATAGTCAAAAGGGTTTTTACTTTTCATCAAAAGTGTTCCATTCATTCCGCCAGGACCATATAAAGCAGAAGAAGCACCAACAACAAGCTCCACTGATTCAACATCCAGTTGAACTAAACCAAAAATATTACCAGGTGAAAAGCTTAGACCTGGTGCAGAATTATTTACACCATCAACTAATTGATTAATTCTGTAATTTGTATTCCCGTTAAAGCCTCTTGTATTAGGAAATCGCATGGATAAACTTTGAACTATCATGTCAACTCCCTTTATTTTATATAATTCATCATAAAAATTAGCTGCAGATGATTGTTCTATATCTAAAATATTTAGTTTTTCAATGGTCACGGGAGCTGTTAAAATATTTTGTTCAAATAAAGATGCAGAAATAACCACCTCCTCACCAAATAATATAGATTCTTCAAGAATTACGTCTAGTATTTGATCATTTGAAGACCTAATCAAGAAAGATGATTTTTCATATCCTATACCACTAATTTCAATTCTAAAAGGATATTCCATAGATGTTTCAAGAACAAATTCACCATTCAAATTAGATACAGTACCAATATTTTTATCAGATGAGAGATAGATATTTATTCCTACCAATTTTTCAGAATTTACATCAATTATTGTTCCTGTTATTGTTTTTATTTGAGCTTCAATGAAATTAAATGGAAGTGATAGGATAAATAATAATAAATATCTCATAAGGTAGTTTGAAAATTTGTTAAATTTAAATAAAAATTAAAACTATAGTTATGAAATTAAAATTTATAAATTATTTATTAGTACTAACATTTTTATTTGTTTCATGTGATGATACTGACGACGCTGCATCATCTGAACCATTGTTAGGTTTATATACTATTTCTAGTTCCGTTCTAACTTCTGATGCTGTGTCAGCCAATGGTGCTGCTACAGTTGCAAGTGGAACCAACATTACATCAACTATTGTAACTTCTTTCCTTGCTGAAATACAGTGTCAAGGTTCTGCTAATAAAGCTATCGAAGTTGCTGAAAACAATAAGATTAATTTTGTTTGTAGGTTTGAGGATAAGAAACAAGATCAAGGCTCGTGGCTTTTAAACGAATCTAGGTCTGAGTTTACTATGACATTATTAATTCAAGGGAACTTAGTACCTTTAAAATTAACTGGATTACAAGAAACTGCTAATTCCATTTCTGGAAACGTACAATCAATACCTGTACCTCCAACTTTACTAGCATCAGTAAATCCTGACTTTGCTAATGTCTCTGATCCAGCTGTTTTAATAAGTATTGATATTACTTTAGAAAAACTCAACTAATGATTTTTAGATTCTTTGGAGTCTCATAATTCATTTCCTTGAAGGACTGTTTAAATTCGTTTTTTATAGATTTAAGCAGTTCTTTTTTAATTTTATATTGATTTATTTTATGTCCTTCCTGTGATTTAATATATTTTTTAAAAATATCTATATTTTCTCCAAATCCATTTAAACCAAACTTTTTATAAACTCTATCTATTTGAGTAAGTGGGTCTTTCTTGAAGTCCTCAAAACCAAACTCAACTAGATTATTTTGAGGTATAAGATCTTTATGTTTATAGTAATCTTTATACATCTCCCTGTAGTTATAAATAACTAATTTAATCAACTTATCCCTATCAAAATTTTGAAGATTCACAGATGGAAATAATTCATCAAAAAATTTAAATGTAGACAGGTAAACAAATACAGGGTTTCTATAAATATGAATAAATTTAGCATTTGGGTATTGTTTTAGTAAATATTTTATTCTAGATGTGTTTGACGGGTTTTTTATTAAAATTCTCTTCTTCCCTGTATAGCTTGATATTCTATTAATTAATTGATCATAGTATTTCAACCATTTCTTTTGCTCATTCTTTTCAAGTCTAAGAGTATTATTATATATTTCTTTGTAGTCATTAGGGAAAAAAAAGAATAGGTAGTGAGATAATATGGTATAATTTGTTAGAGCAAACTCGTCCTCCTGAGGTAACTCTACACCAAGCTTAACACCGTCACTTGGTCGACTCTTTGGCATTGTGATCTTCATTAAAGTTTTAAATAATACAGAAGAGTATATATTACTGATAAATAGTGAGTTATATGTATTGAAATATCCAAACTGTTTATCTTGACTTAGCAAATTTTGAAGAAATGTTGTTCCACTTCTCCAGTGTCCAACAATAAATATTGGATCTTTTTTTTGGTTATCTCTTTTAAGATAAAAAATAATCTTATCAATAAGCTGAAATGGAGAAATGATGATAATAATTAGAAATGTTAAAAAAATGTTTATTAAAAAGGATGTCGATATTTTATATTTTAGAATAACATGTATAAAATTTGATAATGTTGATCCCATTAGAGGAGATATTGGTAGGTTAAGAAACTTCTTCATAGATTACACATTAAATCTAAAATGTATTATATCTCCATCTTTTACAATATAATCTTTACCCTCTATAGACAACTTTCCTGCCTCTTTACACTTAATCTCTGATTTGTATGATATAAAATCATTATAACTAATAACTTCAGCCTTTATAAAACCCTTCTCGAAATCTGTATGAATTACCCCTGCAGCTTGAGGTGCTGTTGAATCTTTTTTTACTGTCCAAGCCCTCACCTCTTTCTCTCCAGCAGTAAAGTAAGTGATCAGATCTAATGACTTATAGGATGCCTTAATTAATATATCTAATCCTGACTCTGATATACCGTAATCCTCTAAAAATAAAGCTTTCTCATCATCTTTTAACTCATTTAGCTGCTCCTCTAATGAAGCGCAAATCTTAATTAATATTAATTTTTCATTATTTACAATACTTTTAAGGGCAGATATGTGTTTATTATCCATTTTGATTGTTTGCTCATCTATGTTTGCAACATAAACTAATGGCTTTAAAGTGATTAAACTGAGATGTTTTATCCATTTAACCTGATTAGGCTCTAAATCTAAATTTCTCAAACTTGAACCATTTTCTAAATGTGATTTACATATTTTTAATATTTTATATTCAATTTCTTTTTCTTTATCCCCTGTTAAAGCCTGCTTTTTAATTTTATCTATTCTTCTATCAACAGAATCTAAATCTTTAATTATAAGCTCATAATCTATTACTTCCTTATCTGAAACTGGGTCAATCTTACCATTAACATGAACTATATTATCATCTTTGAAGCATCTAATTACATGAATTAATAAATCAACCTCTTTTAGATTAGAAAGGAACTTATTACCAAGACCTTCCCCTTTTGAAGCACCTTGAACTAAACCTGCTATATCTACAAAATTAATTGTTGTTGGAATTATTTTTTGGGGCTTTACAAGCTCTGATAGCTTTTCTATTCTAACATCCGGCACTGATACAACCCCCAAATTAGGTTCAATTGTACAAAAAGGAAAATTCTCAGCTTCTGCTTTTCCTGTTGATATGGAATTAAAGAGAGTAGATTTACCTACATTTGGTAAACCTAATATACCACACTTTAAACTCATTATTTTTAAAAAAAATTATTAATCAGTATCAGCTTCATCATTATATTCTCTATCAAACTGAGAAAAATCGACATCAGGTAATAATTTCTCTTTTACATGACCTAATGTAGAATTCATAGCATCTTGAAATTTATTAAAATCTTCTTTATATAAAAAAATTTTATGTTTTTGGTAATAAAAACCCTCATCATTAAATACTTTTTTACTTTCAGTAATTGTTACATAATAATCTCCACCTCTTGTTGATCTCACGTCAAAAAAATAGGTTCTTTTTCCAGCTCTTACTCTCTCAGAATATAGCTCATCTCTTTCATTTCCTTTATTATCTTCCACTATTATTTAATTTTATTTTTATTTAGAAATTGTAATTTAATAAATATTAATCTTATTCTTAAATTAGTTTTTTTGTGTTTCGTATAAAGCTTTTAAAACTTCATAATATGCCTCTTTTTTAGTATAATCGAAGTTTAATATCCAAGCCTTTTGATTTTTTCTCCAGTTACTGTAGGGGTTATCATCACGAAAACCCCAATCACTTATTAATTTAACATCAGCATTTCTTGCAGTTTTTATAATATTGTAGTAAATGTTATTTTGCTTTTGAAAATATTTGACCCAATCATTTTCGTTTTTCATTAAATCAGAAACTGTTTTTTTTGTTTTACCCTGACCACCCCAAAGATTCATTCCAACATCGAGCTCTGTAATATAAACTTCAACATCTAACTTTTGAAACTTCTTAATATTATTATACATGTTTTCATAATTATAATCAATATTGGTATTTAGATGACACTGAAAACCTATGGCATCAATTGGTATATTTGAATTTTTAAGATGCTTAATCAATTGGTATAATCCGTCAGCTTTTTTACCACCAAAGGCAATATTAAAATCTCTAATCTCAAGTTTAGCGTTTGAGAGGCTTCTTGATTTTTCAAGTACTTTTCTTATAAAAATAGGATGCTTATCATTAATTTTTTTTTCACCAGACAGTCCCGATTGGTCATCCTCAAATCCAATATCCATCCATTTTACATCTTCTTCCTCATTTCCAGATAGTCTATACTTTCCATTTTTATCAAATATCTCATTAATTACATTCAAAGCATCGATTTTATCTTTATTGCTATTGTAATTAAGCACTTCATCTATATAATTTTCAAGTATAATAATAAGTTCCTCGTCTGTATAATTTGTTTTTGAAAACCATTTAGGGAAATATTTATTGGGGAAAAAAAGACAATGGTGAATTAAATACATATTATTATCTATCCCCCAATTAACAAGTTCGGACAATCCTTCAACATTATAGATGAAGTCATAAACTGACTTAGGTTTTATTTTAGGCCAAAAACCAAAATCCCATGCTGGATAAACTGACATCTGTATCCCATTATAATTTGAAAGGACAAAATCTCTATTTTCTTTTGAGCCTGGGCCTCTTAATATTGCTTTATTTCTTTCAGATCTTACTTGTGTAGTTATTACTGTTCCTCCTGAATAAAATTTTAAACTCTTGCTTTTATCAAAATTCTGACAAAATGATATGTAATTAATAAAAAAAAATAAATTACAAAAAATTAAAAATTTTAAATTATCTACCATAATCGTCTTGCAATCTTACAATATCATTCTCATCCGATAATTTTTTATCAGTATGTATCCAAATTTCAGATATTATTGAGTTAACATCTGTACCTATAATTCTATGTCTTTGTTCTTTAGATATATATAATTCTTCTCCACTTGATATAAATATACTTTCCCTTTGAGTATCATCATTACTTAAATAAACTTCAACTTTACCATCATTAACTTTCCAAATTTCTTTTCTTCTTTTATGGTATTGCCACGATAATTTTTTGAAAGGTAAAATAATTAAGGTCTTAACAGATAAAATTTCAGAATTTTTAAATTTTGCAGGATAGTTAAAACCGAAATTAATATTCAAAAAGTTTTCAATTTCACTTTCTTCATATTCAAAATAACCACCCCAAGGTTTAATAAACTTTTCTTTTACCTTTAGGTTTTGAGTTTTAATTTTCCTATAGGTTAAATCAATTATATCAATCATTATCTGATACCGCTCTACCCTTTAAATTTTCCCAATCTTTTTCAGGTCTTACCTCTAGATTTGTTTTCCAAGCAGCCTCTAAAATATTCATATTAATTTTATTTTGTTTTGCAAAAGATATGAAAGCATTTATATCTTTTGGAAAACAAGCTCCACCAAAACCTAATTTTCCATCTGGACCTGGAACATTAAGATGACTATCACCAATTCTATGATCAGTTACAAAACCATACAATGCATTATTCCAATCTACTCCTATTTTTTTAGCTAACCTGTAAAATTCATTCATTATTGAAACCTTGGATGCAAAAAAAGTATTATTCATATATTTAACAAATTCAGCTGTAGTAGAGTCAGTTTCAATAATTGTTTTGTTCATAAATCTCTCCTCAAATAATTTTTTACATTTTGATGTTAAATCCTTCTTACCACCAAGAATTATCCTTGCTTGAGTTATCATATCAAGTTTTGCTGTTCTCTCTGTTAAAAATTCTGGAGAAAATATAATATTAAGTTTATTATATTTTTTTATAAGATTATTTGTTGTTCCCGGTAATACAGTTGATTTTATAATATATATTGGCCCTGATACTGCTTTTTTAAATACATCTTCAATGAATGATGTGTCCTGCTCTCCATTTTTTTTCATCGGTGTAGGCACACAAACAAAAATAAACTTACATTTTAATGTTTCTTCAAGCGAATTGGTGCTTTTTCTCTTATCAATATCATAAACTTTTACATTTGAAATTGGACTAAATGCAAAAGCTTGTGCCTCACCAACAAAACCAAAACCAATGACACCTACTTTAGATTCATTCATAACTTACAAAATTTATAATTTGCAATTTTAAAATAAAATAAATTAATAATTGAAAAATTCAAGATTTAGTAATTTTTTTTATGAAATTAGAAGCATCTAATAGTGAATCAAAAGTTCCAGAATCAAACCAATGAGAGTCATCTTCTAAATAAATAACTTCACAATCATTATTCTTTATATAAATATTATTTAAATCCGTTATTTCAATTTCATTTCTTTTACTAGGAATAAGATTTTTTGCTTGGTTTACTACAGAAAAATTATACATATATACACCAACAACTGCATTATTTGATATAAATGACTTTGGTTTCTCATGAATAATTAATGGTTTATTATTCTTTTCCTCTAAAACTCCATAAGAGTTCGGATTTTTAACTTTTTTAACAAAAATTTTAGATGATTTTTTAAGTTTAATATCTAATAATAAATTTGAATCAAAAAAGAGATTATCTCCTAATACTAGACAGACATTTTCTTTCTCTATAAAGGCTTCTGCTATAATAAATGCTTCAGCTATTCCATTAGGCTTAAACTGAATTTCATATGTAATATTCACGTTAAATTCAGATCCATCCTTTAATAACTTTTTAAAATATATTTGATCCTCAGGTGTAGTTATAATTAAGATTTCATCTATCCCCATTTTTCTTAGTGTATCTATCGGGTAATAGATCATAGGTTTGTTATAAACTGGAAGAAGTTGTTTTGAAATTGATTTTGTAATTGGGTAAAGTCTAGTGCCTCTTCCACCAGCTAATATTATACCTTTCATTTTTAATTTATTTTTAATTCTTTTAAACTAGGAAAATTTTTGTCTTTGTTTGATAAAATTATATCCTTAGTGTCAATTGGCCAATTTATATTTAGATTGCTTTTGAATGGATTAAATCCAAAATCATGTCCTGGCTTGTAGTATTGATCACATTTGTAATTAATAATTGTATTATTTTCTAATGACAAAAAACCGTGTGCAAGCCCTTTTGGAATAAATAATATCTCATCAGGAAGTAACTTAATAGTTAATTTTTTATTAAAAGAAGGTGACTTTTCTCGTAAATCAAAAATCACATCAAGTATTGATCCACAAATTACCCTTAGTAGTTTTGATTGAGAATATCTTCCTTTTTGGAAATGCATTCCTCTAAAAACATTTTTTTTTGAAGTCGACTCATTTTCTTGAACATAATTTATATTAAATTCATTGAGTTTAGAATTTGATAGATAAGTCTCCTTAAAATGTCCTCTTGAATCAGTATATTTTTTTATTTTAAACAATTTAACACCCTCGAGTTTCAGTTCCTTTGATTTTAATATCATGTTAAATATTTAAACTTTTAAACGTTAAAATTAGATAATAGTAAATTATGTTAGAAAGTCTTTGTTATCTAGATACCAAAGTAATGTATTTTCTATTGAGTCGTTTAAATTATATTTATTTTTCCAACCTAATTTATTTATTTTTGAAGAATCAACAGCGTATCTGAAATCATGGCCTTTTCTATCTTTAATGTAAGATATTAAACTATTTGAATTTTTTTTATTAGTAATCTTATCATAAATAAAACATAATTTGTTGGTTAATTCAATATTTGATAACTCCTCACCGGATCCTATACAGTAAGTTTCACCAATATTGCCATTATTAATTAAAAAAATTAATGCATCAACATGATCATCAACACTTATCCACTCCCTAATATTTTTACCATTACCATATACTGGAATTTTAAGATTTGAAATCAAGGATTTAATTATTGTAGGAATAAACTTTTCTTTATGCTGATATTTTCCATAATTATTGGTGCAATT